>Ga0193747_1000031_pt1 | contig 96456 bp, 81 predicted proteins | sample L1m2metaG_FD_143048 | JGI IMG/M metagenome (GOLD analysis project Ga0193747, IMG submission 143048) | Soil microbial communities from a riparian zone of the East river system, Colorado, United States - L1m2 | ecosystem: Environmental > Terrestrial > Soil > Riparian zone | place: USA: East River... | reverse complement strand
ACCATCTTCTTTGTAGCCTACTGTCTGGTGGCCGCAGTCGGGCTGCACTTCCTCGTTCGTCCCGAATATCACACTCCCATCACCTACCGAAATGACTGGATTGATCGCGTGGGCGCTTTCTGGTTGGTGGCCTGCGTATTTGGGCCATTGTTCGGTTGGGCGCTTACATCAATTGTGAGTTTGACCTCGGACAACTGGCGCTGGTTTTACTGGGGACGAGTAGGACTATGTATCGTGTTGCCGGTATTGACAGCGCTGTCATTGCTGCGTTACGTGCGCGGGCGGGGTGCGCCTGTGATGCTGGCGCTGTTGTTGGGAGTAACGGCGCTGCCTGTCTGGAGCGGGTGGGCTACGTTGCAGGATTTGCGCTCGGGGCCGGTAATCTCCTCTACAGAGAAGGCGTCAGCAGAAGGCCGAGGCGCAGTGGATTCGTATTTACCTCACACGCAGCGAGCGCTGGCAATACGCTGATGTAGTAGTTAGACAGATTCCTTTTCGACGGCTTTAATCTCTTCATCCACATCAACGAGCATGCGTTGAAATCTCGCAGCAGGAACTTTGAGATTCAATCTGCGAATCCTCGTGTTCAATTCGGTGATTGTCGCTCGAAACTCTTCGACTCTCTTACGCCAGATTATCTCCGTGCCTTCCCTCTTCTTTCGAGCGGCATCAGCCCGTTTGAATAGAACGTAAGAGCGGGCGAGAATCTTTCTGGCCTCTTCCAATTCCTTGTCAATCGCGCGTCTTTCGTCAATCCACGGCAAGGTGTAGCCAGCGTCGCGCATCAGCTTGTGCGCCGTTCTGAGGTCTGGGTCTTCAAAAGGATTCTCTTCTATTTTGACGCGCTCGCCCTTGCCCGGCAGGTCTTTGAACTCGCCCGCCTCCATTGCCTCACGAATCTTTTTATCAACCAGCGATTCCCACTTGCCCATATAAAACTCCTTACAAAAATAGCTGCGCTCCCTTACAACCTTAACGAACTCAGCGACGCATCAGTTCCTGATGAACCTCTATTATTAAATTTTGCTTTAGCTTGAAAGCGCGCAGAGCGTGATGTGGCCTTTCGTTATGCTATCATCATTGGCCGATGACCAACGCCTCCTCTATCACGCTCGAAACGCCCGTCATCACGCTTCACAGCTTCCGATTGCCCGGCTTGGGCCAACCTTCCGCCCGAAAACTTGCGCTGGCGCTTGCCACACTCGCCGGTAAATCGGACGCCGGTGATGCGACCATTGAAGACCTGCTCAGCTATCTGCCCATGCGCTATGAAGACCGCTCGAACCTTGCGCGCATAGCCGATTTGCAGAACGGTATGCAGACTTCCCTTGAGCTTTACGTGCGCGTCGCGGGCGGATTCCAGGTCGGGAAGAATCGCTCGTTCAAACAACCAAAGCTTTATATCTTCGAGATTACGGCGAGCGATCCTGAGAGAACGGCCAGACCCGTAGTAGTCTGGTGGTTCGTTTCGGGACGCGCAGCCAATCGAATCATTGCCTACAACCGGCAGCGCTTCACGCGCGGCGCTCGCTTCATCGCATACGGCACATGGGAGTTTGACGCCAGACGCAACACATTCGCGCTCAGATTGAACAAACCCGACGAGCTGGAGATGCTGCCCGGAACATGGACGCCGCCTGAGCACGCATTGCTGCGGCTCGCAGAGGAGAATGGTCAAGAGGAGGAAATTGGAAAAGAGGAGACGGGAGAAGCCGGGGCGGGTACTAAAGGCGATGAGGATGTAGAGGGCGAGGACTTTGAGACGGAAGAGAACGAAGCTGATCCTAAGCTTGCCGCTATACACGTGGGGCGGCGCGTTCCCGTCTATCGAAAGCTCGGAGAGTTTCGCACGAAGCGCCTGCGCGAGATAATGCACGAGGTCTTGAGCCGTATTGATGACGAAGCGATTACTGAAACGCTGCCCTCGGATTTGCGCGCTCGTCAACATCTCATCAGCCGCGCGGAAGCTATCAGAAACATTCACTTCCCTTCGGACGACGTGCCGCTCGCGGATTACGAACGAGCGCGCAGCCCTGCTCACCTTCGACTCATCTTTGAAGAGTTCTTCTGGGTCGCGCTTGCGATGGCGCTGCGCAAAAGCGAGAGGGTTAAAGAACCTAAAGGCGCTGTCATCGAAATCACAGAAAAGGTGCTGGAGCGCATCGCCTCGATTCTTCCTTTCCAGTTGACGAGCGCGCAGGAGCGCGCCATCAAACGAATTTTTGATGACATGCAATCTGATTCGCCCATGAATCGCTTGCTGCAAGGAGATGTCGGAAGCGGCAAGACAATAGTTGCGCTTTCCGCAATGCTCGCGGCGATTGAGAACGGCTACCAGGCCGCGCTCATGGTTCCCACGGAAATTCTTGCTGAGCAACACGCTCGCAACGTCAAACGGCTTCTTGCTAAAACTCCGTACCGCGTAGAGCTTTTGACGGGCAGCCTGCGCGCAACCGAGAAAAGGCGATTGCACAAAGACGTGGCTTCCGGTGACGTTCACGCGATTATAGGCACGCACGCCCTGATTCAAGAGACAGTCGCGTTTCATAAACTCGGCCTCGTCGTCATTGACGAGCAGCACCGCTTCGGCGTGTTGCAGCGCGCAGAGCTTCGCTCACGCGGCTTCAACCCGGACGTGCTGGTGATGACGGCCACGCCGATTCCGCGCTCTCTGGCTATGACAGTTTACGGCGACCTTGACGTTTCCGTGATTGATGAATTGCCGCCGGGCAGGACGCCGATTAAAACTGTAGTCGTAGGCGAAGACAGGCGCGCAGGAGTTTACAAGGGTGTGGAGCGCGAGGTGCGCGCTGGCCGTCAAGGATACGTGGTCTATCCGCTTGTGGAAGAGTCTGAGAAGATGGATTTGAAGGACGCAACGCGCATGTACGAACACCTGCGCGACCGTGTTTTCCCCAACTTCACAGTCGGATTGATTCACGGCAAGTTGAAGTCTTCCGAAAAGGATGAGGTTATGCGTCGCTTCGTCGCGGGCGAGATTCAGATTCTGGTTGCTACGACTGTGGTTGAAGTAGGCGTTGACGTTCCGAACGCATCTGTGATGTTGATTGAGCACGCGGAGCGCTTCGGCCTGTCGCAATTGCACCAGTTGCGCGGGCGCGTGGGGCGCGGCGCGGAGCAAAGTTTCTGCGTGCTGCTCGCTTCGGACAAACAGACGAACATAGCGCGCGAGCGTCTGGGCATAATGGAAGAGACCTCGGACGGCTTTCGCATCGCGGAGAAGGATTTGGAGATTCGCGGCCCCGGCGAAGTTCTTGGCACGCGGCAATCCGGCCTGCCTACTTTCCGCGTAGGCAATCTGGTGCGTGACGTTCGTATACTGGAAGAGGCCAAAAGCGAAGCCGAACATTATCTGACGGCGCGCGTGCGCACGCGCGAAACGTCGAAATTGATTGAGCGCGTGCGAGCAGATGTGCGATTTGGGCTGGCGGCTGTCGGTTAATGAGCGAGCGTTTCAAAACTTAAGCTGAGGTGATTGATGATCTTGAATAGAGCGAAAAAAATCTATATCTCTTTACTGATACTTGCAACCTTCTTCGCCCCTTGTCTCGCCTGTCGTAATCTGGCGAGCGGCAATAACAATAATACAGAGTCGAACGCGCAGGCTGCGGCGAAAAATGATTCTGCGCGCAATGCGATTCTGAACGCCAGCGCAGTCGAGACTGGCGAGCGGCAATTCTTTCACGGAAATGTAGGTGAGCGAAGCGTCACCATGCAGCTTACTCGCTCCGGCAGCAACCTTGCGGGAACCTATTATTACGATGGCATCGGCAAGAACCTGACGCTGAAGGGCAACATCGACGCGAGCGACAACGTGACTCTTCAGGAGTTTGACGAACACGGAAAGCAGACGGGGAAATTCACGGGCAAGTTCGCACACGACGAGGACAATGATTTCATGTACACGTTCAGCGGGACGTGGACTAATCCAGCCGGAGGCGGCGAAACCAACTTCTCGCTTACCGAGCAGGACGTTAAATTCTCTAACGGTCTGCGTGTCGAGTCCAGATTAATCTCTGACCGCAGGCGTCATTTGCGTGCATCCTATCCTCAACTCGTTGGTATGAACAGTCCGGGGGTCAACGCATTCAATCAAAGAATCACAGCGATGGTGACGAAAGAAGTTAGGAGTTTCAACCCTGAATCCTTATCAATGCCCAGCGGCAATCATGTTTACTTCGACGCGGATTACGTCATGTTGCTGGGGACTGACGACATCATCAGTGTAGAACTGACAGAAGATTTCTTTTACGGAGGCGCGCACCCCGATATAGCTTTCCAGACTCTGACCTTTGACCTGCGCTCCGGCAGAGAGATTCAACTCGCTTCGTTGTTCAAGCCGGGATCGAACTTCAAGACTGTTCTCCAACAGAAATCGCTGGACGAGTTGAACCGTCGGATGAGACAGGAAGAGGCACAGCCCGGTCAGCCGCAGCAAGAGAGTCCGGGCATGTCGCTTGAGGAGCTTGGTGAAATAAACGGTTGGGCTATGACGCGCAATGGCCTGCTTATCTATCACGATCTGCCGCACGTGATAGCGGCGCTGGATATAGCTTTTATACCTTACAGCGAGCTTTCAGACATACTTGACCCGAATGGCCCGGCGGCGAAGTTTGCCAGCAGAAGCCGCTGAAACTTTTCCTTTTCGACCGAGACTTTTTTTCAGATTCTGTCGCTAACGTTTTCCTGCCATGCAAGTGTTAGCCGGGAAGTACAGAGGGAAGCATCTACAGAGTTCCAATTCGCCGAAAGTGCGCCCTACGGCCAGACGGCTGCGCGAATCGCTATTCGAGATTCTGGGCGCGCAGGTTGAAGGCGCAAGCGTGCTTGACCTCTGCGCAGGTTCCGGCGCGGTTGGGATAGAGGCTCTGTCGCGCGGCGCTTCGTTTGTGACTTTCGTTGACCATTCGCGCAGGATGTGCGCGCTCATTAGAATGAATCTTGAGATTTGCGGCGTGGCCGATGCTCAAGCTGAAATCGTACAGAGCGATTGTCTTCCATTTCTGAAAAGACCTCTAGAACGAAATGGCAGGACTTGGGACGTAATATTCTTCGATCCTCCATACTCGACCGATTACATTCCTGTTCTAATAACTTTAAGCTCCCGCAAGATAATCAGACGAACGGGCGCAGTGCTCGTAGTAGAGCATGAGCGCAGCAAGGAGTTACCTGAAGATTTGGGTCAACTGCGGCGTTCCCAGATTGTGAGCCAGGGCGAGTCGTCTCTCAGTTTTTACACAGGCCGCGCGAGTGCTATATGATTCTTCGCAGAGTTTCTACAAAGAGATCGTGCGAATCATTGCTGGAAAATATCGCGGGCGCGTCCTTCGCAGCCCTCCCTCTATGCAGGTGCGGCCCACTTCGGATCGCCTGCGCGAAACTCTCTTCAACGTCATAGCCCCGCGAATTGAAGACGCGCGCTTTCTTGATCTCTGCGCAGGCTCAGGCGCTGTCGGCATTGAAGCTCTGTCACGTGGCGCTTCGTTTGTGACTTTCGTTGACCACTCGCGCAAGATGTGTGGGCTGATAGAAGCCAATCTGGATTTGTGCCGCGCGCCTGAAGATGAGACCGAGGTAATCAAGAGCGAAGCGGCGGAATACTTACGCCGCGCAGCGCGCGCGTGTCGCACGTGGGACATGGCCTTCTTCGACCCGCCATATTCTACTGACTACTCGCCCGCGCTCGCCGTCTTTGGCTCAAGCGAGATTCTGACAGCGGGCGGGCTGCTCATAGCCGAGCATCATCACAAGAGTGAGATGAAAGACAGTTACGGCTCTGTGCGACGCACACGCACGCTCAAACAGGGCGACTCGTGTTTGAGTTTTTATGAGCGCGAAGAGTAAATTATTTGTATGCTTGTTCTAGGTATAGAGAGTTCCTGTGACGAAACCGCCAGCGCAATCGTGCGCGACGGAAGCGTGTTGGTCTCCTCAGTAATCTCTTCGCAGGTAAAGATTCACGAAAGATTCGGCGGCGTCGTGCCGGAACTTGCTTCGCGCGAGCATCTTGACAAGATTGTGCCGGTTGTCGAAGAGGCTTTCACGCGCGCCGAAATTTCAAAGCAGGAGATTGACGGCATCGCCGTCACGATGGGGCCGGGACTCGTTGGCTCGCTTCTGGTCGGAGTCTCTTACGCAAAAGCTATGGCTTATGCCCTCGAAAAACCTCTCGTCGGCGTCAATCACATAGAAGGCCATATCTACTCCGTAGTCTTCGAGAACCCGCCGATTCAGTACCCTGCTCTTGCGCTCATCGTCTCCGGCGGACACACGAACCTGTTTCTGATTCCAGAGCCGTGCAAGTACAAGGTGGTTGCGCGAACACGCGACGATGCAGCGGGCGAAGCATTCGATAAGGTTGCGAAGATGATGGGCTTAGGTTATCCGGGTGGGCCAATTATCGAACGCCTCGCGCGCGAAGGCAATTCCAGGGCAGTTCGCTTCAGTGTTCCGCGCATGGGAGACCGCAAACCCGATTTCAGTTTCAGCGGACTGAAAACCGCCGTCTCAAAGTACGTGCGCGAAAGCGGATTGCAGCCCGTCCGAAATGGCGAAGAACCATCGCAGGCAATCAAAGACCTCGCAGCGAGTTTTCAATCGGTCGTAGTTCGCTCGCTCGTCGGCACTATGGAAAAACTTGCCGAAGAGTTTTGTCCCAAAACTCTAATCGTCGCCGGAGGCGTGGCCTGCAACGGCGCGCTCCGCGAATCTTCGAGAGAAGCAGCCGAGCGTCTAAACATCCCCGTCTACTTCCCCTCCACGCACCTCTCCACAGACAACGCCGCCATGATAGCCGCCGCCGGAACCGTCAAACTTCAGGCTGGCGAGCGCGCAGGTTTTGACCTCAACGCCGACGTGACACTGCGCTTGCAGAATTTCGAGGTTGAGGATGAGGAACTGAGGAGTAAACACGTGCATTACCGCCTGTAACCTGCATTTGCGCTATCTGTCATCATGCACACCGAAACTTTTACCTTGCACGTCAAGACTGAACACGCGCACGCCTCGCCTGTACACATGCACAGATCATCTGAACAGATGCACGCCCCGGCTGTTGAAGTGAAAAGCTATCAGCCGTCAGCTTTTAGCTTGCCGACGAGTGTTGCAAGCATCTTTTTGATTTCGATTGTGCCATTTGTGAGTTGTTCGTAAAGCTCAGGATTTAGCAGTTTGAGATCGCGTGCGAGCAGAAGCTGATATTCAAGTTGGCTGGCCGAGCCTAGAGCTATGAAGAGGAAGCGCGCCATGTCCGCGCTGCTGCCGCGACCGCAACCTTCCGCTATGTTCGTGGGGATTGCCGAGCATGAGCGCCGCATCTGCGTCGTCAGCCCATACAACTCTTCGCGCGGGAACGCGAGTGTTGCCCTGTAGACCGCCAGCGTCAGCGCGTGCGCCTTCTCCCATACTTTGAGTTGTCGGAAATCGCGCATAGAGGAAGCTCTTAACTGTCAGCTTCGTCTAAGGGTGATTGAGGGTGTCTTCGCTGGTGTCACGTAAGGGAGCGAGACGAGATGCTAATGGTAAACAGCAATAATATCAAGCTGAAAGCTGGACGGCTGATAGCTGACAGCTAATTACCTCACAAGGGCCACAACACGAAAACCGAAATTGCCGTGTCGATTGTCCGGTATGTCCCTATCACGGTAGGCTGAGCGGCAACTGGGAGCAATGCTATACCATGAACCGCCACGCATTACTCGATACCGTCCCCCGCCACTTAACCAAGCACTACCATCCGTGGGCGCTTCGTCATAATTATCTTGATACCAATCCTCACACCATTCCAACACATTGCCATGCATGTCGTACAATCCAAATTCATTTGATTGTTTGTATCCCACTGGTCGTGTCTGGTTACCATTAGCCATGATTCGGTTTAAATAATTACCGCTGTCTGTTTGCCAAATTTCAGCCGCATCTAGGTACTGCCCGCCCGAGTTATTTCCATACCAAGCCATTGAATCCAAGTTTCCTGCATAATCTCCTGTCGTACCTGCTCGACATGCATATTCCCACTCCGCTTCAGATGGCAGACGATATTCTCGGCCTGTCATCCGCGAGAGCCTTCTACAGAACTCCATAGCGTCATTCCATGAGACCCGCTCCACAGGCATAATATCGCCCTTGAAATATGAGGGATTCGTTCCCATCACCGCTTGATACTGCGCCTGTGTCACTTCATACTTCCCCATGTAGAAGCTCTGCACACTCACCTGATGTTGCGAGTGTTCATCATTACTTCCCACTCCATCAGGCGAACCCATCATAAACGTTCCGCCCTGCACGAACACCATCTCTATATTCGATGCACTCTGGCGCGGAGTAGAGCGAGAAGATGAATTCGGTGTGCTGTGTGTTGCTGGATGCCTTACAGGTTGCGTGTGTGTTGGCTTAGGCTTAGGTTTAGGCTTCGGTGCAGGCATCGTAGCGTTCTCGTCCTGCGCCAAAGCGATGCTTACGTTTGTCAGTAACGAAGGATTGATGAGCAACAAGCTCAGAATCAACAGAGCCACGCCTGACATGAATGCTCTTGAAAAGATTCTTCTCATTCCATTCTCCTATCTAATTACATCCCTCACGCAACGAAAGCCCGTGTTGCTGTAGTCGTTTGCGCCGCTCGCAGGCCAGCCGCGACGGTAAGTGGTCGTAGCCTTTGTGGGGTCGCTGGCGAACATGCCGCCGCGTATTACTTTGACGTTAGCGCCAGCGACCTGTGCGGGGATTGAGCCGCCGGGATATGATTTCAAATCGCTGGCAGTCCACTCCCAAGCGTTGCCAACCATGTCGAACGCGCCGAACGGTGACCTGCCTCTGTATACACCTACGTCTGTAAGGCCGCCTGCTTTGTTGCCAGCGTTAGCAAGGCCGCTCGTCCAGTTATTTCCCCACGGATAGATTCTTCCGTCCGTGCCGCGCGCCGCGTACTCCCATTCCTCTTCAGTCGGCAGACGCTTGCCCGCCCACTTCGCGTAAGCCGTGGCATCATCCCACGTCACTCCCGTCACGGGTTTCTGCGCAGCCCCGGCAGGATATGTCGCGCCCGTCCATGTTGTAGGCGGATTGTGTCCGGTAGCCTTGACGAACTTTGCGTAATCTTCATTGGTTACTTCGTAGGTATCAATGTAAAAAGGCTTGACTGTTACTTGATGCGCAGGGCGCTCGAACTCATCGCCGTCGTTGCGTCCCATCGTGAATGTGCCGCCCGGAACAGCGACCATGCCTTCAGGCACTCCCGCGCTGGACGTGCCGCTTGTTTGATTGGCGTTAGTTTGCGTGCTCGCTGTCTGCTGATTGTCCGTTGAAGATTGATTCGAGGTTCCGTCACCAAACATCCAAATTCCAACGCTCGTAAGTAGGAGAAGAAGCGTCACGCCGATGAATAAAGGCGCTCTGCTCTTTCGTCGCACTGTAGGCGTTTGAGACGAGCCGTGCGACCAGCTTCTTGCGCTCTCCTGATTCGCTTGGATGGTTGGCGCTGGACGTGCGCTCTCACCTGTTTGCGCTGCCGATTGCTGCTCGCCTGTGTGCGCGGGCGGCGATGGCTGCGTGGGCGATGAGATTGTTGAAGCCGTTTCGGTCTTTGCCGCCTCCAAGCCCTTCTTCAAGGTCGGCGGCAGGGCTGCAATGCTCTCGTCAGTTTCCCGCCTCTCTTCTCTGCTGCCTTCAGACGGGTGGCTGGCTATGGTCGGCGGCATGATAATGGTTGCGGCTTCGCGCGGGTCAACCGTGAGCGCGCGTGCGGCTTCGCGCAAACTTCGCCGCATCTCTTCGGCGCTCGCCGGGCGATCTTTGCGGCGAATCGCCATCGCCTGATAAAGAATTTCCGAAACGGCTTCGGGCACTGCCGGGTTCAACTCGTGAGCTTTTTTGAGCGAGTCCGGTTGTTCGTCTTCAACGATTGCGAAGCGTGTTGGCGCGTCTAATGGCAATGCATTTGTTATGAGGTGATAGACAGTCGCGGCCAGACTGTACAGGTCGCTGCGCGCGTCCGTGCCCGCGCCCATTATCTGTTCGAGCGGCGCGTAGACCATCGTGTAGCCAACAATGCTCTTGCTCGCGCCCTGCGAAGTCATCTGCCCCGCAGCGCCTTTCGCAAGTCCGAAATCGAGCAGAATAATCTCGCCTTCGGCAGTCAGCTTCAGATTCGCGGGCTTGATGTCGCGGTGAATTATTGGAGGCGTGCGCGTGTGAAGATATTTGAGTGCGCCCAGAAGTTCATCAGCCCAGCGCAAGACCTCCGCAGGGTCAAACGGGCGACCGCGTAGCTCAAGAAGCTGCGCAAGGTCGTTGCCCGGAATGAACTCCATGACAAGGTACTGCCCGTCCTCTTCAGTGAAATGGTCTATGACTTTCGGAAGCGACCGGTGGCGCAGATTTGCCAGCAGAGCAGCCTCGCGCTCAAATGCGCGGCGCAGTTCGTCCATCTCGACCAGAGTCTCTTTTAGCGCAACAACAGAACTCAGGCGCTGGTCTATGGCTTCATAAACAGTGCCCATTCCGCCGCGTCCAAGCTGGCGAATGACGCGATAACGATTTTGCAGGATAGTATTCGGAGCAAGCATTGCCGGTCACGAGTTGTTTGGATTACGAGCCGTTGCGTTGAAACTGATTACTGAAAGGCTTTGGGTAAAGAGCAATGACCGCGCGCCATTTTATACGACCTTACGATACAGCGACAATTAAATTGAGGATCAATCGGCCTCTTCTTTGCGAGCTTTCGGTCTTCCCTTTGCGCCTCCAGCGTGAACCTGCAATCTCCTTAATGCTCAAGACTCGTGAAAGTTAAGATTTCACGCAAAGGCGCAAAGAAAAGAGTTAAGCTCGCTAAGAGGTTGAGTAAAAGCTGGGTCTGTTATTAGTTAGACTGGCTCAAACGCACACGTAGCTCTTCTTCAGCTTTCATGTGCTTTTCGAGCGCGCGTGAGGTGTAGGCCAGATCGCGCCTCAGTTCAAGCTGCGTCATCACCTGACGACCCAGCATGCGAAGCGCCGCGATCTGTTCGGGCTTCAGGTCGCGCGGGATGCGGTCAATTACGCAGAGCGTTCCGATGATGAAGCCTTCGGGCGAGACGAGCGGCGCTCCCGCGTAGAAGCGTATGTTTGGTTCAGAGGTGACGAGCGGGTTATCAGCGAACCTTTCATCATGCATCACGTCGCGCACTATCAACGGCATGTGATCTTCAAGAGCGTGCGCGCAGAATGAAACGTCGCGCGCTGTCTCTTCGGCGTCAATCCCCTCGCGCGCCTTGAACCACTGGCGATTCTGATCAACCAGACTGATGAGCGCTATCGGCGTGCCGCAGATGTAGGCGGCAAGCCTTGTGAGGTCGTTGAAACTTTCTTCCGGGTCTGTGTCAAGAATCTCGTACTGCCTGAGCGCTTCCAGTCGCGCGGATTCATTCGCAGGGATGGGTGGTTTTATCATAACTCACGGCCTCTCATTAAAATTGCTTGTGGGAGCAAGTTGCTTCTTAAGACAAAACTGTTGGCTGAGCCAATGGCGTTGCAACCTACTTGAAATTACTTATAAGCACTACATCGTTATTAATATCTCCGCGCGCGAGCGCAAGCTGACGACCGTCGCGCGACCAGTCGAAGAAGAAGATTTGATCTGATTTGAAATCCGTCAACTGCTTCGCCGCGCCTCCATCAATCGCAATTCCCCAGACGTTCGAGACGCCTTCGTGCGTATCAACGAATGTGAGCATGCGCCCGTCGCTTGTCCACCGCACAGGTATGGCAGCGTTAGCCGAAGTCGGAACCTCAAGAACTTTCAGAGGCTCGCCGCCATCCGCCGGGATGACGCCTATGCGCCACGGCATGCCCGTGTCCTCACGCAGCCAGCACGCTATCAATTTTCCGTCCGGCGAGATTGTGGGCCACTGCGAAAGCTTTTCGGTCAACTGCACAGGCTCGCCCCCTTCAATCGAAACTTTCCAGAGAGTGAACTTGCTTGAGCCTGTCGAGGTGTAAACGACCCAGCGCCCGTCCGGCGAGCACGCGGGAAACTCTTCGCCCGAGCCGCTCGTTAACTGTTTCGGATTGCTGCCATCAAGCCCTATACGCCAGATGTTCGAGTTGCCAAGACGGTTTGAAGTGAAGACTATGTAAGAGCCGTCGCCGCAGACTGAAGGGTAAACGTCTGCGCGCGTGGCAACCGTGGTGAGTTGCTTCTGCTCCGAGCCGTCCGCATTCATTACCCATACATCCTGACTTCCGCTCACGCGCGAAACGTAAGCGAGTCTCCCGTCGGGCGACCATGATAGACCTCTAACGCCGTCATATCCGCCCACGCCTTTCGTAATCTGCTGCGCCCGCGCCGTAGATTCATTGGCGGGCGAGACCCATGTGTTGATTCTTCCTTCGGACTGAACAGCGGCGATGGTGTTTGAATCGTCCGTTAGGCTAAGGTCGCGGTAGTCGTTGAGATCGTTCGTTATCCTTCTGACAGCGCCGCCCGGATAAGCTAGCAGCCAGAGTTGAGAAGTGGTCGCGCCCTGCTCCGTAGCGGCCACAACCAACCCGCTTCCATCGGGCAGCCACGCGACTCTCCCAACATCCAGCCAGCTCTGCCCGGTTACAACTCTCTCCGTTCCATCCGCCACGCTAATCTCTACGACGCTCATGGAGCGCCCACCGCTATTTGTCCCGGCAGCGCATGCAATCATATTGCCGTCAGGCGACCATGAAGGCCCGCCAGCGCCCACCACGCCGAAAAACTGCGTGCCCGTGCGCGAGGCAAGCCGCCGCTCGTTCGAGCCGTCCGCGTTCGCTACAAACAGCACATCTTCGCCCTCGCTTCTTGAGCGACGAAGGTATGCCAGGCGCGAGCCGTCCGGCGAGAAAGTGACGGGCGTGTCAATGTCAACCAGAATCTTCTTCGGCGCGCCTCCGAGCGCAGGCACTTGATAGAGAATTTGAATCGGATTGTTTCTCTCCTGCACCACGTAATTAACGTAGCTGCCGTCCGGCGTGAACGTCAGCCCCCTGTAGGTTACGTCCGCAGGAGGCACAATCTGCACGTTGCTGGTCGTCGCAACCTGTCTGACCCATAGGCTCTGTCGCCCCGCGTCGTTTATGACGTGAACCACGTACTTGCCGTCGGGCGACACAACGGCGCGCGTGGCCTTGCCCGTCGCAGTCAGACGCGAAATCTTCATCGAGTTTGAAGACGAGACAGCGCCGCGTTGTCCCCAGTATTTGTAGACGCCGAACGAGATTGCGCCAAGAAGAAGTATGATGGATGAGAGGGCAAGAACAGTTTTCCAACTCTCTTTTCTCTTCCCCTCTTCGACGCGCTGTGAAGCGACCGTCATGCGGCCAGTTTCTATCTCATCCGTTCTTCTTGTTCTTCCTCGTCCCTCTTCTTCCACCGCTCGAAGCGATCCGCTCGTCACAGAAATGGTCGTCCCGCCGCTCACCTGCGGAACACTCGCTTTCGGAAAAGCCACGGAGAAATCCAGCCGCTGCTTCAGGCTTCGCAAGTCAGCGAAGAGTTCTCTTGCGGACTGGTAGCGCTCTTCTCTGTCCTTGCGAAGAGTTTTCAGACCAATCCACTCGAACGCTTCCGGCACTTCGCTGGCAAAGCTTGCCAGCGGCGGCGGCTCGCGCTCAAGAATAGAGACGATAACTTCGCCCTGCGAGCCGCCTTCAAACGGCGAGCGATTAGCGACCATCTCGTAAAGCACGCAGCCCAAACTCCATATGTCCGTGCGCCCGTCAATATCAGCGCCGCGCGTCTGCTCCGGCGACATGTAAAATGCCGTGCCCATAACGACGCCGGGGTCTGTCGAATAGCCCAGAGTGGAAGACGTAGGCTCAAAAGCTTTCGACTCGATAAGCTTGCAGAGGCCGAAGTCGAGCACTTTTACGAGCTGGTCGCGGCGCAGCATTATGTTTTCGGGCTTGATGTCGCGGTGGACTATCCCGGATGCGTGGGCTGCGATGAGCGCGCTGGCAATCTGCGCTCCAGTGTCCAGCGCTTCTTTCACGCTCATGCGCCCCTGACGCAGACGCTCGCGCAAGGTTATGCCGTCAATGAATTCTGTGGCGATGAAGTGTACAGAGTCTGTCTCGCCTATTTCGTGAATCGTGATGATGTTCGGATGATTCAATGCAGAGGCCGCACGCGCCTCCTGCATGAAGCGCTGCATGCCTCGCTCGTTTTCCGCAAACTCTTCCGCCAGAACTTTCAGCGCGACCATGCGATCAAGCTGCGTATCGCGCGCCAGATAAACTTCGCCCATGCCTCCTTTGCCAAGAAGCGAGATTATCTCGTAGCGGCCTAGCAGGGTATTCGCGGCAAGAGTCATAAAGGGGATTTCGGTCTAAGTGAAAATATTCAGATAAGTATAATCGAGTTCTGAAAACTTCCTTGCTTCTTCTCTGCGGCTTCCCGGCGTCTTCGAGTGAGAAACTCATCCTCACGCAAGAACGCCGGGAAGCGTGGAAACGCAAAGGCTTGAATTAGCGCACACGGTTTTAAAATATCTACGGGAGATCAATTTTGGTATCTCGATTCCATTTTAGATGAGTTGGCCTTCCATGCGCCACACCGATTTGAAGTCATGGTAGTGGTTTCGGTTTGAAGTATTGAACCGTTATTTATCGCCGCTCTAACTTGAAATTGTCCCACTACTGAAGTCATCTGGGGTTATCGGTGAGCATCACAACGTCGCTCGTGTTCAGCCCGCGCGATGTGACGAGTTGGCCTCCGGGCAGCCAATCGAATGCGAACATGGTGCTCTCCCTGAAATTCGTCATCTGGACAGGCTTTCCTCCGCTGATTGGTAATGTCGAAACGTTCGACGCGCCCCCCATCTCAACAATGAAGCTCACAGACTGGCTGTCCTCGGTCCAGCGGATTCCCTTGTCCCAGCCAATGGATGTGTTGGGCGGAATGTCCAGCTTCTTAACCACTCTTGCGTCGGGAGCAGAAAGAATCGTTATGACCACCCTGGAGTGTTGCGCATCTATTCTTTCTTCCTGCCAGCAAGCTATGTATTTTCCGTCGGGAGAGAGAGACGGGCGCATGGAAAACTCTTGCGTGATCTGTGCGGGCTGACCGCCGTCAATCGGAACTCGCCATAATGTCTGCGACTGATTTGGCTCTGCGTGTACGTAATAGACCCACCTGTTGTCCATAGAGACTTGCGGCCAGTTGCTCTCCGAACTGTGAAAGGTCAACTGCTTTGGATTGCCGCCATCCGCGTCCATGCGCCAGATTTGCCATATGCCGCCTGAGCGGTTTGAATGGAAAACAATGTAGCGACCGTCTCTGGAAGGCATGGGAGCATAGTTGCGCCCTGCTCCGGCAGTCAACTGCTTCTGGTTCTTTCCGTCAGCGTCCATCTCCCATATGTCCGACCCACCTGATACATCCGATGAGTAAAGAAGCTTCCCGCCGGGCGTGACAGCTATGTCGTAGTAAGTTCCGAGTCCCGGAGTGATTTGCTGCGCGTGAGATGCATCGCCTTTCGTAATTATCCAGATGGTAGAGACTTTCTGTACCTGTGTTGCGACCAGAACGCTCCCATCGTCGGTGATGCTCAGGTCTCTGTACTCGCTGAGGTCGTTCGTGATCTTCTGCGCATTGCCGTCGGGGTACGAAACTTTCCAGACCTGCGCCATAGGATTTTCGCCATCGTTAGCCAGCATCACGAAACCGCTGTCGTCCGCAAGCCACTTGACCACACTCATCGCAGGCCATTTTCTCGTCGAGACAATCCTTTCCGTGCGCGAAGCAATATCAAGCACGGCGATGACATTATTGAAACCTGTCGAGTCAGATTGCAATAGCGGGTAGACCAATCTCTTTCCGTCGCGTGACCAGTTGGCCCAGCCGAAAATCTCCTGATACTTGTGCGTTATGAGTTTCTGCTCGTTGCTGCCGTCAAGGTTCGTAATGATTAAATCGGCCTCTTCCGCTTCGGGCCGAAGTCTGGCCGTCGCCAGTTGCTTTCCATCAGGCGAGATGCTGATGAAAGTCCTTACGTCTCCGGCCACCTTAGTAGGCGGGCCGCCGATAACAGGAATTTTGTAAATGGCAGCAGCGTCGTGCCCGTTGAACGCAGCGTAGTAGATGAAATTGCTGTCAGGAGAAAATTCAAGACCGATATATGATATGTCTGCCAGCGGGATGAGCCGCACATTGCTCGCAACAGTGACCTGCCTGAGCCACAGGCTCTGCTTGCCGCCTTCGTCCATTGCGTAAATAATATATTTTCCGTCCGGCGAGATAGCAGCAGTCTTAATATTGCCGTTGTTGGTGAGCTTCACCATCTTCACGTTATGAAATATCTCTGCCGCCTGGCCTTTAACCTTGCTCGCGCCGAAGAACTTGTAGAGTCCGAAGGCAGCGCCCGCCATGAGTAGAAGCGCGACCACTGCGAAGAGATAACGTCTTCTCTTCACAACCGCGACTGGCAGAATAGCGGAAGTGCGCTGTTGAAGCCCCTGCTCCGTGCGCTCGGTTGAATCAAGCGCTGTCGAGGCGGTAATCCTTGCGCTCGCCGTGGAGAATTTTCCGCTCCTTGTTCCGCCGGGCGCAAGCGAGCGCTCAAGCTCCGCGCCCACTTCCAGTTCGCGCCTCAAGCTCTTCAAATCTAGCGACATGTCTTTGATGGTCTGGTAGCGCTCGTCCCTGCTTTTGCGTAGAGCTTTTCGGACGATGCGCTCCAGTTCAGCAGGAACTTCATCAACCAGTGACGAGAGCGGCTGAGGCTCCTGCGAAAGCAGAGAGACCAGAAGATCGCTACGGGTTTCGCCCTCGAACGGAGCGCGGCCAGCGACCATCTCGTAGAGCACTACGCCGAGGGAGAAGATGTCTGTTCGCGCGTCAACGGAAACGCCGCGCGCCTGTTCCGGCGACATGTACTGCATTGTGCCCATCACAGTGCCGGGGTCTGTCTCAACGTGCGCGAGCGTGGGCGCTTGAGTATCAACCACATCTCCCCGCTGCTCCGTGAGTTTCGCAAGACCAAAATCCAGAACTTTGACGTAACCGTCCCTGCGCAACATTATGTTTTCGGGCTTCACGTCGCGATGAGCAATCCCCGCAGCATGCGCGGCTGCGAGCGCGTCCGCAACCTGCACGGCAACGTCCAGCGCTTCTCTGAGCGTCATGCCGCCGCGCCTCATGCGCGCTCTCAGGGTCTCGCCGTCAACAAACTCCATCGCCAGGAAATGAACCGAGTCGGCCTCGCCCACTTCGTGAATCGTGATGATGTTCGGGTGATTCAGGGCAGAGGCTGCGCAGGCTTCCTGCTCGAACCTGCGCAATCGCCCTTCGTCTTCAGTAAATTTAGCGGGCAACAATTTCAGCGCCGCTGGTCGCTTCAATCTGGTGTCCTGCGCCAGATAGACTTCACCCATTCCGCCAGCGCCTAGCTTCTGGACAACCTCGTAACGACCGAGTTTAGTACCTTCCGCGACCACCATAAGGATGAGATGCCGGGCGACGATGAGAAAGCTTTTATTTTCACCCTCGCGCTGTTTCTATCCGGGACTAACGTCAATTATTCTAGCCGCGTTCCATCTGATTCTGCTAGCGAAGTTAAAGCAGGAAGGGCTTGTCGAGGACAAAAAAAGAGTCGCAAGCTGCGAGGATGCCTGCGACTCTTCTCGATGCCGGTAGCTCCCGAATGTGATACGAGGGAGCGCTTGCCCGTGGGCAAGTGCTATCGGCTACCGGCGATTATTTCTAGCCACCTGTGTCGGTGCGGAGCCTATCGAAATGTTCTTTGCAAACTTGACCTGTTTATTCGCGTCCAACTCTACTGTAATAATGTCTCCCTCGCTCACCTCTCTGATTGAAACCACGCGGCCATTTCGCGTGACGCGAGTGCCAGTTCCATCAATCGCTATAACGTGCTCCGCGCCGCCTCGTGTGACAATCGAGATATGACAATCCGCAACTTCGACCACTTTTGCATTGACGAATAGCCCGTCTTCATCATCACCAGAATTTTTCGCGGCCAGAGCCTCGCCCCAGATTACGCTCAGCATCAGAACCGCTAACAGACCCGATAAAACTTTACGATGCATAACAGCCTCTCGTGTCCGCTGATTACCAAAATGTCCAACAGACGTGTTTCGCGCTCGATTGATGAGCAATCAACATGCCGCCCAATTCAGACTCCTGACAACTGAAGTTAAATCACCTGTTTTCAACGTAAGAGACTCTATTGCGAAATGATTGCCCTTAATAAAGCTGTACTCCGGTGGTGCAATCGGTTCGTACAATGCCCGGACGTTTGTATTAGAAGTAGACGCCGACGCTTGCGTTGATTATCACGCCGCTCGCATTGCTCTTTTCTCTGCGTCTTTAGTATTTTGACTCGGAGAATTTTTATGGCGCAACTTACCCCGGAACAATTAGCGCAGTTCGAGCGCGACGGCTTTCTGGTGATTGAAGATTTCTGCGCGGCTGCGGAGTGCGACCGGTTGCGCGAGCGCGCGGATGAGCTTGTAAAAGGGTTCGACCCTCAGGTCGTCTCCATCTTCTCCACGCACGAGCAGACGCGCACAAGTGACGATTACTTTCTTGAATCGGGCGACAAGATTCGATTCTTCTTCGAGGAGGATGCGTTCAATTCCGAAGGCAAGCTGCGACAATCGAAGGAGCGCTCTATAAACAAGATAGGCCATGCGCTGCACGACCTTGACGCGGTTTTCGCAGAATTTTCCCGTAAAGATGAGATAGCCGGGATTGTAAGTGATTTAGGATTGTCGCGCCCACTGCTCTTGCAGTCCATGTACATCTTCAAGCAGCCGAACATAGGCGGCGAAGTCACATGTCATCAGGATGCGACCTTTCTCTACACTGAACCTCGCGGCTCGGTCGTCGGACTCTGGTTCGCTCTCGAAGACGCCACGCGCGAGAACGGTTGTTTACTGGCAATTCCCGGCGGGCACAAAGCCGGACTCAAATCAAGATTCATGCGCGCCAAAGAAGGAGGAACGCGCTTTGAAGTTTTTGATGACACCCTATGGCCGCTCGACCGGCTTGTTCCATTGGAAGTTAAGAAAGGCGCGCTCATCATACTTCACAGTCTACTGCCGCACATGAGCTACGCCAACACTTCACCGAAATCACGCCACGCCTTCACGCTTCATATAATGGACGGCCATTGTCATTATCCTTCAGACAACTGGCTTCAAAGGTCTGCTGCGCTCCCGTTACGTGGATTTTAAGAATAAGTCAGTAGTCGCATTCAAGTGAGAACCGCTATAAAGGCAAGGGGCTTAACCCTCCCCATCGTGGACGGTTAAGCCCCTTGCCTTTCTTCTTTCTCACTATCGCTCTATCCAAAGATGTCGCGCACTTTATCCATCAGCCCTTTGTCTTCCAAATCCTGGCTCTCCATTTCTGCGAGTTGCTCCAGAAGCTTTCGCTGCTCGCGCGTGAGCGTAGTCGGGGTGATGAGCGTGACGGCCACGAAGAGGTCGCCGCGTCCGCGACCGCCGAGGACAGGGATACCCTGACTCTTCAATCTGAATACGGTTCCCGTCTGGGTTCCCGCAGGTATCTTCACCTGCTGCTCGCCGTCAAGAGTCTGGACTGTAATCTCTGCGCCTAATGCGGCCTGAGCGAAAGTTATAGGCACGGATGAATAGAGGTTGCTTCCCTGTCGCTCGAATTGCTCATGCTCTTTGACGTGAATTACAACGTAGAGGTCTCCGCTCACCCCGCCCTGCGTTCCGGCTTCGCCCTCGCCAGCTATACGCAGGCGCGAGCCTGTCTCAACGCCCGCAGGAATTTTCACCTCCATGCTCTTCTCGCGCTCTACGCGCCCCGTGCCGTGACAGTTGTCGCAAGGGTTCTTGATTATACGGCCCGTGCCGCGACAATTCGTGCACGTTCTGGATACGGAGAAGAAGCCCTGCTGGTAACGAACCTGCCCAGCACCGCTGCATGTCTGGCACGTTTCAGGCTGCGTGCCCGGAGCAGCGCCCGTGGCCTTACATGTTTCGCAAGCTTCCAGGCGCGGGATGCGCAATTGGGCGGTCATTCCCGCCGCCGCTTCTTCCAGAGTTATCTCAAGGTCGTAGCGAAGATCAGCGCCGCGCTGCGCAGATGAACGTCTGGACCCGGAGCGCGAGCCTGCGCCGAAAACATCGCCGAAGCCGAACAGGTCGCCCAGTATGTCTTCAAGCCCGCCAAAGCCCGGAGCGCCCCAGCTTGCGCCCGCGCCGCTCGATACGCCAGCATGGCCGAAGCGGTCATAACGATTGCGCTGCTCGGCGTCGGACAGAACCGAATAGGCTTCTGCTGCCTCTTTAAACTTCTCTTCGGCATCATTGTCGCCAGGATTTTTATCAGGATGATGTTTGACTGCAAGGCGACGATAAGCGCTTTTAATCTCCTGCTCTGTGGCAGTTCGATTCACACCCAGTATTTCGTAATAATCTCGTTTACTCATTTTTCAGCTAGTCCGATACGTATTCAACACAAATCAGTACCGCAGGCGGTACTGATCTTTTAATCATAACCGCATTCAGCAATCGGCGGCCAGCGCGCAAGGCTCAAAACGCGCAAGGCCGCCGGTTTTGTTGAGATACGAAAATATTTTTCTATTGTTTCGCCTATGCCTCATGCGCGGGCGCACTGTTCGCAGAGAGCATCAGCGTCGTCAACTGAACCGCTACGCGCTCTACGCCTGAGAGGGCGCGCTCCAACTCGCCAAGATTATCGGATTTCAGCGCCGCCTCGCCCTCGCTCAGCATGCGCTTGGCTATCTCTTTATCGTTCTCCGATAATGACTCGCCAAACTCGGTGAAAGATTTCTTGGTGTTGCGAATCAGGCTGTCCAGCTTATTCCGAATCGTGATGGCTTCGCTCATGCGGCGGTCTGTGTCGGCAGCGGCTTCAGCTTCAGCCATGAGGCGACTGATCTCGTCGGGCGAGAGACCGGAAGTGGGCGTGATTCTCATCTGCTGCTCCCTGCCCGTCTCTTTATCGCGCGCAGAGACAGAGACGATTCCGTTCGCATCCACCTCGAAAGCTACTTCAATCTGAGGTGTTCCGCGCGGAGCGGATGGAATACCCACAAGCTCGAATTTTCCCAGCGAGCGATTGCCCGTCGCGATTTCGCGCTCGCCCTGAAGCACGTGAATCTCAACGCACGACTGGTTGTCTGCGACGGTCGTAAACGTCAAACTGTTGCGCAGAGGGATGGTCGAGTTGCGCTCTATGATTTTCGTGAAAAGCCCGCCGCGAGTCTCAAGACCGAGGCTTAGAGGCAGAACGTCGAGCAGCACTATGTCTTTGACATCGCCCGTGAGCACTCCACCCTGAATCGCAGCGCCCATCGCCACAACTTCGTCAGGATTGATCTCGGCAGAAGGCTCTTTTCCAAAAATCTCTTTGACCGTGCGCGTGACAATGGGCGAGCGCGTCTGTCCGCCAACAAGGATTACTTTGTCAATGTCATTCGGCTGAAGCTTCGCGTCCCAAAGCGCTTTCTGGCAAGGCTCGACCGTCTGCTCTACAAGGTCTGAGATTAGCTGTTCAAACTTCTCGCGCGTTAACGTTTTTGTGAAATGCTTCGGGCCGGATTGATCCGCAGCGATGAATGGAAGGTTGATGTTCGTCTCTGTGACGGATGAGAGTTCACACTTGGCGCGTTCCGCAGCCTCTTTCAATCGCTGAAGCGCCAGCCTATCCTGGCGCAGGTTGATCTGTGTCTCCTCCTGAAACTGCTCGACCATCCAGTTGATGATGCGGTCGTCAAAATCCTCGCCACCCAGGAAAGTGTTGCCCGAAGTCGAGAGGACTTCAAAAACGCCGTCGTTCATCTCCAGGATTGAAACGTCGAACGTGCCGCCGCCAAGATCGTAAACGACAAGGCGCTCGGTCTCGGATTTCCCCAGACCGTAGGCCAGAGCCGCTGCGGTCGGCTCGTTGATGATGCGCTCGACTTTTAATCCTGCAATCTTCCCTGCATCTTTTGTAGCCTGACGCTGCGTGTCGTCGAAGTAAGCGGGAACAGTAATGATCGCATCCGTCACCGATTCGCCAAGAAAATCTTCTGCGGCGGCCTTTAGTCGCTGCAACACTATGCCCGAGATTTCCTGCGGGCTGTAGGTGCGCCCCTGCACGCTGATGCGCGCGTCGCCGTTCGACGAATCAACGATCTGGAAAGGCGAGGAGTCGCGCATGCGTGAAGATTCAGTCGAGCTATATTTACGCCCGATAAGACGCTTCACGGCGTAGACTGTGTTCGCGGCATTCGTGACGGCCTGACGCTTGGCGATCTGGCCGACGAGCCGCTCGCCCTTGTCAGTGAAGCCTACGACCGTAGGCGTCGTGCGCCCGCCCTCTTTATTCGGCACGATCTGAACCGCTCCGCCCTCCAAAACAGCCACGCAGCAGTTCGTCGTTCCCAAATCAATTCCAATAATCTTAGACATAGATTAAATCCAGTGATAAGTGATGAGTGATAAGTGATAAGAAAGTAAGTAGTGAATGGAAGTAAAGCTATTCACTGTTCACGATTCACGGCTTTTCTCTTATCTCTTATCACCTACTTCCTATCTTGTCGCGACTTTTACCATCGCTGGACGCAAGAGCCTCTCGCCTAGACGATAACCGCGCACGATCTCTTGCATGACCGTGTCCGGCTCGAACTCATCTGTCTGCTCGGTAACAACCGCCTCGTGCACGTGCGGGTCGAAAGGTTGGCCCACAGCCGGAACAGGCTCTACGCCCATTGATTCCAGCACGCCGTTCAACTGTTTATGAATCAACTCTACGCCGTGGAAGAAATGGCGAAACTCTTCTGACTCTGTTGCCTCAATCAGGGCTTCCGCGTCCAATGCCCGCCGCATATTGTCCAGGACAGGCAGAAGCTTCTTCGTCACTTCGGCTACGAGACGATTGTAGGTCTCGCCGCGCTCGCGCTCCTGACGCTTGCGGTAATTCTCGAAATCGGCCTGGCGGCGCGCTAGGCTTTCAAGAAGGTCTACGCGCTCCGATGTGAGCCGCTTCAGTTCTGCCCTGGCCGCAACCAACTCAGCCATCAAAGGCCCTGCCGAACTGTTAGCCACGCTAGGCTGAGAGGCCGCATCCCCATTTTTAGTTGACGAAGAACTCTGCGCGGAGGAGCCTGTTTCTGCTTCGTCACTGTCTTCGCGCCCTTCGGGCGTCTCCGCAGGGTCAGGCCCCCCGGCAACGTCCGCGTCATCAGCACGGACGCGCCCTTCATCGGTATCTTCTTCCTGCCCGCGCTCTATTCGTCTTTTAACTTCGGCCTCGTCCTCGTAAGCGGAAGAGCGCCCAATCTCTTCGGAAGAAAGATCACCACCGTCCGACTCTTCTGCTGTAGAAGGCGAATCATCTTCATCAACGAACCGAACTGGAATGCGGTTAGACTTTTGGTTCTTATTTTCTGCCATCATGTACTTATCTGGATTTCTTCGGACGAGGAAGGGCGAGCCGGGGCTTTACCTTCAGTTCGAAGTGGGTTCTTCGCGCAGCATCCGCTCAATGAGCCGCGCCATGTAATTTACCACTGCCACCATGCGACCATACTCCATACGCATGGGGCCTACGACACCGAGCGCGCCCGTAGCGCCCTCAGTGCCTATTCTATACGGGGCTGTAATGATAGTGCAGCTTTGCAAAAACGGCGCAGGGTTCTCGCGCCCGATTACAACCTGCACGTCGCTGCCGAAGACCTGATCGCGCGAGACACACTCGTTCAGGATTTTAACTAGCTTTGATTTCTCTTCAAATGCGCGAAAAAGTTCGTGCATTCTTTCAAGGTCTGCAAAATCAGGAAGGGTTAGGATATTCGATGCACCGTCAACATAGATTTCGCCGGTCGTAGCCTCTTCACCTTCAAGGCTTCGCTCGCAGAGAAGTATGGCGTTTCTGAGCAGATTGTCGTAAAGCGCCTTCTCCTCGCGCATCATCTCTACAATCTCCGCTCGTATCGTCGCAAGACTCTTTCCGCCGAACTCCGTGTTCAGGTAACGAGCCGTGCGCTCCAACTCCTCCTGGCTCAAATCCTCATCCATGAAAATGATCTTGTTGTAGATGATGTTCGACCCCGAAACCAGAACAACCAGAATGCGGCTGTCCGCGAGCCGCAGGAACTCAATGTGATTGAGCACGTTGTCCGCGAGTGATGGCGAAATCACAACGCCGACATTTTTCGAGAGCGCTGAAAGCAGATGCGAAGTCTTCATCATCAATCGGTCGGGCGCGGAGGCAGATGTGTCGCCTCCCGATGGATTCAACAGCGAATTGATGGCTGCCAGATCGGCTTTTGAAAGACGCGCATTGTCGAGCATGTTGTCAACGTAGAAGCGATAGCCTTTGTCGGTCGGGACTCTCCCGGCTGAAGTGTGCGGCTGCTCTACCAGTCCTGCGTCCTCCAACTCGCCCATGACGTTGCGAATCGTGGCCGAACTCCACCCGGCAGCATGCGCGAATCTGTCTGAGATTGTGCGCGACCCTACAGGCTCGCCCGTCACCAAATGTTCGTTGATGATAGCGGCGAGCACAGCCTGCGAGCGAGCCTCGGGCATCTTCGCACTTAGTTTCGAGCTGGTTGCGCTACGAACAGTCATTGTATGTCGAAAGCTGGAGGCTGCGCGCTTGAGAGTAGCTCTGGGATAGGCGCGCGCACCTGAAGGGTAAGCCCCAAAAGATAGTATAACGATTTGAGAAGCCGACCGCAAAGCCCTTTTTTCACAAAACCAAATCTGTTTTTCATAACGAGGCGAGCCGCATAATTTCAGTCAGGACAAAGGGTTAGCGTGCGCTCGGGCGATTTACCCACAGCTATTGGTCTAAAGCATTGAAAAGCCTGGCCTTAGCCAGCCCGGCCTTTCGTCCTTTTATTGGCCCAACATTGGCCCATGCTGCCATTTGCCGACAGGTCAACGGCTTAGCCCCGCTTTTTTTTAAATCGATTGACGCCATTCATCCCCCCCCGTAATATCAGCTTTGACACGAGGTCTCGTTTCCAAAGTCCAAACCGGCAGTTTAAAGCAACCAACCGGTGCCGGATTTTCGACTTCAACCGAGACAGGGCGTTCGCGTTCAGGCGCGTGACCCGTGCGAAGGGTTTCTCCATGCAGCAGCCAAACAGTTCTCCAGTCAATTTTTTCGTTGACGCATTTCGGCAGACAGCCGGTGATCGAACCGTGCCCGAAATCGAAGTAAAGTTCGCCGGGCTGCATCACTCTATTCGCGTGCGCTCTGGCCGCGTGTACGTCCGTCTCTCAGACATCTTCAAGAACGCTCCGGCAAACGTTCAGCGTGCGCTTGCATTCATACTCGTCTCAAAACTTCTAGCGCGCAAAGCTCCCGAAGTCCACGAGCGCGTTTACCGCGAATACGCTTTCTCTCCAGAAATTCTGCGAGCATCCGATATAGCCAGACAAAAGAGCGGAAGGAAGAGGATTTCAACTGCGCGAGGCCGCGTGTATGATCTGGACAAAATGTTCCAGAAACTGAACCGTCGCTATTTCGACGGAGAGATTGCAAGGCCAGTGCTCACATGGTCGCTCAGGAAGACGCGACGAATCATGGGCCATCACGACGCAGCGCACGACACGATTGTCATTAGCAAGACGCTGGATTCTACTGAAGTGCCGGAGTGGTTTGTCGAGTTCATACTTTTCCACGAGATGCTTCACATCAAGCACCCTGCGCGCTTGATCAAGGGCAGGCGCTACTATCACACGAACGCTTTCCGCACAGAAGAACAGAGTTTCCCTTACTATGAAGAGGCTCAGGACTTTCTGGATAGATTGGCCCACCAGCACCACTTTCTTCGCGCTCGCGCCGCGTGAAACCGGTAAAACATTTTCTGGAACTTTACTGCCCTCTGAACGTAAACACAGACAGGTAGGTGGGCTCCTCCAGGGAAGAGCGAGTGAGCGACCTGCGTGATGCGTCAATTCCCTCCGACTCGTCCCGCAGGTCACTCACTCGCTCATCATTTTTTCAGTCAGAATCATCCCTATATCAAGATGTGGACGCAAACCGCGCGGGCTGGACAAGAAGCCCCATTGGTCGTTAGACTACCCGGTTTGCTAGGAGGGCAAAACGTCATCCTTAGAGAACGCGCCCACGATTGCGGGCCGAAATTTTTGATACGGAGATTGATCTTTTATTATGGCTATACCGGCAACACAGATTCGGCGCGGAATGGTTATCCTCTTCGAGGGACAGCCGTGCAAAGTTATAGAATTTCGTCACCATACCCCCGGCAACTTGCGCGCGATGGTGCAGACGAAACTGCGCAACATTCGCACAGGCTCGTCCTTCGAGCACAGGTTTCGCTCAGCAGACACAGTTGAGCGCGCGATCCTCGAACAGCACGAGATGGAATATCTCTACTCGGACGGCTCGCACCATCACTTCATGAACACGGAGAATTACGAGCAGACGGGATTGAGCGCCGACGATCTTGGCGACGCGGTTGGGTGGCTGACGCCGGGATTGAAGATTCAGGCGGAGTTCTACGAGGGCGCGCCCATAGGCATTGAGCTTCCCCCTTCCATGGAACTCACAGTTGTGCAGACCGAGCCATCTCTCAAGGGCGCGACCGTATCGAACGTCAATAAGCCTGCGACGCTGGAAAACGGCGCGACCATTCAAGTCCCCCCCTTCGTAAACGAGGGCGACCGCATACGAGTTGATCCACGCGAAGGACGTTACCTAGAAAGAGCGAAATAAGTGATGAGTGATGAGTGATAAGTGATAAGAGAAAAGCCGTGAATCGTTAATCGTAAATGGTGAATAGAAGAAAAGCTATCTTACATTAACGATTTATTATTCCTCTCTTATCACTCATCACTCATCACTCATCACTCATCAAACATGTATTTTCTTTACAGCGTTCTGTATACCGTCGGGGTCTTGCTGCTATTACCTGTGGCGGCTTACAAGGCGCTGAGGCATGGGAAGTATGTGGCCGGTCTTGGTGAGAGATTGGGCAGGCTTCCTGAGATTGATGCGAGCGGTAGACCCGTAATCTGGGTGCACTGTGTTTCTGTCGGAGAGGCTCAGGCCGCGCGCCCGCTCGTCAAGGCGCTTTCAGAAAAATACCCTCGTCACGCGCTCGTCGTCTCTACAATAACGCTGACGGGGCAGCGCATGGCGCGCGAGCTTTTCGGGCAGACTGCTACAAACATCATCTACTTCCCTTTCGACTGGGCCTGGACTGTGAAACGCGCTCTACGCAGGGTTAATCCTTCCACTGTGCTCATAATGGAGACGGAATTGTGGCCGCGCTTCCTACTCGAATGCAGGAAACGTGGCGTGCCTGTCGGTCTGGTCAACGGTCGAATCTCGTCGAAATCATTTCACCGTTATCAACGTATTCGCAGCTTTATCAAGCGCATCGTCAACAATCTGGACATTGCGCTCATGCAGACAGGCGCGGACGCAGAACATATGCTCGCTCTTGGACTCACGCCTGAGCGCGTGGTGGTTTCGGGCAACATGAAATTTGATGTCGGCGCTTCCGCGAGTGAAGAGAAGATCGCCGCAGAACTTTCCCGACGATTCTTTCAAGATGAAGAGCGTCCGGTTGTCGTTGCGGCGAGCACTCATGCGCCCGAAGAGCGGATTGTTATTGAAGCATTCCGGCAGCTTTACAAAGACGGACTGAGCGCGCCGAGACTTTTGATAGCCCCGCGTCACCCGGAACGATTCCACGAAGTTGAATCTCTCATGGCTCAATCAGGCTTCACATGGGCCAAACGCTCCGCTTCCCCTTCTGCGAATGACGATGCGTGCGACATCATTCTTCTGGATTCGATTGGTGAATTGCGCGCTGTCTACTCTCTGGCGGAGATCGTTTTCGTGGGCGGAAGCATTGCGCCGACAGGCGGTCATAATATTCTTGAGCCAGCGGAAGCCCATGCATGCATTGTCACAGGCGCGCACACCTCAAACTTCGCCGCGATTATAAAAGGTTTCCGGGAGAATCATGCGCTCGTAGAACTGCCTGACTTGCCGGAAGCAGATTCAGCCGGAGCGCTTGCTGAAATTTTCGAGCGGTTGCTGGCAGACGGTGAGCGACGTAAAACACTGGCGGCAAACGCACGCGCGGTGCTCGAAGCAAACCGAGGCGCGACCGAAAAGACGCTGAATCTTCTGATGCCAATTCTAGCTCGGACATCTTCTGCTCACTCCCTGTCACACGCACAACGCGCACAACATGGCGCGCTTCCTTCATGAGTTCGCCGTCAACGATTTTGCTTGCGCCACTCGGCGCTCTCTACAGCGCAGCGACATGGGCGCGCCTCAATCTCTATCGCGCGGGTGCGCTTAGAATTTACGATCTGGGCGCGCCGACCATCAGCATTGGGAATATAACGACGGGCGGAACCGGCAAGACGCCTATGGTCGAATGGGTCGCGCGCGTTCTGGCGGATGAAGGGCGGCGCGTCTCCATACTCACGCGCGGCTACGCACGCGATGATGCACGCAAGCTGGTTGTTGTCACGGATGGCAAGCGCATACTCGCGGACGCGCGCGAGGGCGGCGACGAGCCACGCATGCTGGCCGAGAAACTTCTTGGGAAAGCTGCTGTAATCAGCAACAAAGATCGTGTGGCTGCGAGCCATTGGGCCAAACAACATCTCTACAGCGATGCTTTCATACTCGACGACGGATTCCAACACCTGCGCGTGGCGCGCGACCTGAATATTGTTATCGTTGATGCGACGAATCCCTGGGGCGGCGGACGGCTTCTACCAATGGGGCGACTGCGGGAGCCAAAGAGCAGCTTATCGCGCGCCGATTGCATCGTCGTCACTCGCGCAAATCATGCTCAGAATCTCGATTCACTGCGCGAAGAGATTAAGACTCTGAGCGGCGGCAAACCCGTCTTCATCTCTCACACGCAGACCACAGGTATCAGGATTCTTAGAGGCGAAGAAGAAAGGTCGGAAGCGAGCGCAACATCCATACCTCAACCTGTAGGCGCGTTCTGCGCTCTTGGCAATCCGCTACAGTTCTTTTCTCAAGTTAAGGCCGATGGATATTCTACGGCTTTTACACGCTCTTTCCCCGATCATCATTTCTACTCGCAGCATGACGTTGATGCTCTTTTGAGCGAGGCTCGCTCAAGCGGCGCGCAAGCCCTTATCACTACGGCTAAGGATGCGGTGAAACTTCGCTCACTACGGTTTGATTTACCGTGCTACGTGCTTGAGATTGAGATGAGATTCGAGGATGAGAGCGGAATCCGCAGAATGATCCGGAACGCAATGCGCGCGAAGAAATAGCTTCGCAGGAAATGCACAACTCTTCCTGCTGCCGATTTTTAATCAGGACTACTCGCGCTTTGTGGCTGGCCGGGCGGCGCGCCGTCCGTTTGTGAGGGCTGCGGCAATTGTCTGGGGGTGGCAGCGGGCGTTTCTCTCTGCTGCGGAGTCTGGGCGGGCTGCGTAGATTCCGTGCCCGGCGAAGGCAGTTGTCGCGGGCTTGGGCTGTTTCTTGGCTGCGGCGACGGGCTTGGCTTCTGTTGCTCAGGCGCAGGAGGCGTTTCCGCCTGCGGCGTTTCGCTAGCTTGAGGATTAACCGACGGCTCAGGCTCAGGAACGCGAGTTTGAGTCTCGCCGGAGTTTGAGTTCGTTGTTGTTGTGCCGCTGGTGTTTGCAGAAACAGAAGGAACGACCACAGGAGCCGCAGGCAAGATGCCCTGCTCGCCCTGACCTGTCGCAGGCGGCGCGGGTTGAACCGGGCGACCATTCTGATCCACCGGCATCTGCCCCGTGTTTGCGTTCGACGCGGGCGCGCTTGAGCTTCGCCAGGAAGAGACAGCGTAGATTACAGCGAAGAGAGCTACTAGCGCTGCGAACGATGGAATAATGATGCGCCAGGGGTTGAAGCTTGAAGGCGGCGCTGTTTCTACTGCTACGATCTTTTCGTCAAACACAGGCGGCGGAGCACTCTCTCTTGGCCTGACCATAGTCTCTTCATCATCACGCTCTTCGCTGCCCGTCGTTCTGGCAGGCTCGCTCTCTCCTGTTGTCACTATGATTCTGTTGGTTGCGCGTTTGGGTGTGTCCGGCACTGTGTCTGCAACTGCCGAAGCGACAACCGGCGATTCCTCGGCTGCGAGCGTCAACGCTTGGGTAAGCTGGCTGGCGGACTGGTAGCGATCTTCAGGACGCTTAGCCAGTGCGCGCGCTACGACCTTATCAACCGCCGCAGGCAAATCTCTTCGCTCTTCAAGAACGGAAGGCGGCGCATCCTGAAGGTGCTTCATCATGATGGCCGTCGGCGACTCGCCCGTGAACGGGACGTGGCCTACGAGCATCTCATACAGAATTATACCGAGACTGTAGATGTCCGAGCGCGAGTCAATGTCTGAAGCCTGAGAGCACTGTTCGGGCGACATGTATTGCGGCGTACCTATGATTAAATTCGGCGAAGTCAGCGCGGGGTCTTGCTCCAGAGGCTGTATGATCTTCGCAATGCCGAAGTCCAGCACCTTGGCCCAGTCTCCGCCGCCCACGTCCAATAGCATTATATTGTCGCTTTTGAGATCGCGGTGGACTACGCCCTGCGAGTGTGCCTCGTCCAGTGCGCCGCTAATCTGCTTGATGATAAAGGTGGCTCTAGCCAGAGGCATCGCGCCATCTTCGTGTATGACCTCTTTTAGCGTGCGCCCATGTAGGTACTCCATCACCAGGAAGACTACGCCGTTTTCGGCCTCACCGAAATCCGTGACACTGAGCGCGTGCGGGTGCGAGATTCTGGAGGCGGCTTTGGCCTCGCGCGTGAAGCGAGCTACGATCTTGTCGTCGGCAGCGAGCGCCGGATGAAGAACCTTGACGGCGACGGTTTTGTCCATCAGGACGTGTGTGCCGCGATAGACAGCGCCCATTCCGCCCTTGTTGAGAAGCTCTTCTATGCGGTATTTATCGGCCAGAGTCTTGCCGATGAGATTGTCGCTGGTCTTTTCCAGCACCTCGCCGTCAGACGGACACAAAGTGTTCGCGTCCTCGTACTCACGTCCACACTTTGGACATTTCTTCATCCGCCGCCCTCGCCTTGCACGCAACTGATTTTTCGGAAAATAATGTGGCCTGAGCGTAGCATAAATGATGAGAAAAGGAAAAAGTTATACGGCAGATGCTGTATGTCAGATGTTAGATGCCGGATGTTGGTCGAAAGCATTCGACTAATACTCAGCATCCAATGTTCATCCTCTATTTGACTCTTAACATCTGCCATCGTTCGGCGTAAATTATCCTCACGGCAAACTGCCCGCTCTCATCATTATAGTTATAGTCTTTCAGACGAGCAGTTGGGGCGTTAATTTTGTTTTCGGGAGAGATACATCAGGAGAATTAAAACGCTCCCGCACGATCTTCAGCAGGAAAGCTTATGCAAAGCTTACGCCTAAAAAATTTTGCAGCACAGGTGTGTCACGATAATGAGGTATGAGGACTTGGATTAAACCTGTATTTTCCTTCAATAGGTCAGTTATTTGAGAGGGTCACGCAAGAAAATTTCATACAAAAACAATGAAAGAGCCGCGAGAAGCTAAACTTTCTCGCGGCTCAACTCTTATCCCTTTGCTCTGTTTTGCTACGCCTTCAGGAAGGTGATGAGCAGCGCAAAGAGCACCAGCGATTCAATCAGCGCCAGACCCAGAATCATCATCGTCTGTATGCGACCTGCCGCGCCCGGATTGCGCGCAGCGCCCTCTACAGCAGACGCCGCTATGCGCGACTGACCGATTGCGCCACCCGCAACAGCGATTGCGAAGCCGAACACGGCTGCAATTGCCTTGTACTTGTTAACGGTGTTGATGTTGTCGCCAACCTCAGCGCCGCCGCGCTCGCCAACTTGCGCAAACGCCGTCATAGCCATCATCAGAAGGCCGACAACGGCGAAGAAGATATTCCTCAGTTTGTTCATCTCGATTCCTCCGAAAATTTTCAGTCCTGATTTTAAGGGAAGAGCTTGAGCAACGTTCGAGATTCCAAGTAAAGAAGACCGGCACCATCCGTTATGATGTCGCCAGCATCCGGTATTCCAGCCGCCCCTCTTACAACGGCGCTCCAGCGATGCAGGCATATGAAGCGTTTTCCCTTCAGCGGGAGATAAATCAGGCCGACCTCTAAACTTTTCCCTAACCTCTTCCCCTCTCAATTTCAATCCAATGCCTCAACGTGCGCGAGCGCGCATGCCCGCACCGCTCGAAAGCAGCCCAAAAAAGGGATGAGGGCGGAGGGATGAGGGATGAAAAGGGTTTAGCCTATTGCGTGTTGACGCTATTACTCCTTCTTATTCATCCCTCCGCCCTCATCCCTCATCCCTTAGGTCAGTACCGGAACAATAAACTCTTGGCTCTCGTCATCGTTGTGCCCGTGCTCGGCGTGCGAGTCATGGGGCGGGTGCGAGACCTCGCTGACGTAGATCATAGAGAGCAGTATGAATACGAAAGTCTGTATGAATGCGATAAGCAGACCGAGCGGCATCAGAATTATTGGAATGAGCCAGTAGGTGACCGGCGGGTATATGCTTGCGAAAATCTCCGCGACCTTCTCATCCGCGAACATGTTGCCGAATAGACGTATGCCGAGCGACATGGGGCGCACCAGATTACCTACCAACTCGATTGGAAATATCAACCAGCCTATCCACCAGATAGGCCCGGCGAAGTGTTTCAGATGTCCCAGGATACCGTTCTCTTTAACACCTATGTAGTTGTAGTAAACAAATGACGTTAGCCCCAGAGCGAAAGTCACGCTCGTCGCAGCCGTTGGAGCCATAAACAGCGGGAACATTCCCATCAGGTTCGAGATCAGAATAAGGACAGCGAACGTCATGATGATGGGGAAATATTTCAACCCGTGTGGCCCTATGATATCTTCGAGCATGTCGCGCACAGCCAGCACGCTCAACTCAAGCGTCTGCTGCCCGTGCCTAGGCTCGTCCTCCGATATTTGCCCTTTGAGAATCCAGATTACAGTCACGCTCAGTATGCACGCGATGATGAACATCACCGTGTACCACGGTATGGCGTTCTCAGGCGTGTACGGGCCGCCGAAAGCCGCTTCGGGCGTCGTCCCGAATTTTGCAAGGAACGATTTCCAGAACGGGTAGGTGTACTTCATCTCGAAATCGTATGCGTACTGGCCCAAATAGCGATTGACGAACTGAACGACGACGGGCACATGCTGAGCGTGTTCTTGCGCGCCGCTCTCTGTGGCAGCCTCTCCGTGTTGCAACAACCAGAACATCCCTTAAGATTCCTCTCGATAGATGATTGCGAAATAGAGTTGAACGAAAGCTTCAAAGAATACGGCTGCGACGAACGAGCACATGCCTACGAGCGTGGCCGCGACCGAAATCAGATTCAACTTGTATGCAAAGAAGACCGTCAAACTGATGACGAAATAGCGTAAGACGTAGCGCGAAGCTATTCGTGCGCGCGAGAGTTTCTTAAGATTTCCCGCGCCAAGCGCAGCCGCCAGCGAGCTACGCATCCAGTGGAAATTTACGAGCGAGAGTACGCCGCCGAGCAGTAACCCTGTGGTCACGCGCCAATGAGCAAACGGAGCGCAGACCGCAACAGCGACGGCGACGGCGACCACCATGCAGCGAAAAAGACGACGCTCAAGAGCGCCCTCTTCATCCATGGCAAACGCATGACCGCCCGCATTGTGAGCAATTTCATTCATCACGAAGCCGATAATTTTACACGCTGAAACGCCGCGCTGTCGAGTTGAGAGAAAGCTAGTCGGAAAGCTTTGAGATAAGTCTGTAAAATTCGTAGAAGCCCACGCACGCGCCCAGCACAATACCGCCGACGACCATCCACGGGCTTGTGCCGAGCCAGCGGTCAAGAAACCATCCCAGACCGAAGAAGATTAGCACTGAAAAGAAGAGCGTCAGTGCCGCAGCGTAAGCAAGCCCGCTGCGACGATTCACATTCTCTTCATCGTCCTCTCTTCTGGACATACCGTTAATCCATCTGCCCGGTAGATTAGTCCTTCGCTTTACCAGGATTCCCGCATGAGATAGTTTTTGGGGACTTCGTAAAGGAGCGCGCGGCGCGAGTGTCGCATCGAATCGTGTATGAAGCAGACGTGCGTACACCAGCATGCGCGCCCGCCGTCAATCGCTTCAAGCTCGGCCTGTCTTGATTGCGCAGACCATAGCTTACCGAAATCGTAATCATAGTCCGAGAGCGTCGCAAACTTTTCGCGCAACTCGCAGGCGCGCACGTCGCCGTTGTAATCAATCACCGCTGTGGTCTCGCCCGCCGTGCATGGGAAAGGCCACGCGGTCGGCTCTACGAAGTTCGAGTGCTGCGTGCGATAGTGCGTCGTTATAGCGCCCACGTAGAGCATGTTCTTGACGAAACGAGCGGCGCGGTCGTCGCCAGAGAACATGCGCATCCCGTATCGTTTGGTCAATCGCGCGGCGTGCTCATATATCTCGCCTAAAATTTCCGGCGGCACTCTCTTAATACTGTCTCCAACCAACGTTTCGCCGCGAATGATGTTGAAGTATTGGCCGTCCAACCTGAAATTCTCCCAGAGAAAATCGGCAAGTCGCTCAAGCTCTGTATAATTTTCTGCGCAGACCACCGTGTTGACGTTCAATCGAAAGCGATCCGTGTACTTTTCTTTGAGCGGGTAAAGAGACTCTATGCAATCGAGCGCTTTTTTCCAGTTACCCGGCACGCCGCGTATGCGGTCGTGAGTCTCGCCATATCCGTCCAGCGCTATATTCAGATAGAGGTCAATCTTCGGGTGATGATTGAGCGCGTGGTCAACTACTTCGTAAACGCGAGATTTGATTAGCGCATTGGTCGGCAGTATGACGCGATTCACACCGTTGTTCTCGACGAAAGTATCAATGACTTTTGTGAGATCGCGCCGGAGCGTAGGCTCGCCGCCCGACAGCCACAGGTCTGTTATCTGCGGCATAGTGCGCGAGACTTTCTCTATCTGCTCGAAAGTCAAATCGCCCGCTTTATTCAACTCTTCGTGATAAAAGCAGGTCTGGCAGAAGGCGTTGCAGCGCGAGGTGACAAACAGAATCACTGTGCCCAGATGCTTCTCGCGCTTTGTCGAGCGAAACAGTTGAACGAGTTGCGCGGCTTTGTTAGTCATGACTCACTGCATGTTAGTCGTAGATGCCTTGAGTTGCAATACTGGTTATCCACATGTTTGCGCCGTTCGACGCGCGAAACAAGCATTGACACTGCTTCTGATGGAAGACTATGCTGCACGCCGTCCTTATCCATCAAAACTGCTTTCGGCCAGTCGTGCGAGCCTACGGGAATCCATAAGGGAATCTACATCTGAGAAGAACATGACATGGGGCAGATTCCCTCGCGCTGCAACTGAAATTTTCGGGGGAGAGCGTACTTACCGGCTTTCCCTTGCGCACGGATTTTACTCAAGAAGCGTCCGCGAACTTTTCGCCCCGAAGGAGAATTCTTATGCGCTCTCTCGTCCCTTCATCTCACACGCCCGCGTCCTCTTTGCTTGCGAGAGCTACTGAGAAAGCCAGGCTCATACTATTTAGCGCCGCAGTGCTGGTAGCTTGCTGTGGATTGAGCCTGCGGCCTGCCATAGCGCAGTCATTCGCACCTAATGTTAATTACCCGACTGGCACGACTCCCGTTTCAATAGCAGCCAGAGATTTCAATGGAGATGGCAAGCCTGACATGGCTGTGACTAACCAGAGCAGCCAAACGGTGAGCGTCTTTATCAACACCGGCAATGGTACTTTCGCGCCTAAAGTTGATTACATGACCGGCGTGCATCCCGTATCAGTAGCAGTCGGAGACTTTAATTTAGATGGCAAGGCTGATATGGCTGTGGCGAACGACGCCAACCACACGGTGAGCGTCTTTATCAACAATGGCAATGGTACATTCGCACCTAAAGTTGATTATTCGACTGGCAGCACGGCGTCTCCCGCGTCAGTCGCCACAGGAGATTTCAATGGAGATGGCAAGCCCGATTTGGCAACAGCAAACTATAACTTTAATACGGTGAGCGTCTTTATCAATAACGGAAACGGCACCTTCGCACCTAAAGTTGATTACACGACTGGCATGACGCCCATTTCAATAGCAGCCGGAGATTTCAATAATGACGGCAAGGCTGACATGGCTGTGGCGAATCAGGGCGGCAACACGGTGAGCGTCTTTATCAATAACGGCAATGGTACTTTCGCTCCTAAAGTTGATTACTCGGCTGGCGGCACACAATCTCAGTCCATCGCCATAGGAGACTTCAACAATGACGGCAAGGCCGATATGGTTGTGACGAACTACCTCAGCCACACGGTCAGAGTTTTTCTAAACAATGGCAACGGCGCATTTCCTGCTAACGTTAATTACACGACCGGCACAAATCCCGCTTCAGTCGCCGTAGGAGACTTCAACAATGATGGCAAGGCTGATCTGGCTACTGCTAACGCTGGCAGCAACACGATTAGCATACTGCGTAACAATAGCGGTGGCACCTTCGCCGCTAAGGTTGATTACCCAACCGGATCGGGTCCCATTTCAATAGCTGCCGGAGATTTCAATGGAGATAACAAGATTGATCTGGCTGCGGCGAACTACACTGGTCACACAGCAAGCGTGCTGCTCAATACGGCGACAATGACCAGCGGTTATTTCTGGACTCCTATTAACACGACAGTCGGGATGCATCCCGATTCAGTCGCAGTCGGAGACTTCAACGCGGACGGCAAGCCCGACATAGTGACGGCCAACAGTGGCGGCAATAACGTGAGCGCACTGCTCAATCAAGGCAATGCTAATTTCCCCGCTTCTCCCATCAACTATGCCGTCGGGACAAATCCCCAATCGGTAACAGTCGGAGACTTCAACAATGATGGCAAGCCTGACATCGTGGCTGCCAACTTTAACAGCAACAATGTCAGCGTGCTGCTCAACAACGGTAACGGCACTTTCCCATCTGCCCCCACCAACTATGCCGTCGGGATAAATCCTCAGTCGGTCGCGGTTGCAGATTTCAACGCGGACGGCAAGCCCGATATAGTTGTAGCAAACGCTGGCAGCAACAACGTGAGCGTGCGGCTCAATCAAGGCAACGGCACTTTCCCATCTGCTCCCAATAACTATGCTGTCAGCTTAGCTCCCTTCTCAGTAGCGGTCGGAGACTTTAACGTAGATGGCAAGGCTGACCTCGTTGTAGCTAACCGAAATGGCAACAGAGTGAGCGTGCTCTTGAATCAGGGCGGCGGCGTTTTCCCGGTTCTTTCACCCACCTATGCTGTAGGCTCACAGCCAACTTCAGTAGCGGTCGGAGACTTCAACGGCGACCTTAAACCTGACATCGTTGCGGCCAACGTTAATAGCACCATTATCAGTCTGCTCTTGAATCAAGGCGGCGGCATATTCACAGGTTCTTCGCCTACCTATCTGGTCGGCGCAGCTCCCATATCTGTAGCAGTAGGAGACTTCAACGGCGACCTTAAGCCTGACATCGTTGCGGCCAACCGAAACGGCAATAGCGTCAGCGTGCGACTCAATCAAGGCAACGGCGCTTTCCCTGCTTCTCCCGCTAACTATGCTGTAGGGACGAATCCCTACTCGGTAGCGGTCGGAGATTTTGACGGAGATGGCAGACCTGATCTCGTCACTGCTAATTGGACCAGCAACAATGTGAGCGTGCTGCTCAACCGCGCTACTCCCCCCTGATGGCGCGGGACTGCCGACAGCAGAGTGAGCGTGCCGGTCAACAACGACGACGGGAAATCGGTTCGATCAAAATACCGGCAGGCATTAAAGCGCAGTCGTCACTCGTAATAATCTTGAGTGCGGGTAGTAGCAGCCATCTCCTTCTGTGAAGCACTGTGAGCAATGACAGTCTTCGTCGGCGAGCGCAATTCGTAAGTAAGCCCGCGCCATACAATCTTTCGTGAGAGCGCGGCTGCGATAGCATTGTAAAGATAGATGAGCGTCGCAAGCGGCCAGAGGAAAAGATGTGCGAACGCGCTACGCCTTAACTCTCTTGCGTGCTGTGCCAGCGGCATGCTGACGGCTTTCAAACGCACATATGATTTCGCAGTACCGAGCAGGTAAACGGTTACGAGAAAAATAATAGGAACTAGAACGGGTTTGTGCTGAAGCGCGCGGGTTGCTACCAGCAGGATGCCGCCGAAGAAGATAAGAACGAACAAAGCGCTGCCCCCTAGAACTGCTTTCCAGAGATGCGCGGCGTAAACTCGCGTTATCTTTAACTGCCGTGTAGTGAATTCCAGAAGCTCTCTGAAGTTGCAATCTTCCAAAGATGCGGTCAAGCAATCAGGTACGAAGTGAATTGGAAGTCGTTCCTGTTGCAAAGCTCGCGTCAGCGCGAAATCGTCCGAGAGAGTTCCGCGCCAGCGCTCGCGCATACGCAGACGCTCGAAAGTCTCGCGGCGGATTGCCGTAGCGCCGCCCCAGCAGAAATTTTTATCTCTTCTCGCTCCAAGTGCGGATGCGATTGAAGCGTTCCAGACCGAGCGCATCTGAGATGAGAATCCGCCATGCACAGGAATGAACCAGCGATAGCCGGTCGCAGCCCCTACGCTTTCATCCAGAAGCGGCGCAATCAATGATCGCAGCCAACTCGCGTGCGGCCTTGCGTCCGTGTCAACGAAGACGAGAACACGGCTATCAGGATTGATTTCTTTAACAGCGGCGCGCAGGTTATGAACTTTCTGCCCGCTCTCTCGCGCTTCACCTGCTACACAAACGCGCGAGCTAATTGATCCGGATGACGCAAAATCCTTTCTCACTTTTTCCACCACATCCAGCGCCGGGTCGTCCGCGCTGTCCGTGACGAAAATGATTCCATAGGTCGGGTAATCCTGCATGAAGAGAGCGCGCACATTCTCTTCCAATCCTTGATCCAATCCTCTGCACGGCGCTATTACGCATGCGAGCGGGGTGAAGTCGGACTTCTCTTTCTCCATCTCGCCGCGCACGTACCGTAGAAACTCCAGCCCGCCTTTCAGCGAACTGACGCCCAGCAAGACCAGAACAAACGCGAAGAAATAGAATGCCCACATAAGACAAGAGGGGGAAAGGGGGAAGAAGGCTAAAAGGTAGAAATCCCAGGCTCTCTTCCTTCTCCTTTTTTCACTTACCTATTTACCCCAAATATTTTTATCCGGCGGCGAACGGAGGAATCAGCTTTTGCGCCATGGTGATGAATGGCTGCGGGTAAACGCCAATGAAGATGATGCCGATGATTGCCACTATGAGCGCCGTCAGAAGCGCGGGCGAGAGCGAGAGCGGGCGCTCGTCTGCGAGGCGGTCGCCCAGATACATTGCGCGAATGAAGCGCACGTAGTAGTAGAAGGAGACGACCGTGTTCAGAATTGCCCAGACCGCGAGCCAGTAATACCAGGATTTGCCGTCCGCGCGACCGCGCTGAAGCAGCCCGCCGAACAGAAAATATTTTCCAATGAATCCGCCGGTAACCGGAAGCCCGCCCAGACTCAGCATGAAGATGCCCATCATGGCTGCCATGCCCGGCGATTTCTGCGCAAGGCCGGTCAGGTCGTCAACGTGATCGCCGATGATACCGCGACGGCGCAGGCTGATGATGACGCCGAACGCGCCCATGTTCATCAAGGTGTAGACCAGCAGGTAGATTACCAGTCCTATGTAGCCGTACTCGTTCGCCGCGATTAGTCCCAGCAGAAGATAGCCCGCGTTTGAGATTGAAGAATAAGCTAGAAGGCGTTTCGAGTTCTCCTGCGTGACAGCAGCCCAGTTGCCTACGGCTATGGTGATTGCCGCGACCAATCCAAGAAGCGGCGCCCAATCGGCGCGCATTCCGCCGAGCGCGATTATGAAGATGCGAGCGTAAAGAGCGAAGCTGGCGGCTTTCGAGGCTGTTGAGAGAAACGCTGTCACGGATGTCGGAGCGCCTTCATAAACGTCCGGTGCCCACATGTGAAAAGGCACAGCGGCTATCTTGAAGAAGAGTCCGGCGGCGAGCGAGATCATTCCAAGCAACAGAAGAGGACGCAGAGGAGGCCCTGTGCTCGCGCTTGTGTTCTGAGCGGCTGTCGCCATCGCTTCAGTAACTTTCTGCCCTATCTCGCCCAGATTAGTCGAACCCGCCACTCCGTAAAGCAGCGACATGCCGTAAAGAAGTATGCCGGATGAGAAAGCGCCGAGCAGAAAATATTTCATCGCCGCTTCGTTCGACCGCCGCTCGCGCTTTGTGAATGCGACGAGCACGTAGAAGGTGAGCGCCATCAACTCCAGACTGATATAGAGCGAGATCAGATCATAGCCGCAAGCGAGGAACATCATCCCTACGGTTGCGAACAGCACGAGCGCGTAATATTCGCCGTGCTGCTCGCCCTCTATGTCGAGAAAGCGCATCGAGACGGCTATGGCAAGCGCCGCTGCTACAAGAAAGATTATCTTGAACATGAACGCGAAGCCGTCCATTCGCACCATGCCGTAAAAGCCTGTGAGCGCGGGCATAGGCCCTTCAATGCGCCACGGCACGAGCGTCCCGCTCATCATGTAAAACAGGGCAAAGAGCGAGACGAGAGCGAGCGCAATACCTATGAGCGCGAAATAGCCCGTGACCTTGCTCTGCCTGTAAGGCAGTATGACTTCCATCACGAGCGCCACGCACGCGCAGACCGTAAGTATTAACTCGGGCGCAATCAACAACAGGTCGCGCATTCCGTAAAGCGCCGTAGCGTTGGCTTGAAGAAGGAGAAACATAATCGGTGGAGCGTGAATAGTGAATCGTAAATCGTGAATAGAGGTTAAGAACTTTCGTAGTTAGCTTTTTCTATTCACGATTTACGATTCACTATTCACGGCTTTTCTCATCTTTCCGCGTTCATCGTTAATCCAGGCTCTGTGGCCGAACCCGGAATCGGGTAATCGGGGCGAACCTGTTTGACGACTGTGTTGGTCGGCTTCTGTATATATTCGATAAAAGGCTTCGGATAAACGCCTATCCAGAGTGATACGAGTACGAGCGGCATCATGTAAGCCCACTCGCGCCCGCTCAAGTCCGGCAAGTCTTGATTCTTCGGATTCTCTATGTTCCCGAAAAACATTCGCTGGTAGAGCCAGAGCATGTATGCCGCGTTCAAAATAATTCCGAGCGCGCCCGCGCCTGCCCACACAGGATTGGCCTCGAATGCGCCGCGCAAAGATAGAAATTCCGAGATGAAGACGCAGAGCAGCGGCAAGCCTATCGCAGTCATCGCCATAGCCATAAAGACCGCAGCGTAGCCCGGCATCACATGCGACAGGCCGCCAAACTCGGCAACGTTTCTGGTGTGTCTTCTCTCATAAATGATGCCTACGAGTAGAAAGAGCGCGCCGGAATAGATGCCGTGATTAATCATGTGCAGCACAGCGCCGTTCACTCCGTTCGGATTCAGCGCGAAGAGTCCTAGCATCACAATTCCCATTGAAGAGACTGAAGAGTAAGCGACCAGCTTTTTAACGTCGCCGTCACGCTTCACCACGAAATACATTGCGGCCAGCGCGCCGTAGATGATGCCTATGATTGCCAGCACTATCATGATGCTGCGCACGCCGAAGCTTCCGAAATATCCTTCATCCGCGGACGCAGCCGGGAACATGGGCAGGTTGAAACGGAAGAACCCGTATGTCCCAAGCTTCAGCAAGATTCCTGCGAGTATGACAGAGCCTGCCGTAGGGGCTTCAACGTGAGCGTCCGGCAGCCACGTGTGAAACGGCCACATCGGGACTTTGATGGCAAAGCCTAGCGCGAATGCGAAAAACAGTAGAACCTGCATCGTGCCCATAGGCAGCACTGAGCCTAACGCCTGCATGTACATTATATTGAATGTGCCCGCACCGCTCTTCGCTGCCGCAACAGCATTGTTCAGGATTGCAAGCGAGTTTGCGTTCCCTGCTCCGGCAATGTTACTGAGCGTCGCCGCACTAATCTTTGCGGCAAGCGCAGCGTCCTGCGTCAGAAAGTACATCTTCAGAACGCCCAGCAACATCACGACCGAGCCGACCAGCGTGTAGAGAAAGAATTTAATCGCCGCGTAAAGCCTGCGCTCGCCGCCCCAGATGCCTATCAGAAAATACATTGGGACGAGCGAGACCTCGAAGAAGAGATAGAACAGGAACATGTCCATAGAGGTGAAGACGCCCACGACCGCCGTCTGAAGAAGCAGAAGCAGTATGTAGTATTCCTTCTCGCGCTTCTGTATGTAGTTCCATGACGAGAGAGCAGAGATAACGCCCAGCAGCGTCGTCAGAACAATCAACAGCACGGCCACGCCGTCCACGCCCATCTGGTAACGAGCGCCTATGACAGGAATCCACTGAAAATCTTCAATGAACTGCATCCCGCCCACCGCGCGGCTATACGTAAGCAGGAACAGCGACGCGATGAACGTGACGCCGAACCATGCGGTCGTGAACTGCTTGATTAGCTTGGTCTGCTCCTTCTTAAAGAGCGTGAGAATGATTATCGAGCCTACCGCTGGCAGCCACGTTACTATAGAGAGAAGGTACGGGATTTTCATCTATCGCCCTCTAGGGATTAGGAAATTTTGTTTTGCGATTCCGGATGCCGCGCTTTGCGATGCTTGTCAAGCTAAACTCTTTCTTCGATCCAAAATCTAAAGCGGAATGAAAGCCAACATACTTTTCACAGCCGTTATCAGGTCGCGGCTGAAGAAGAATGCTACGGCCAGCACAAGGCCAAGAATCATGACGAGCGCGTAGTTCTGCGTGAATCCTGTTTGCGCTCTTCTCAAAATAGGATTCATCAGACGCTTGACGAATCCCGCGACACCGTTAACGATGCCGTCCACCACGTACTTATCAAATCCGCCCGTGATTAGACTCGCCGTGCGCGTGAGCCATGCCGTGCCGTTCACAGCGCCGTCAATTCCTTCGGAATCAACCGCGTAAACTCCGCGCGCAGCAGCCATCACGCGCCGCGTAATAGCCCAGCCGAAAAATTCATCAACCCAGTATTTGTTATAACTCGCACGATAAACGGGCGCGAGCCTCTTGGCCCAAACGTCTGGCAGACGCGGGTTCTTGACGTAGAAGAGAAGACCCAGACCGATGCCTATCCCGGCAACTATCAAGGAGATTATGATGAAGAGCCATTCGGCTGCCGCGTGGCTTCCCAATGCTTTCTCCGCTGCCTGGGCTAGATTGAAGCCGGTGTTTCCGAACGGCGTAGCGGTTTCCGCTCCGCCAGCTTCGCTCTGCTGCCGATGCTCGACCGAAGAGGCTTCGCTTGCGGCCAGCGGCGCACCTGCGCCCTGCGCCTCAGCGCCGTGCCCTTCCGTACCTTCATGCGGGCTACCGAACTGTCCTGTTGTCGGATTCCAGATTACGGGCTGCAACCAGTTGACTATGTTCGCGCGCCCGCCCATGTGCGAGCCACCTGTGAACGCCGGACTGATGCCTATAAAGCCGCCCACGATTGCGAGCACGGCCAGAACCGCGAGCGGAACCCACATGGATGGCGGCGATTCATGCGGCGTGTGCGCGCCGTGCGCGTGAGCGCCGTGGCCGTGATCTGCCACGTGCCCGGAAACGTCTTCGTTAATTGGCCCAACGTGCTCTCCCGGTTCGTGTCTGGGTCTATCGCCAGCCGAAGCCGTCACGGCGTCATGCGGCTTCAACCCTTCAGCAAAAGCGTGCGCGTGCGCTTCGTCCGCTTCACCCCCCGCAGGTTTTTCCCTAAACCTCTCCTTGCCCCAGAAGGTCATGGCAACTAGCCGCGTCATGTAGAAGGCCGTGCAGGTCGCGGCGATTGTAGCGACAAGCCAGAGCACCCAGCCGTATGGAATGATAGTGGTCGAGGCAGCGTTCCACAGAATCTCGTCCTTAGACCAGAAGCCGCTGAACGGAATGATGCCGCAGATTGCTAACCAGCCTGCCAGAAAAGTCCAGTACGTGTACGGCATGTACTTCTTCAAACCGCCCATACGCCGCATGTCCTGCTCGTGGTGCATGCCGTGTATGACGCTGCCTGCGCCTAGAAACATCAGGGCTTTGAAGAATGCGTGCGTGACTACGTGAAAGATGCCTATGGCGAATGCGCCTACGCCGCATGCCAGGAACATGAAGCCCAGTTGCGATACGGTCGAGTAGGCCAGAACTTTTTTGATGTCGTTCTGTGTAATTCCAATCGTCGCCGCAAAGATTGCGGTCAGAGCGCCGACCACAGCGACGACGAGCATCATCGTCTGCGAGTGTTGGAAGATAACGTTTGTGCGCGTCACCATGTATAGACCGGCGGTGACCATCGTTGCAGCGTGAATCAATGCTGACACAGGAGTTGGCCCGGCCATCGCATCTGGCAGCCACACGTACAGAGGAATCTGCGCGCTCTTGCCGCACGCGCCTATGAAAAGTCCCAACGCCAGCCACGACATCAGGCCGAACACGCCGATTGGCTCAAGCGGAAACGCGCGCGCTTGATCGAAGACGGTTGTGTACTGAGCAGAGCCGAACGTGGCTATGATTCCAAAGACGGCGAGCGCGAATCCGAAGTCGCCTATGCGGTTCGTGATGAAAGCCTTGCGCGAAGCGTCGCCAGCCTCTTTCCTATCGAAGTAGTAACCTATCAGAAGATAGGAACAGAGACCGACTCCTTCCCAGCCTACGAACATCATCAAAAAGTTTGAACCCATCACGAGCACGAGCATCATGAACATGAAGAGTCCCAGGTAAGCGAAGAAGCGATAGAAGCCCGGATCGCCGTGCATGTACCCGGTTGCGAAGACAAAGATGCAAAGCCCAACGCCCGTAACTACGAGCATGAAGATTGCCGAGAGCGGGTCGAGTTGATAACTCCATTCGACATCCAGCAGCGCGCCGGTTCTGCGCTCAGGCACCGAGGGTACGGCGACGAGCACAGGGCTTCCCGGCGGCAAATGCTGTTCTGCGGCTTGACGCTCGGCGTTTTCACCGGCCTGCCTCATGCCTTCGATGTGCGCTCGCTCTGCGTTGCCTTCCGTCAACTCGACCGCACCGCCCGGAATCCACTTCCACGAATAGGGCAGGCCGCCTTCTTCGCTCGTTAGATACGGTTTGGGCCAACGCTGCTGGCCGCCGCCGAACCCGTATGAATAGACCGCCAGCACGCTAATCAGAAACGCCAGCGCGACGGAACCCACAGCGATTCCGCCTATGAGCTTTTCAGAAAAGCGAAGACGACGACCAAGCAGGCCGTTGATGGCAGCACCCAGAAGCGGGAGAAGCGGGACGAGCCAGATGAGTTTGTACATAAGATAAGTGATGAGTGATAAGTGATAAGTGATGAGTGATAAGAACTATTTTTTTCTTATCACTCATCACTTATCACTTATCACCATTTCAACAGGTCAATCTCATCAACCCAGATGGTCTCTTTGTTTCTATAGAGCGCGATTACAATTCCGAGTCCTATGGCCGCTTCGGCTGCGGCGACGACGATGATGAAGACTGTGAAAACCTGCCCGGCGACGGCGTTGACGTTGCCCATGTCTTGAAGGTAGCGCGAGAAGGCTATGAAATTGATATTCGCAGCATTCAGAATCAACTCGATGGACATGAAGATGACTATGATATTGCGCCTAGTCAGCACACCCGCCACGCCTATTATGAAGAGCAGCGCACCGATAACCAGAAACTTCGAGAGGTCTGGATGCGTGACGCTATTGCCCACATCAGACATGCGTCCACCCGTGCCTGTCTGCCAGAAGAAAGCCAGAGCCGGAAATAATAGATTGAGCATAAAAGTAGAACGTTAAGTGATGAGTGACGAAGTGATGAATTAAATGCTTTTCAGTTCATCATTCCGCACTCTGCTTTCTGCACTTTATCTGCTGACGCTCTCCAATTCCGCGCGCTCTTCGGACGCAGCGACGGCCTCTTTCAGTATCTCAGGATCAACGTCGTCGGCTGCCGCTTCCTGCTTGAGCGTGCGCGCCAGCATCACGGAGCCTACGATTGCGACCAGAAGCAGGAGGCTCGCAATCTCGAACGGTAGAGATGCGTAGCGATAAAGGCTGTTGCCTATGCGTTGCGTGTCGGCGGTGATCTTCATGTCTCCGGTTGCAGACGTTGGCAACGCACGCTGCTCTGTGGCGCGCTGCTGTGCCAGGTCATCGCCTCTTCTGGAATCGTTAATCCCTTTGACGCCCTGATTGATTGCGTACACGAGACCGAAAGCGAGCAGCAGCCCGAGCACAGCCGTCGCAGTGACCTGCACGTTGCTGTTGAAGAGACGTTCCTTGCCACGCTCTTCCGCGCCCACGTTCACGAGCATGATGACGAAGAGAAAGAGCACCATCACGCCGCCTATGTAGACCAGAACCTGCGCGCCCGCGACGAACTCCGCGCCAGCCAGCACAAAGAGCGCCGCAACAGACACAAGTGTGGAGATAAGAAACAGCGCGCTGTGCACAGCGTTGCGCGCCATTATCATAAGCAGCGCCATAAAGAGCGCTGTTATCGAGAACACCCAGAAGAAGACAGCTTCCCAACCCGATAGAACCATAGTTTTAAGTTTTCAGTTTTAAGTTTTCAGAAATTTATCTTCAGCAACTTGCTGAAAACTTAAAACTGAAAACTTAAAACTGTTCTTACGCTTCGTACTTCACAGTCTCGCGTCCCTGTTCCAGCATTTCGCGGTTCCAGACAAAGCCCGCGCGCGAGTAGGTTGCGAGTTCAAAGTCCTGCGTGAGTTCCAGGCAGGCCGTAGGGCATGCCTCCTGGCAGAGTGCGCAGAACATGCAGCGCGAGGTGTCAAAGATAAATTCGTCCAGAACCTTCTTCTTGCGAGGCTTGCCCGCGACCGTGATCTCTATGTCCATCGCTATCACGTCAATACAGTCTTCGGGGCAGGCGAGCGCGCACAGATTACATGCGATGCAGAGCGTGTCGTGCGTCTCCGGGTCCATGTTCAGGCGCGGCGCTCCGTGAAAGCGCGGCGCAACATCCGGGCGAACTTTCGGATACTGTTCTGTATAAATGCCGTGCCCGGCAACCGAATCGCTGTCCGTAATCGCGCCCAGATTGTATTTGAGCGTCACGCCCAATCCCTTCATCAAATCAACAAGGAAGAAGCGTTTCAACTTCTGCGCGAGCGTTGGCTTCGGAACATTTACTAACGGCATAACTAATTCTCCGAGTGACAAGTGATAAGAGAAAGCAGAATACAGGAGACAGGAGTCAGAAGCCAGAAGGTAAAACATTTATCTACTGGCTACTGTATTTCGGTCTACTGTCTTCTGCTCTTATCACTTATTACTTATCACTGCGCTTCTGCCTTTCGGAAGACTGACGAGGCGAATCTTGCGTCGCTGCGACTTCAGGTTGAAGTCGCGCGAGCGCCAGTTGATTGTAGATAGCACTCCGGCTGTTATGAAAAGGCCGCCCCAGCCGAAGATTATCATAATAATTTTTCCGGTCGCGGTCAGATTCACCCCCCCCGAAATGGATTCAATCGTCCTCATCCCGCGCCAGCCGTCCATCGCCTGAAGCATGAAGACGGCCACGCTCGTCAGCACTATGTTGGTGAGCGTCGCGGGCAGCAGCCACTTCCATCCCAAGTCCATCAACTGGTCGTAACGATAACGCGGCAGCGTCCAGCGCAGCCAGAAGTAGACGTAGAGTAAAACGGCGAGTTTCACCATGAAGACCAGAATGCAAAGAAGGACGTAAACGTTGTGATACCCCTTTGCTTCGGTCAACGTGTAGATGCCCGGAAAATACCAGCCGCCTAAGAAAAGCGTCACAGCGATTGAAGTCGCCACGACCATCGCCGCATACTCGGCCATGAAGAAGAGCGACCAGCGCATCCCGGAATATTCCGTGTGAAAACCCGCGACCAGTTCAGATTCCGCTTCCGGCAGATCGAACGGCGCGCGGTTGTTCTCCGCGATTCCGCTAATGAGAAAAGCAAGGAAGCCCAGCGGTTGATAGAGTATGAACCAGATGGAATCCCCGGCCTGCGCCGTGACTATGCCGCTCATAGAGAGCGTGCGCGCGAACATCAACGCCCCGATTATCGCAAGCCCCATGGAGACTTCATAGGAGACCATCTGCGCGGACGAGCGCAGCGCTCCCATCAGCGAATATTTAGAGTTCGACGACCAGCCCGCGAGTATGAGCGCCAGCACGCCTACGCTCGAAACCGAGAGCACGAACAGAATGCCTATGTTTAGGTCTGTAATCACGCCCCAGTCGGGCGCAAACGGCATCACTGCGAAGACGACGAAAGCGGCTACCACAGAGATATAAGGCGCGAAGAAGAAGATGTAGCGATCCGCTTTTTCGGGAATGAAATCCTCTTTCGTCAGAAGCTTTATGGCGTCCGCTATGGGTTGCAAGAGTCCCCATTTGCCCACGCGCATTGGCCCAAGCCGCGCCTGCATGAATGCAGAGATTTTCCGCTCGGCGTAGGTCGCATATAAAGCCCAGAAGGCTATGAGCGTCACCACCGCGCCGACCTGTATAAAAGGCCAGACGACAAAATTGATCGTGTCCTGACTCAAGTATTTCAGCAGGAGATCATTAACAAGATTCGGTGGCGCGAATAGCGCGAGTGCTATCATAAAAACTTAAGTTTCAATCTCGAAAGTGCAGTTGCACGCTAGTTTCAAATCCACCAGTTCCCAATCATCGTCCAGCGTTCCTGTTCTATCAATGACGAGATACGAAGCCCATTCGCCAACGGCGAAAGGCGGCGTGTGCCACGTTCCCCTGTGATAAGCGTAAGGAAAGCGACCGTTGACTAAAAAAGCTCTCACTTTATCAATCTCCGGCGCACCTGCTTCGCACGGCGGCGCGACCGCTATGATGCTTTGCGACGACGCGAGCGGCGAGAAGACCTGCATCGTCCCCTTATGCCGCGACATAAAATCGAACCTGAAATCCCTGCGCTCGGAGGTCGCGCCCGTCAAACTCGGACTCCCCTGCCCCAGATCAATCTCCACAGAGCCGCGACTATCAATCAGAATCCCGAACGGCGCGAACGTCTCGCGCGTCATCTCTTCTACTTTCAAATGAACAACTTTCATAAGAGGTCAGAGGCTAGAGGTTAGAGGTCAGTGATTGGCTTTTTACTAACCTCTGATCTCTAACCTCTAATCTCTTGCTTATCTATCAATCTCTCCGAGCACAATGTCGAGCGTGCCTATGATTGCAACCACGTCCGCGACGAGGTGGCCTATGGACATCTGGCGTAGCGCTTGCAGATTTATCAAGCAAGGCGGGCGAACGCGGACGCGCCAGGGTTGTGACGTTCCATCCGCGACCAGATAACAGCCTATCTCGCCTTTCGGCCCTTCAATCGAATGATAATACTCGCCTGCGGGCGGCCTGATAACTTTGGGCGTCTTCGCGTTCACAGGCCCGTCCGGCATCTTTTCCAGCGCCTGCTGAACGATTCGCCGCGACTGCCGCATCTCTTCCAGACGAACAAGGTAGCGATCATAAGTGTCGCCGTTCTCGCCAACGGGCACGTCGAAATCCAGATCGGCGTAGGCCGCGTAGGGGCGCGCCTTGCGAATGTCCCACGCGACGCCGGAACCGCGAAGCGCCGGCCCTGACAGTCCGATTGCGACAGCATCTTCAGCAGAGATAACGCCGATGCCAACCGTGCGTCCCAGCCAGATTCGATTCTCAGAGAGAACCGTCTCGTACTCGTCAATTCGTTTGGGGAAATTGCCTGCAAAGCGGCTCACGTCTTCCGAAAAGCCTTCGTAAGCGTCGCTAGGCATTCCGCCTATGCGCCATGCGTGGCAGGTGAGACGCGCGCCAAACTGCCTCTCAAAAATCTTCAGAATCTCTTCCCGCTCGCGCAAAGCCCACAGAAGAACCGTGACAGCGCCAATGTCGAGCGCATGCGTTGCGAGCCAGAGCAGGTGCGACGAGATGCGATTGAGTTCCGTCAGGATAGTTCTGATGTAATGAGCGCGCGGCGGCACATCCAATCCCATCATCTGCTCAACGGTTTCGACCCACACCAGCCCGTTAGAGACAGCAGCGATGTAATCAAGCCTGTCCCAGTAAGGCGCGATCATAGGATACTGGCGATTCTCCGCAATCTTCTCCATACCACGATGCAGGTAACCTATGTCGCAATCGAGATCAATCACGGTTTCGCCGTCCAGGCGCAGAACGACGCGCAGCACGCCATGCGTACTCGGGTGCTGCGGCCCCATGTTCAGCACCATCTCAGGGCTGTCCAGAAGAGTTTCCCTGGTCGTTGCTATTTCGACTTGATGCATAACTCTCAAGGGATGAAGGATGAGGGATGAGGGATGAATAAGAAGGAGTGAATAGGTCAATACGTAATTAGCTCAACCCATTTCATCCCTCATCCCTCCGCCCTCATCCCTTATAACACCCTGTTACACTGGATGATTCAAGCACGACACCAATTTCCGAAGCTTCACCCTTACGCTTGCGTTCGAGCAACTTTGCCACAATCGCATGAGTCGCACTCGCCTTATTCCAAGTGTTGCGCGGAGCCATTTTTTCAGTCAGCACGAAACCGGCGGCTTCAGCAGCCTCCGCCGTGTCGAAAATCTTCGCCTCGTAATGCTGTGCAATCTCTTTCGGACTCATTTTTACAGTTTTAAGTTTTCAGTTTTTAGTTTTCAGCCTTGATGTTTTTCTGAAAACTAAAAACTGAAAACTGACTACTTGTCCTTAGGCATGACTTCCTTGCCCGAGCGGAAAATATCGCGCACGCCGCGCTCCTCCATCTCAGAGAGGATTTCAAGGCCGTAGGCGCGACGCTGATCCAACTGCTCTTTCTCGACATCTGAGAATTCCGGCAGATGTTTCGTCGTCCAGTTATTCTCTATAAACTCAAGCGGGTAATCTTTTCTGAGCGGGTGTCCGTCCCAATCGGGCGGAAGCAGCAATCTTCGCAAGTCCGGATGGTTTCGGAATGGAATGCCGAAGAGGTCGAACACTTCGCGCTCCATCCAGTTCGCAGAAGGCCACACGCCCGTCACGCTCTCTACGCCTTCCGTCTCGTCCACCCAGACTCTTAATCTTAATCGCTCGTTCGCAGAGATTGAATAAAGGTTATAGACGATCTCGAAAGGAGCATCCATGTGGTCAGGGTAATTAACGCAGGTCAGGTCCGATAGATAGTTGAAAGGCGTCTGCTTGTCTGTCTTGAGAGTATCGCAGACCTCGACGATGCGAGCGCGCTCCACACGAATTGAAAGTTGGCCCAGAAATTCCTGCGCCTCTCCAATCGTCTCGTTGAATTTGGCGCGCAGCTTCTTAACAATCTTGTTGTCGGAAGCGTCCGTGGGCTTCGGCCCTTCCTCCTTCTTCTTGACGGGGGGCTTTGGGGCCCCTGCTACAGGCGCGGCAGGGCGCGCAGCCACAGGTTTATCGCTGGCAGCCTGCTTTGCGGCTTCTGCGCGTGCTTTGGCCTCTGCAATCTTCGCCGCCTTCTCTTCATCAGCGGTTGCAGAATGCGGCGAAGCCTGATCGCGTACTCGATCTTCCGACTCTCGATTGTCTTCTGAGTTATCTTGAGGCTGCCTGGTTTCGTCTGCCATCTGAAAGTGTAACTACACCCTGATTTGAAATTTCGCTCCCCCGAATAGAAGCAATCTTATAGAGCGCGCACCGAATTATCGTACTTGTTACAAGGCAAAAACTACGGACGGGTTACACCGATGTTTTTAACAGCGATTCGCGCCAAAGTCAATTATTCGGCTAGCTGCTGGCTTTCTTATCCCCACGCGCTCAGGAATTCGATTCTGTCGCGCATCTCTTCAGCCGTGACGGTATGAATGAGGCTGAGCAATCGTCGCATCTATTCGCCGACGCTGTAGCGTTGTTGCTGTGCGAGAATAATACCCGCATGGGTCATGTCTTGAGAGATGTAAGCGTAGTGCAGAGCTTTGTAGTCGCCTACGTTGAAAGAACAGAGCGCGCGACCTTGTGCAGTAGCATACGCCAGATGCTCTGCGTCCGGGCGATGACGCAGACCTGCTTTATTGGCGGTGAGGAGGTCAATACCACGAAGAGCCAAAGCTCGCACTAAGTCTTTGTCCTGTGCATCTTCATCCAGATATAAACGGATCATCATGCGACTTGTGAGTTGCGCACCTGATACCATTCCGATTCGATGCGGTCGGCTTCCGCTTCATCGGCAGCAAGTTCTGCCTCAACCTCTGCTTGGTTGGCGTGATAGTAGGCGAGTGCAGCATAGACTCCGGCAGCAGAGAGATGTTCATACTTAGCCAGAATCTCATCTGGGGTATGTCCCATCTTATACAAGATGGCAATGCGATGAACGCTAATACCAGTGCCAGCGACGCAGGGCCTACCATGTCGTATCTCAGGCGAGCGCGTCAGTAATGAACCGATCTCTATACTCATCAACTCTCCTTCTCAGCGCAGTCTCTACGAGGAGGCGCGAACACGTTTCTTCTCATGACGGTGGCGATGCACGATCTTCATGGCATCCGCTTCACGATAGTCGCTCGCCTGCGCCTGTCGGCTGATTTCGGCGTCGAGTTTCTGATCTTTCCAACGCTCAAGGCACTCGCGCATGTAGTCGGTCAGCAGTTGCGTGGGATTGCGCCGTCGCCTACGGGCTGCGGCTTGAAACTCTTTCCACAACTGCGAATCTGCCAATGGCTGCTCATTCATAAAGACATTTTAGGTTATATGCACCGTGCCGACAACTGTAACATTGCAATAGATCATAGTATTGCTCGCGCAAAAGCGTAAAGATTAAAGCATACAACTACGTCCGCGCGAACGCGACAAGGCGAAACCCGTAGTTGCCGACGCGAAGGGCGGGCGAGTCCCTGACGCGGTACGCCGAGCGCAGAAGGTTGGCAAGGTCGTCCCACGAGCCGCCACGCACCACTCGGTACTGTCCTCCTCCACTTATCCAAGCGCTTCCATCACTTGGCGCTCCGTTATAGCTGTCATGATACCAGTCTTCACACCACTCCCACACATTCCCATGCATGTCGTATAACCCAAATCCATTCGCCTGGAAACTTCCCACCGCTACTGTCTTCTGCCGATATACCCCCTTCGGCGCTCCACCATACGGATAATTCCCGTCAAAGTTAGCCTGCTCTGATGATAATGATTCTCCAAACGAAAATGCTGTCGTTGTTCCCGCACGACACGCATACTCCCACTCCGCTTCACTCGGCAATCTGTAAGTGTACCTGCTCTGCATCCCATTCAACCGTCGGATGAACTCCTGCGCGTCATTCCACGATACAGTCTCTACGGGAAGATCATCGCCCTTGAAATTTGATGGATTAGTTCCCATCACCGCTCTGTACTGAGCCTGAGTGACTTCATACTTCCCCATATAGAAGCTCTGCACTCTCACCTCGCGCTGCGGATGCTCATCATTATTTCCCACTCCATTAGGTGAACCCCTCATAAACGTCCCAGCAGGAATCAACACCATCTCTATATTCGGCGCACTCTGGCGCGGAGTTGAGCGAGATGCCGAACTCGCCGTGCTGCGAGTTGGCGTGCGTCCCCATGGTTGCGTGCGTGTCGGCTGCGGCTTTGGCTTAGGTTTGGGCTTCGGTTTCGGTGTCGGCATCGTAGCGTTCTCGTCCTGTGCTGAGGCTCTGTTTGTTTGAAACACTGTGAAGACCAGAAGGAAAACGAGCATGGCTGCGAATGCAGTTACTATCATCCACGCTCTCGATTGAGACTCTTGGCTTCTCATCAGGATAACCTTTCAGGAGTTTATCGGTCAGGAACTACGGCGTGCTCTCCGGGCGACGGGGATTATACGATGCTCGACCTTTGCTGACGAGTAATTTCTTGCGCTTGAATACAGGTCAGTACCGCCTGCTTAAGCTGGGCGGGGAGTAAAAGGGATGAGGGATGAGGGCGAAGGGATGAATAAGAATGTAGTGAGCAGGTCAACATGCAATTCATTCAACCCATTTCATCCCTCATCCCTCATCCCTCATCCCTTCTCTCACCCGCCCGCTACCGCAGGCGGTACTGACATTTGTCTGTTTGCCGCATACTTGACGATGCGCGTCCGCGAACCGTATCATAGAGTGTTTAGAGAAAGGCACGGATAGCCGTCTATAGGAGAAGGAAGAGGGAAACATGAAGCAAGGAATTCATCCTGATTATCACGAGATTAATGTTCAGTGCGCTTGCGGCAACCAGTTCAAGACGCGCTCGACGCGCAAGGATGACCTGCACGTTGAGATTTGCGCGGAGTGCCACCCGTTTTTTACGGGCAAGCAGAAGCTTGTGGACACTGCGGGCCGCGTTGACCGCTTCAACAGGCGCTACGCCAGGAAGCAGCCGGATGCAGCGAAGACAGAGACGGCTGAAGCCACTCAGGCGCAGTAATTCGGCTTTGGTGAGATAAACGCTTCACATGCGCGAACTGTCGCTTACATCAAGGCATTAGCCACAAAGATTAATAGAAACGCCGACGCTCATCGGGTCGGTCGCCAGTCTTCGTGTATCATAGAAGGGGCGCGACCAGCACCGGAAAAGAGGTCGGCGTTATTCTATTCGCCCAAAGATTTTTCTTAAAGTGAGGTTTAATCAAAGTGAGCACAAGCGAAAGAGATTTGATCGTCGGCGGGCAGGCCGTCATTGAAGGCGTGATGATGCGAACGCCCAGCGCTTATGCCATAGCCGTGCGCAAAGCCGACGGCACGATTGTCAGAACGGCTGCGCAGTTGCCAAAGTGGAGCGACAAGTATCCTGTTCTGAAGTTGCCTATCTTACGCGGCGGCGCGGTGCTCGTTCAGTCAATGGGGCTTGGAATCAAGGCGCTGAATTTTTCCGCCAACGAAGCTTTCGCAGACGCTCAAGAGCAGGAAGAGGTCGAGGTCGCCCTAACGCCCGCAGTCATAGAAGGCGAAGGGGATTTCGCGGGGATAACGGGCGCTGTGCCCGGACTGATTCCTGTCCCGACGCAGAAACGGTCAAAAGATGAATTGAAGAAAGGCGGAACGGCTGCCGCCGCAAGCTCAATCGTCTTCGCGCTTCTTTTCAACGTGCTGCTCTTCATAGTCGCGCCGCTTGTGCTGACCAACGCGCTTTTCATCGCTACGGGCTGGGCTACGCCGCGCACAACAGAAACAGCGCAAGCCGCGACCGCTACGCAATCGCAGCCAGCCGCAGACGAATCAAGCCCCGGTCGCATGGGTCACGTCGCTCGCTTCATCGAAGAACCCTGGTACGAACGCGCCTTCAAATCAGTGAAGTCTTACCTGCGCCCCGTTCGCCCGTCCGTCTCGTTCAACCTGATTGACGGAGTGATACGCATGTCGTTCTTCCTGATAATGATCTTCAGCTTTTCGCTGGTGAAAGACATTCGCCGCGTCTTCGAGTATCACGGCGCTGAGCACAAGACGGTCTTCACATGGGAATCCGGGCTGCCTCTAACGGTTGAGAATGCGCGACCACAGCCACGCCAGCACCCGCGCTGCGGCACAAGCTTTTTGATGGTGGTGATGCTGGTCTCGATTGTTCTCTTCTCCGTTATTAAATTCGACTCGCTTCTCTACAACATGCTCGTTCGCATAGTGCTCATCCCGCTCGTCGCGGGGCTTTCATACGAGATTATTCGGCTCTCCGCGAAGAAAGAGGGCGGGATAGTTTTCAAGTTGATTACGCTGCCGGGCGTGTGGCTACAGAACATCACTACGAAGGAGCCTGACGACAAACAGTTGGAAGTTGCGATTGAAGCTTTGAAAGAATCGCTGAAACTTGAGCCGCAGCCAGAAGCGGTCGCTGCACCGCTCGCCTGATTTGAATCGGAAAGGAATCTGGCATGAGCACAACTACGCAATTAATGACTGCCGAAGAATTGTTCGTGATGCCGGACGACGACTTTCGCTACGACCTTGTGAAGGGAGAGCTAAAGAGAATGTCACCAGCAGGCAGCGAGCATGGCGCAATTGCATTGAGATTAGGGGCAGCGCTCTATCAGTATGTTGAAGAGAACAATCTGGGCGAAGTGTTCGGCGCGGAGACCGGATTCAAGCTTGCTTCCAGCCCTGATACTGTGCGCGCTCCTGATATTGCGTTTGTGCGGGAAGAGCGGATTCCAGAATCGGGCATCCCTCAGAAATTCTGGGACGGTGCGCCAGACCTGGCCGTTGAAGTGGTCTCGCCCGGCGATAGCTTTGATGAGGTTGCAGAGAAGATTAATGATTATCTCTCGGCTGGCACTCGCGCAGTCTGGATAATCAGCCCGAAACGACGAACCGTCAGTATTCATCGCGCAGGCGCTGAGACCATCACGCTTAATGAAAACGATCTATTGGATGGGCAGGAAGTTGTTCCGGGCTTCCAGTACACGGTTGCGAAACTCTTTACGCGAAGGCGCACTCAAAGATAAGACCGGTAAGAATAGATGTTAGACAAACTCGAACAGATTTCAGAACGATATGAAAAGCTGACGAATCAACTCTCGTCGCCTGAGCTTTTGTCAGACCCTGCCGCTTACGGAAAAGCCGCGAAGCAGCACAGGAGCCTGGGCGAGATGGTGGAAAAGTACCGCGAGTGGAAGTCGCTGAAGAACGAACTGGCGGGTGCGCGTGAGCTTGTCGAGTTGGCGGACGACGAGGAGATGCGCGAGCTTGCGCGTGTTGAGATTGAGACTTTGCAGGCTCAACTGGATCAGGCCGAAAGCGATCTGAAGCTTCTGCTTCTGCCCACAGACCCGAACGACGAGAAGAACGTTATACTCGAAATACGCGCAGGCACAGGCGGAGACGAGGCCACATTATTCGCCGCAGAGATGCTGAGGATGTATGCGCGCTATGCCGAGCGCAAGAATTGGCGCATGGAAATTCTGGATGCATCCGAATCAGGCATAGGCGGAATCAAAGAGGCCATAGCGCTCATAGAAGGCGAGAAAGTCTTTTCACGTCTCAAGCACGAATCGGGCGTTCATCGCGTGCAGCGCGTGCCGCAAACCGAGGCGAGCGGTCGCATTCACACCTCTGCGATAACCGTAGCAGTCCTTCCCGAAGCCGAAGAGGTTGACGTTAAGATTGATGCGAAGGATTTACGCATTGACACTTTCTGCTCGTCAGGCCCCGGCGGCCAGAGCGTTAACACAACTTACTCAGCCGTTCGCATCACGCATCTTCCCACCAATCTTGTCGTCTCTATGCAGGACGAGAAGTCTCAGATTAAAAATCGTGAGAAGGCCATGCGCGTTCTTCGCGCGCGTCTTCAGGAACTGGAAGAACAGAAGCAGCATGAAGCGCAGGCCACAGAGCGCCGCTCTATGGTTGGCTCCGGCGACCGCTCGGAAAAGATTCGCACCTACAACTTCAAAGAGAACCGCGTCACAGACCATCGCATAGGTCTGACCATTCATCAACTCAATCTGGTTATGGAAGGCGATCTGGACGCAATCGTCAACGCCCTGGTCACTCATTACCAGGCTAAGAAATTAAAGGGCGATCCTGAAAAAGACCCCGTGCTCGCCTGATCCCCACCGTCATGCCGGAAAACACGCGCGTCCTGCTTATACGGCACGGCCAGTCCGAAGGAAATGCCGAGCGACGATTCGGCGGCCACACGGCGACGCCGCTCTCGGAGCGCGGTCGCCGTCAGGCTGAAGCTACTGCGCGTGCGCTTGCCTCTGAGAACTTCAGCGCAATCTATTCGAGCGATCTTTTGCGGGCAGTTGAAACCGCAGAACCCCTTGCGCATGTTGCGAATCTTCCGATTGAAAAGACGGATGCTTTTAGAGAAAGAAGCGTCGGCGTGATGGAAGGGTTGACGTTCGAGGAGGCCGCTGAACTTCATCCCGAACAATACTCCGCGCTCTTACGCCGCGACTTCGAGCACGTAATCCTGGGCGGTGAAAGCTATCGTCAACTGCTTGACCGTGCATCGCGCGTTCTGGATCGCGCGATTGAAGAGAATAGAGGTGGGCGCATTGCTATCTTCTCTCACACCGGGACGATCTGCATACTCACGCTTCACATAATGGGCGCGCTGGATGCTCCAACTTTACGCCCCGTCTGGATAGCCAATGCCAACTGTGGCATCACCCGCATAGAACTGCGCTCCAACGACTTCGTACGCATACTCGCCATCAACGACACGCGCCACCTTGCAGGATTGTAAATGCCGAAGATGAGCGCTAAATCTCATCTGCGTCATCGTTATCATTACACTTATCCTTAAACCTCATGTAGTTGTAGAAATCAAGGTAGATTGCTTTCGTAGATTCGAGCGCGGAAAAGCGGTAAGAGGCAAAGCACCTGAGCGAAAACAGAAGACCCATGAGGATTATCAATCCGAGTTTGCCGCGATCTTCCAGACCGTCAACGTCGGATGAACCCAGGCTGTACCCGAAAGCCAGAAACGTAATGACTAAGGGCGCTACCTTCATAGAGGCCAGAGCGCGTGTTATCCAGATGCTTAGTCTTTCGGAGTTGGGTGGCTCCGGGATGAATCTTGCCAGAACTGCTATCGTCATCCCCATCGCCACGAGTACCCAGGGCCACCGCTGCGACATCAACCCCAGGCCGAACTCTCCGACCAGTGCCCAGAAGATTATGATGATGAATGTGATGAGCAGGATTTTCCCCGAAAAACTTCTCTTCCCCCGACTCATCCCCTCTCTAACGCGCTGAAACTGTTCCGTGAGAATGATAGCTCCAACCACTCCGACCAGCATCAACGCTCCGACTACAAGACAAGCGGTTGCCTCCCAAGCCGGGGGCAACAACCTCGCAATCGCCCAGCCCAGATGATAGACAGCGCCGAGACCGAACGCCGCTGCCAGTCCTCGCATCATCGCGTACATGAGTTCGAGATGGTCTGCGCCAGATGCGACCTTTTTCTGCGAAAGCGCGCTGCGACAAAGCTGGAATGCTTGCGCGCGACTGTCTGAAACCTTCTTCAATTCTTCGCTCGCAGCATTCGCCCTGTCTATCTGAATCTTAACGTCAATGCCGAATCTCTTCTTTATAACTTGTGCCAACTGATCTCTGAACAAGAGCGGAAGAGTTTCCGGGTTAGCGTCGAGCAGTATGTCAGATGGAAAGCGCAATCTGCCCTGAACATCTTTCATGGTTGAAGGAATTGTGTTTTGCGCTATCGCTTGCAGGATGTGGCCGACAATGTAGGCGGCAACAATAGCAATCAGAACTGTTGAGAAGTCTGCCAGCGGCCAGCGGCTCTCAAAGAGATACAGGGGAAGCCAGAGCATTGCCAGCAGAACGAAGCCGGGCAGAAAATAGCAGTAAACCGCATAGAAGTTGAATCTCTTCATCATCCCGTGAGGACTCCGCATCTCTGGTTGAAACTCGTCGCAATCCTACAGAGAACTAACGGGTCGCGCAAGGTTAACGGGATGGCGCATCTGCTGGAAGAATAAATAACGTCAACTCGATACGAGCAGCATTAAGTTCTAAAGCCCCTGCGACGCCACAGGGGATTACTCTGACGTGGCGCGGAAGCCTGGCGGAACTCGCGGCGTTTGAAAATCTGCGAGAAGGCAGGTCGCCGGAGCTACAGACCCAACTGCGCGGTGAACTCTGGCATTTCTCCTTCGGAAATCAGATTGGGGGCGACTGTCCTAAACACGCCTGTGGCTGATTTAGGTAGGATTGAGTTGCAAGATGATAATCCTATCTAACAACTTTTAGGTATCCTGCAATCATCTTGAAGCTGCGGGCTGTATGATTACTACAGCACGGTTCGTTTTTATAAGATACTTGCGGGCCACACGCCGTACATCCTCAGCGGTAACAGCTAACATGCGACCAAGTTCAGTATTGATGCGGTTCGGGTCATTGTAATAGACGGCTGCGCGAGATAAGAAGTTTGCTCTGCCAGGTGCGGAGTGGAGTTGCTCCAACGAATACTGGCGTTCCTGCGACCGTGCTGTCTCCATTTCTACTTTCGTCACTCCCTCGCTCTGGATGCGCGCTATCTCCGAGTCTATGATAGCTTCCACCGTTTCAATACTACCGCCCGCCGGGAGCTTCGCCCCGATGCGTAAAAGAACCGGCGCACGAGCCTCGTTTACGCCCTCGGGGACGCTCAACGCGAGGTTCTTTTTGACGAGCGACACGTATAAGCGCGCCGCGTCTCCTTGCCCCAGTATGTCAGCAAGTAAGTTCAGCGCGTACCAGTCCCGATGGTTGCTTGGCACAGTTAGATACCCCGTCCAGTAGAATGGAAAGTTTGCATGTAGATCACTGACGGTCTCACGCCGCTCGGACATGAACATAGCTTGAGATGTATTGACACGTGGTGGCGCGGGGCGACGTGGAATCTCCCTGAAATAGCTTTCAACTATTTTCTTCGCTCTACCCTCATCGAAGTTGCCGACGATTGATATGACTGCGTTGTTCGGAGCGTAGTAGGTTTTGAAAAACGACCTCACCAAATCGAGCGTCAAATTATCAAGATCGGATGACGAGCCTATTGAGTTATGCCTGTAAGCAAAGTTGCTATAGCTCAGGTCAAGTAGCGCTTCTTCCATCGCACTGTAAGGCATGTTATTGGATTGCTTGCGTTCCTCCCGCATGAGCGCGCGTTGTTTATCTAAGATCACTTGATTAATGACGAGCGAGCGCATACTGCGAGCCAGTGATAATAAGACGGAATCCAGTTGGGTTGCGGGGAAGCTGGCGAAATAGCTGGCGCGCTCCTGATTGATTGTGCCTTCAAACACACCGTTGGTTTCACTGGTCGCTGGCGTGCGCCCATCCTGAGCATCACTTTGCAAGTTCTGCATCATGATGTGCTCAAGCAAATTTGCTAGCCCCGTATGCCCCGGGCGCTCATTGCGCGATCCGGCGTCAAATGTGATGTTGATGGCAACGCCGGACTCGCGCTCGTCAGGCGCGAGCAGTACCCTCAGTCCGTTAGATAGTCTGTAATCCGTGAACTTAATCTGACGTTCAGCAGGTTGCTCACTTCTGTTATGGCTTGACGCCGCGCTACCTTGCGCCAGGACGGTGCAGGCAGATAGAGTTAAAGCAATTAATAGTAGAAGAGTTAGCGGGATACGCATGAAAATCTCCAAGAATTTACGGCTAATCATCTAAAGCTGAAATTCAGATGCTGCCTTACGATAGCAACAACGCACGCAAGGTAGGTATTGAATTCACCGATCTTCTACGACAGTTCCCTGATAATATACGATCTTCCAACCCTGCGTTGTTCGCCGCCAGATTGTTGACCGGCGTGTGACACGAACACCCTGGATCATCGTATAGGTGTGAAGATAGTTGTCGGCTGCGGGTCGGATTCCCTTCTAATCTCTAGCCAGACACAAAGCAGAGAGCGCAGGGCGTAGTCCAGAAGCTAAACTGAAGTATTGACACTACGCTTATCTAGTGATTAGTATTTCGCTTCCGCTAGGCTGCCATACTCCTCAGACAGTCCTTTTTAATTTTCTGGAATCTACATCTGACAGAGCAATAAAAGGTAATGATATGGCAATAGGATTTCCAGCACACTTTACCGAGAGCCGTACATACCATCTCCAGGAAGATGAATTGGTCGCGGTTGTGAAATCTGCATTGGAGAATTTAGGTTGGTCGTATAAGGTTCTGTCGGACAAGGAATTTCTCGCATCGCTTCCATTTAGCGGATGGACATGGGGAGAAAACGTCAAGATCAGGATTCTTCCGGGCGGAGTGATCGAAGCTGACAGCAAGTGCATTACCGTCCGCTTGCCGCAGGTATTTGATTTTGGCAAAAACAGACAAAACGTCGAGACATTCTTCGCGCTGGTTGAGCATGGCATAGGGCAGCAGGTTTATCAGAGACCTATATCCGCAACTACGCAGGAATCGGTGGAACAAGGCAAACAAGCGGCTCCCATAAACAGGCGGGCTGGGGCACTCTTTGGCGGTTGCTTAATTGCCACACTTATCCTCGCTACCGGCATATACTTCATCTCTGCCGTAATTGGAGTTTTGACCGGGCATTTATACCTTCCGGGTAGGGGACATAGTGAGACGATTCATGGAGCTTGGGCCAGAATAATTTCAGTATTGATCTTGATGGTTTACGCATGGATTGTTGTGTGGGTATTAAAAAATAGAAGGAAGAGTCGGCAATAAGAGCGATAATAATAAAGTAAAGGATAATGAAAATGATGAAATTCTCAGTCTTTGTCTGTTTGAGCCTGCTTGCCCTGGTCGGCTGTACCGCGAAAGTCACCGGAACACTGCAAGTAGACGGTACGGCCTTCGAGGTTAAGCAGTGCCGCTCAGGACAGGCTTTCGGCTTCTCAGGGATCGAGTTAACGGACGCAAACGGGCGACGGCTACGCCTGCTCGCCAACGCTGATGGAACATGCTCGGCGGCTCTTTTCAACGGCGACAGTGCCACGGGAGATCGGCTTGGTCAGTGCGGCACGCTGGCGATGACCGCGCAATCGAGTCGCATCAACTCAATCAGCAACGTTATGGGCACGGCGAAGTTGGCGTGCGAAGCGGGTGTCCATAAAGTGGCCGGCAATGTCGAGTTTGAGAACTGCCACTGATGAGTTTCAGCCTGGAAACTGCGCTACGCAAATCCACACAGGCAAGCATTTGCTCCGAAGGTAGCAGGCCATGCTCTCTTCCTCATTTACGTCTTAGCTTTAACAGGTCTGAGAATGTTGGCGCTACCTCGTGCTCGTTTCTTCCTGAGCAAGACGCTGGCGCTCAGCCTGTGTCCAATCGCAGATGGTCTTCACGTCGTCGCCGGATAATTTCGCGTGCCGGTGAATCATTTCATATGACGAGAGCGGCATCATGCCATGTTTGACTTCGCCGCAAATCTCGCGCAAGCGGTAATCGGCCTGCTCCGTATCCTGCGGCCATTCGGAAAAGTTCAGATGGCGGCGACCGTGATTGACGTGATCTGTGACGAACCACGAGAGGGGCGCGACGTGGCTGTACCAGGGCCAGCGCGTGCGGTTAGAGTGGCAGTCGTTGCATGAGCGCTCGAAGATCGCTGCGACCTCCGGGGTCAGGTGCGTGCTGGCCTCGACCGTTCGCGTGCTGTCAATTTCGGGATTGGTCTTCGCAGGTCTTGCTACGAACTGCACGACTACGAATAGAACTACGAGGATGATTACAACCCAACGCAATTTGCCAGACATAATACCTCCTGCAAAAGCGCGCGCTGGCGCTTCCGCGCCCTAAAGTTTTTCCGAAGCCCAGCCCCAGATCCAGCGCCATGCTCTGCGCCAAAGGGGATCGTTCTTGAACCAGCCGAGCTTTAATTCATCACGCCATAGATCAAGCATGTGCTGGTCTAATCGTAAAACTCCTTCACGTGTCACTCCCTCGGGCGGCGGAACGAGCGATGCCAGACGGTCGTAAGCTCGCGCACGCTCTTCCACGGGCGTGCGTGAAAGAAGATGCCAGAGCGTCAAAGCGTCGCGCGGTCTCGCTTCGTCCAGCACGGAGGCTAAGGCCAGCGAGCGAGCGCCCGCGTCCTGCTGCTCGAAATCCAGTTTCGCAAGCGCGGTGCGAAACGCTTCCGTAGCGTCTTCGTAGTAAGGCGTGCCCGGCCCCGTTCCCTTTCGCATTGCGCACGACGCTCCTGCCGGAACAATCGCGGAACGACTTCCCAGATCGAGCGCAACCCACCCGACTGTTACGTGCAGCACACCAGCGCCCGCGTCATCAACTTCGAGCGTGTAAGCGCAGCCAAGGTCTGTGGCGCGCGCCGATGGCGTGTCAACGAAGAAGAGGCGCGGCGGTGCCCAGATGCTCGCGTGCATGCGTCCACGAGCGAGCGCAAGACGATGCTCCGTTGGTCTGGTTTCGACCAGGCGCACGCGAGTGTTCGGGTCAATCTCGACTCTGCCGATTTGACCAACCTGAACCAGAGCGCGCGAATTCGCGTCCGTTTCCAGCCACTCGCCTACAGCCAGTCTCCCGCTCTCACCTATGTTTGCCGAATCAATTCGCGGCGCGCCCGCTATGCGCGCCACTTCCCATGATGTGGTCGAAGGGCGCACCAGAAAGAACCAGCCACCCAGAGCGATTGCTATAAGCAACGAGGTAAAAGCGACCGCCATGCGCGGCCATGTAAAAGCTGATGAGATGCGAGCGCGCCGGGTTTGAGCAGGATGAGAGGCGCGCTCGTCCAGATGAGTTTCCATCTCGCCGAGAAGCGAGGCGGGCGCATGCAGAACGGGAAGAGTCTGGGCCAATCGAACGCCAAGCCTCACTTCTTCAAGCTCGCGGCGGCAGCGTTGACAGACCAGCACGTGCTCTGCAACCTCGCGCGCTTCATCCGCACTCAACTCCTGGTTGCAGTATGCCGAAAGTTTTTTACTTACATGCTTACCAAACATCTCTAAACTACTCCCCCTCGAAACTCACATTGCGCAAATGCCCCAGCTTGCGCGCCAGCACCTTGTGCCCGCGATTCAGACGCGAAGCCACAGTGCCCGTCGAGCAACTGAGAACGTCGGCTATCTCTTCATAAGAAAGCCCCTGTATGTATTTCAACAAAATAGGCATGCGAAGCTTTGGCTTAAGTCGCATGATAGCGCCATGCACTGCGCCGGAGATTTCGGTGCGCGCGTAAACCTCTTCTTCATCTCTCTTCGACACCGCTCTCTCATCCAAATTCTGAAAATCCGCGAACGGAAGAAATCGCCTGCGCTTCCTGTGCTCGTCCATGCAGGCGTTTACTACCAGACGGTAGAGCCATGTGGTGAACTCCGCTTCGCGTCGAAACTGCTTGATGCCGGTCATCAATTTAAGAAAGACCTGCTGCGCAACATCCTTAGCCAGTGTTTCGTCGCCGCCCAGAGAGTAGAGCGCGATTGAGAACACCCTGTCCTGGTAGGTCTCGAAGAGCAGACGAAAAGCTTCCCTGTCGCCCCGCTGGCAGGCAGCTATCACCCCATCGTCCACAATCTTTTCGGCCATCACAGCCCGACGCTCCACGTCCGACGCTCCTTCGCCCATTCAGATAATTTGACGAAGGAGGTTAATAGTTTCTTCCAAAAAATTTTCTTTAATTGACAAACAAAAAGGCCGCCCGCTCTGGCGGATCGGCCCCTTTGCTCTACGGTAAGCTGTTGATTCTTTATTCTGTCGCTGCGGCCACGACCTCTTCGGCCTCGTGGTCTAGCGGCGAGATTTCCGCAAGTTGCGTATCATCGCCTTCAAGCTGGCGCTGGCGGCGAACCGTGCCGTCGGATTCAAAGATGTATGCCGAAGGGTGCTCGCGCATGATTATGTCCTGAAGTCGCATCAGGCCGTAGAGCAGCGCTTCGGGACGCGGCGGGCAGCCCGGTATGTAAACGTCTACAGGGATGACGCGATCAACGCCCTGCATAGTAGAGTAAGAATCGAAAGGCCCGCCAGTGGAAGCGCACGCTCCCATAGCAATCGCCCACTTAGGCTCAGGCATCTGTTCATAGATGCGGCGAACCACAGGCCCCATCTTCAAAGTCACAGTGCCAGCGATGATAATCAGGTCGCTCTGGCGCGGAGAGGGACGGAACACGCCTGCGCCGAAGCGGTCAATGTCAAATCGCCCTGCCCCGCACGCGATCATCTCAATGGCGCAGCACGCAAGCCCGAACGTCATAGGCCACAACGCGGATTTTCGCGCCCAATTAACAACAGGCGCGCCCACATCCATCACTTTCGCGCCCACACTGCGCCTGATCGAGTTGAATATTGAATCAACAGTCGTCAGGACAAATCCTTCTTCGTGTTCAGCCATAAATAAGGGATGAGGGATGAAGGATGAGGGATGAATAAGATTGATTTAACTACGACAGTTGAATCAACCATTCAATCCATCTCATCCCTCATCCCTCATCCTTCATCCCTTCTTTCATGCCCATTCCAGCGCGCCTTTGCGCCAGGCGTAGTAGTAGCCGACGATTAAAATTCCTATGAAGACGAACATTTCGAGGAGCGCAAACTTTGTGAACGAAAAATCGTTGCCCATGTAGATAACAGCCCAGGGCAGCAGGAATATCGTCTCCACGTCGAAGATCAGAAAGAGCATGGCGACGATGTAGTAGCGCACGGTGAAGCGGTCGTGCGCTTCGGTCGTAGGGTCAATGCCGCACTCGTACGGGCGCATCTTGCCCTTGCCGTAAATGCTAGGCCGCAGGAAGCGCCCCAGGACTATAGGCACGACCGGGAAGATAACCGCGAAGACGAAGAAGATCATCACAGGCCAGTATGCTGTGATTGGCCCACCGACACTATTCGGCGCAGTCGTGGTTTGTAGAAGTATAGCGCTCAGCATCATTATCGAAAATTCTTACTGATTCAGAATGCAAAAGCAACCGCTAAAGGACTCGCTTCGAGAAAATTCTAAGCTGCATACAGAGCTAAAGTCAAAAAGTTTTCCATGTAATCTGTTTTTGAGCAGTTGAATGGTTAGCGCCCATTGACCATTCTCAATTAGCTTCCGAGTGCGGCTTGCCCGCGAGCAAGGCTATGGCGTGCGGCAGAACGGGTTCGATTACGGCGAAGCACGCGCGCACACCGGCGGGCGAGCCTGGAAGGTTGATGATGAGCGTGGCGGAGCGTATGCCGCACACGCCGCGCGAGAGCATAGCCAGCCGCGTACTCTCAAGCGTCTCTATACGCATCGCTTCCGAAAGCCCCGGCGCTTCCCTTTCGATGACTTTGCGCGTGGCCTCCGGCGTGTTGTCTCGCGGAGAGAAGCCTGTTCCGCCGGTCGTCACAATTAAATTCACTTCCGGTTGATCCGCGTAGTTGCTCAGCATCTCCGCAAGCGGCTCAAGGTCATCCGGCACGACTTCTTTAGCGACAATCCGTGCGCCCAGACCTTTGAGAAGCCCGGCAAGCTCAGCGCCGGACTTGTCCTCCTGCTCCCCGCGCGAACAGCGGTCGCTTACAGTAATCACCACAGCCGATATTTCTACAGCCACGACGCCTACATTATCATATGAAAGTAAGGGCAGAGGACTTTTTATCCTCTGCCCTTACGGTATTGCGCCGGGAAAATATTCGTCAAATGCTCTCGATGACCCTGCCCTTTACTGGCTCTGGTGAATCTCGAATGAGTTCAGGAAATCATCGGCCAGCGGATCGTTCGGCGTCTCGCTCATCACGCCCACAAGGTACATTTGCGTCATCGCGCCATATGCCTTGAAATAGAGCCGAAGCCCTCCGTAGAAATAGCAGCCCTGTATCTTATAGCGCCGACCCACGAAGCCGTTCAGCGTGGTATCCCTCTCCTGTACGAATTCGCAGGGTAGATGTGACGCACCCTCTACATCCTCAAACTGCTGCTTGGCGCGGTCGAAGAGCGAGTTCACCGTCTCCCCGTTTGAAGGGGCGGTTGTCCAGACGGCGATGTACGAAATTTTCAGATGCTTGACAAAGTAAAGATGCGCGTCAATGGGCGGGTGGTTCGGATTTTGAATATTCACTTCCATGCCGCGACCGCCGCGCGGCATTCGTATGGAGAAGCCTGAGCCATTGGGCGCAAAGACAGGCCAACGGGTATCACCAGGCTGTTCCGTGTGGTGCGGCACATAGGTCGGCGTGATCTGAGGTTGCGGCGGCGCAGCAACGATTGGCTGTGTTGCTGCCTGAGATGAAGCAGTTCTAGCGCGTCTCCATTCCCAGGGTGAAACAGGCTTGGGGTCTTGCCACAGACCGCGCCGCTCCGTGCGAGCCGCCTGCTCTGCCTCAGCAAATAGAGCGCGGTCTGCGTCGCTCATGTCCGAAGCGTCCCTGTCTGTAAACCAGGCCACGCCATCGCGTATCATCTGAAGACTGATGTCCCTGTCTCCGCTATAAACTTTAGCGATGAAAACTGCTCCGGGGGCTATGCCCGTATATTCGACTGTTACGAGCTTGCCCAGCACAAGGTCTGAAAGATGTTGACGCGCCACAGCGCTATAAGGCTGATCTGCTTCCGGCACGTCCGCGCTTTTCAGAACGACCTTGATGCGGCGTCCTGCATTTTCGACAGAGAGTGTTTTGCCATTGTGAATCTCTACGGCCATCCCCTGCAAAGTGCCAGCCATGACCGGCACCGAAAGACAGAAGGCTATGAGCAGAGCAATAGCGAGGCAGCGTTTCATATTTTGAATTCCTTAAATATTGAAGATTGGAGAACGCTCGCGGTTGATGAGAGTTTCCAGCCGAAGTGAGTCGAACGCGGGGCCGAGCGGCTTAAGGTGAGCCGCCACAATCAGATTAAAGGCCGCAAGGCGGAGGCGTCAAGCTTTATTTATAGCGATCAGCAGAAATGGCCTGACGGCAGACAAAAATCTTGGCGCTTATTTTTGTTGTCTAAAGAGGCGACTTTAAAGTAGTTGTCCTGGTTGGCAACGAAGGGCTGCCTGGCCGAAATCTATGCGGTCGGGCAGCCCTTTCGATTTAACCGACAGATTGACCAACGGCATGAAGCTCTTGCAGCGAATGAACGCTCATGCTCGTGCGCCCCTGAAGAGCGCCTATGGCTTCAACGAGCGCGTGCGCGCCTGTCATCGTCGTAACGCATGGCACGTTGTATTGAAGCGCGGCGCGGCGTATGGCCTGCTCATCGAAGTGAGAGGAGCGCCCCAGTGGAGTGTTGATGATTAGCGCTATCTCGCCGCGCTTGATGAAGTCAACTATGTTGGGCCTTCCTTCGTTGACTTTGAAAACCGTCTCAACCTCAAGACCAACTTCACGAAGGCGCGCGGCAGTTCCTACGGTCGCAACGATTTTGAATCCAAGGCGACGCAAACGTCGCGCGAGCACAACCGATTGTCCCTTGTCTCCATCGTTCACGCTGATGAACGCCGTGCCGCTTTCAGGCAACTGAAGTCCGGCTCCCATCATGGCTTTCGCATAAGCTTCGCCAAATGAATCGCCCACACCCATCACTTCGCCCGTCGAATGCATTTCGGGACTCAGGATTGGATCAACGCCGGGGAACTTCACAAATGGGAAGACAGGCGATTTGATGAAGAAGCGGCTGACGGTCAGGTCATCCGGCAGATCGAACTCTTTGAGCGGGCGGCCTGCCATGACTAACGCTGCGATTCTGGCGAGTGAAACGCCCGTTGCCTTCGAGATGAAAGGCACTGTGCGCGAGGCGCGTGGGTTTACCTCCAGAACATAAACGCGGTCGTCCTTGATTGCGAACTGAATGTTCATCAGACCGCAAACCTTCAAAGCGTTAGCCAGCACGCGCGTGTAATGACGCATCGTCTCAAGATGCTCAGGCTCTATTCTAACCGGCGGCAGCACGCATGATGAATCGCCCGAATGAATTCCAGCCTCTTCTATATGCTCCTGTATGCCAGCGACAACGCAGGTCTCTTCGTCTGCGAGCGCGTCAACATCGAACTCAGCCGCGCGCTCTAAAAACTTATCAATCAGGACGGGGCGCTGTTGTGAAAAGTCAACAGCCGTCCGCATGTAATCATCCAGACTATCTTCGTCGTAAACAATCGCCATCGCTCGCCCGCCCAGAACATAAGAAGGGCGAACCAGAACCGGGTAACCGATTTTCTCCGCTATCTCGCGCGCTTCCATGATCGTAGTCGCAGTTCCGTTCTCAGGCTGCGGGATTCCCAGTTCTCTTAAAAGCGCGCCGAAACGTTTTCTATCTTCCGCCAGATCAATCGAATCGGGCGAAGTGCCTATGATTGGAACTCCTGCATCGTGCAGACGCATCGCCAGATTCAGAGGAGTCTGACCGCCGAACTGCACTATGACCCCTTCGGGTTTCTCGTTGTCCACAATGTTCATCACGTCCTCGAACGTTAGCGGCTCGAAGTAGAGACGATCCGAGGTGTCGTAATCTGTCGAGACGGTTTCGGGATTGCAGTTGACCATGATCGTCTCGAATCCCGCTTCACGCAGAGCGAACGATGCCTGGCAGCAACAGTAATCGAACTCAATCCCCTGCCCTATGCGATTCGGCCCGGAACCCAACACCATTATCTTGCGCTTGTCGGTCGGCTCAGATTCGTCTTCCGATTCGTAAGTCGAATAAAGATACGGCGTGTGTGATTCAAACTCCGCGCCGCATGTGTCAACGCGCTTGTAGACAGGAACAAGACCGAGCGATTTTCTATAAGCGCGAACTTCGTCTTCAGTTCTCCGCGTAAGATAAGCGAGACGACGATCAGAGAGGGCGTATTCTTTGAAAGTTCGTAAAGTGTCGAGAGGAATCTCTTCAAGCTTATGCCCTTCGACCTCTTTCTGAATCTCCATCACCTGCTTCAATTGTTCGAGAAACCAGGGGTCAATGCGCGACAGGCGATAAATCTCCGAGATGGGCCAATCATGTTGTAGCGCGTAGGTGATGTAAGAGAATCTCTGAGAGTTCGGGCGAGCAAGCTTTCGCTGCAACTCGTCGTCGGGCACATCTTCCAGACGAAGCGGCTTAACTGCTTCCAGCGAGCGAAGCCCTTTGAACAGAGCTTCCTTGAAAGTTCTGCCAATCGCCATCACTTCGCCTACACTCTTCATCTGCGTTCCAAGCACGTCTTCCGCTTCACGGAATTTTTCAAAATTCCACTTCGGAATTTTTGCCACGACGTAATCAATCGTAGGCTCGAACGAGGCAGGCGTTTTTTTCGTGATGTCGTTCGGAATCTCGTCGAGCGTGTAGCCGACCGCAAGCTTCGCAGCTATCTTCGCAATCGGAAACCCCGTGGCCTTCGATGCCAGCGCAGAGGAGCGCGACACGCGCGGGTTCATCTCTATGATTCTAATCTCGCCGTTCTTTGGATTGACTGCGAACTGAATGTTCGACCCGCCCGTTTCCACCCCGACCTTGCGAATCACGAGAATAGCCATGTCGCGCATCCTTTGATACTCGACATCGGTAAGAGTCTGTGCCGGAGCAACCGTAATCGAATCGCCCGTGTGCACGCCCATCGGGTCGAAGTTCTCAATCGAGCAGATGATGACTACGTTGTCCATTAGATCGCGCATCACCTCAAGCTCGAACTCTTTCCAACCCAAGATAGATTCTTCAATCAGAACTTCGTGAATAGGCGAAGCCGCCAACCCTGCGCGAACTATCTCTTCAAACTCTTCAGGGTTGTAAGCGATGCCGCCGCCCGTGCCGCCAAGCGTGAAAGAGGGACGAATTATCGCAGGATAAGCGGTCGTCTCCACTATCTCCTGCGCCTCAGCCCACGAGCGCGCGAACCCGCCGCGCGGCATCTGCAACCCCGCCTCGTCCATAGCCTTCTTGAAAAGCAGACGGTCTTCGGCAACCTTAATCGCTTCGCGTTTCGCGCCTATCATCTCAACGCCGAATTTTTCCAGCACACCCGCTTCGTCCAGCGCTATCGCAAGATTGAGCGCCGTCTGCCCTCCGACCGTAGGGAGAAGCGCATCCGGTCGCTCTCTTTCAATAATCGCCGTCACAGAATTTACAGTCAGCGGTTCGATATAGGTCTTATCCGCCATCTCAGGGTCGGTCATGATGGTCGCCGGATTGGAGTTCACCAACACGACCTCGAAGCCTTCCGCGCGCAGAGCCTTGCAAGCTTGCGTCCCCGAATAATCGAACTCGCAAGCCTGGCCTATTACAATCGGGCCTGAGCCGATGATTAAAATTTTGTGTATGTCTGTTCGCTTGGGCATATCAAAACTATGCTTTACTCAATGTACGTTTCTCGGTTTATTCGCCGGAGCAAATCATTATACATAACGGCTTATCCGAGCACGAACCGCCTGCCTTATTAGACAGTCGGTCAACCTCAAATTATCGCTTCGATAAATACCGAGATAAAAATTTCAAACTTAAGCACCGTTACTCCTTATCAAGAGCGCATCGTGAACTCTAACGACAGAAAAAAGCCGACCTCAAATCTAAAAAGGTCGGCTGGGTAGGTGGGCGAAACTTGTCTCTTCACGTCAGGGCTGCTGTCCGTCGAACTTCTTTCTGTAATCTTCACCTTCAATCTGCACAGTCCTGCACATCTCGTAAAGACGCGAGCGCAGGCGCACGCCTATTCTATCTTCGAGAGTTTCATCGCCCTCTTTGCGCCGCTTATCCAGATAGTTCGTTGTGAAAATAGTCAGCTTCTTATCGTTGTAGCGCGTGTTGATGATCTGCATCATGGTGTCGCGCACCCAGTCAGTAGGCTTCGACGCGCCGAGTTCATCCAAAACGAGAACTTCCGACTCGAACACAGGCGCGAGCACTTTCAATTCAGATGTCTGCGATATGGGATTGTAGGAGTTCTGTATCTCTTTCAAGAGCGAGCCGAATTCGTAGAAGAGACACGTGATGTTCTTCTTCTCAATCAACTCGCGCAGGATTGCAACCGATAGGTGCGTCTTTCCAACTCCGACCGTTCCCATTAAAACAAGACCGCGGTCAACCGCAGGGTACTCGCGCGCCAACCGCCATGCGTACTGGAACGCACGAAGTTGCGTGCCGTTTCCTTTCGCCGGGTAGTAGTTCTGTAATGAGCACTGGTCGTAGCGGCGAGGGATGCGCGTGTCAGCTAAAAGTTTCGCACGGCTGTCTTCTGATTTGCAGCGACAGCGGCGCGCGCCCTTGCCGGGCACGACTTCCATGCCCGTGCCGAAGCAGTATGAGCAGACTGCTGCCTGGTCTGTGATTGAAGATTGCTCATCAGCGGAAAAGGAAATACCGTCAGGCTCTGTGTTGGGCACTGCGAAGAGCGGATGAATTTTGGCTTTGTCCTGCGACATCTACTACAGGCGTGAACGATTGCTGTTTATCGAACTTAATGTTAATGCTCGCCCCGCGCCCGATGTTAATAATTTTAGCGCGGAATTTTTTTGATACCCTTTGATGACTCACTATCTTGCGCGCGAGGCCTGCGGATTATAGCATTCGATTCTGAGATTGCAAGACGGATGAAGCTAAAACGTTTCGATGATCCGATTTTTCTTCTATTTTGTCTAGAAAAATTTTTCAAACAACCGGCTTCTTCCCTCGTGCGACATCACTAACAAGCTCACTTGATTCATCAAACTGCTCGTGAGCCTGAGTTTTCCACATGAGGAAAACTATGAACTCAATTCAATTGCTATTGCGAGCTTAAGATTTTCCTTTGCGCCTTTGCGTGAAACTACACCTCTCACTAACTTAAGAATTAAGATAATTGATGGTTCACGCTCTCTGGCGCAAAGAAAAGAGCAAAGACCGCAAACGGGTTGAGATAGTGGCTCAGGCGTGAAATTTTCATGCAGTATTTATCGAAGCGATGATTTGATACTGACCTGCTATTTACTGATATGGATTCTGAAGTATTCTTAGAGTTTGCCGTAGAATTCAGCGTGCTCGCGTGAAGCGCGTTTTGCATCGCTGTGCTATATTCTGGGCATACGAAATGTTTTAGAGTGAATCTGATTCAGTCGCAATTAATAGTTGAAGGGGTTTTATAATAAATAGGGATGGGAATTTTCAGTGGGCTATTGAGCAGGCTCGGCATCAGCCGAGCGCGGGTCGAACGCAATCCCATACGTGTTTTTCTGCTCGAAGACGACAGGCGCAGGCACGACTGGTTCGCTGAACGATTCGCAGGCGACCTGCTGGATATTACAGACAACATCGCGCGAGCGCGTGAACTGCTGGCAGCGAAACAATACGACGCGCTATTCTTAGATCACGACCTGCTGCCGGAGCATTATCATTCCGAGACCACTGACGACGAGAACACCGGCTACGCTCTTGCGACATGGCTCGCGGCGCGTCCAGAATTGCAGCGCGCCTCGACCATAATGGTTCACACTCGCAACGCAGACGGAGCCATACGCATGGTCGAAGAACTGCGCCGAGCCGGTCGCAATGCAGAATACGTTCCCTTCCCGCTCCTCGCCCAAAAAATCAAGAACTACTGGCAGAGATGAGAAAAGCAGTGAAGAATGCAAAGTGCAGAACGATGAAAAAGATAGTTCTTAATTCATCACTCTGCACTTTGCATTCTTCACTGCCCTTAAGTGGCCAGGGACGGAATCGAACCGCCGACGCCGGCCTTTTCAGGGCCGCGCTCTACCAACTGAGCTACCTGGCCGGATAATTCAGAAGTGAATTGAAGAAAGCAGTATAGGGAGCAAGCAAAAAAGTGTCAACTTGAGGGCATGCGCTGTGGTTTTTGTCGGATTAGTCACAAAAAGTCGTTGACAGTTTTGCGAAGAGGTGTATAATCCGAGGCGTTGAGGATGGGGCTGATAGCCCAACGTCAGCAAGGGTCGCAAGGCTCGCCATCCAAGGCCCGAACTTCGATAGTGCCCGCCCGTGCCAGCTCGTTCGCCGATCACGCCCCCCGTGGACGCTACCTGCGAGCTGGCACAGCTTTTTATTTAAGAAGCAGTTAATCTTTAAGCGATCATTCCCTTCTCTTCTCTTATCCTTTTTCCGTTGGACATTCCTTAACTCTACATAATTACGGACAAAATGTGGACTCGCTATTTTCCCTTAAAAATTTTCCCCGGTCTCGCCTATTCGATTCCACAGCAGACGCGCTTCCCTGCTGGCTTCATCAATAATTTCCTGCTCATCCAACGTCAGTAGCTCTCGCTCGCGCATGACTATGCGGCCATCAATGACGGCTGTTTCCACGTCGTCGGGCTGCGCAGAGTAGACTATAGACGAGATTATTTCGCTAGAAGCGGGAGTCATGTGCGGGCGTCCTGTGTTTAGAATCAGGAGGTCTGCGCGCTTGCCTTCTTCTATACTTCCCGTCTCATTTTCCAGACCCAGCGCGCGCGCACCGTCAATCGTAGCCATGCGAAGAGCGCGTCGCGCAGGCAAAGCTTCCGCGCCGTGCAGGGCTTTTTGGAGAAGCGCGGCTGTTCGCATCTCTGTAAAAATATCAAGACGGTTATTGCAGGCCGCGCCATCTGCGCCCAAGCTTACAGAGATTCCACGCTCAAGCATCTCGTGTACGCGCGCTATGCCTGAGCCTAGTTTGAGATTCGACGAAGGGCAATGAAGGACGTGCGTGCCCGTGTCTGCGAGAGTCTGCATCTCTTCTTCATCCAGATGAACGCAGTGCGCGAGCGCCACATGCTTTCCTGTGAGACCAAGCAAATCAAGGTAGAGGACGTTTCGCATGCCCGTATCGCGCTCGACCATCTCGCACTCGGTTCTGTTCTCAGAAGCGTGCGTGTGAACAATCGCCCCACGCTCGCGCGCAAGTCTGGAAACTTCCGAGAGCAATGCGCGCGTGCAGCTCACCGCGAACCTCGGCGCGAAGCAGGCGCGTATGCGGCCTTCGGCTCGGCCATTCCACTTCTCAAAAAGCGCCAGCGATTCTTCTATGGATTTCCGGGTCTCTTCATTCAGAGCTTCAGGCACGCCGTCGCCCTTGTCCATCATGCACTTGCCAACGGTCGCGCGGAAGCCCGTCTCTTCCACAACGCGAAAGACCTCTTCCGTATGATTGACCGTCTCCATTGTTAGCGCGCAGGTCGTACCGCCTTTAATCATCTCTGCGATGCTCAGCCGCGCAGATGCTCTGATACTTTCAGGCGTGTGCGCAGCCTCCATAGGCCAGACACGTTTTTTGAGCCAGTCAATCAGAGGAAGGTCGTCCGCCGAGCCGCGAAACAGAGTCTGGCATAGATGAATGTGCGTCTGAATGAAGCCGGGCAGGACAACACGCCCTCGCGCATCAATCACTTCGTCAGCCGAATCTACCTCGGCTCCAACGCTCTCTATGCGATTGCCGCGAACCAGCAGATCGCCCTTTACAACCGCATCGCCAGGGTCAACCGTGACAATCGTCCCGCCTTTGATGAGAAGAGAGTTTTCCATTCTTCAGGGAAAATAGATGAAAACCGCGCAAGAGAAAAGGCAAAAATGAGGAGGCGGCCAATAAACCACCTCCTTCACTTTCGCCTTTTACATTTTCCTTATGCCTTACTTGGCAGCTTTGCGGCTGGAAACTTTGGCCGTCTCTTCTGTCGCGGCCTCTTCGCCGGAAACTTCCGCCACAGGCTTGGAAATTCCAAGAGCAGTCTTGACTTCCGTTTCAATACGGCTCAAAAGCTCCGCATTATCTTTCAGATTCTGCTTGGAGTTCTCGCGTCCCTGCCCAAGCCTCTCACCCTTGTAAGAGAACCATGCGCCGCTCTTGTCAACCACCTTATTGTTGACGGCCAGATCGAGCACGTCGCCTTCGCGCGAGATGCCCTCGCCGTAAACTATGTCGAACTCGCAATCGCGGAAAGGCGGCGCAACCTTGTTCTTCACGACCTTGACCCTGGTGCGGTTGCCTACGGTGCGGTCGCCGTCTTTGATAGCGCCGATGCGCCGTATGTCCAGACGCAAGGAGGCGTAAAACTTGAGCGCTCGCCCGCCCGAAGTGGTCTCAGGTGAGCCGAACATGACGCCGATTTTCTCGCGTATCTGGTTGATGAAGATGAAGCAGGTGTTGGACTGCGCGACAATCGCAGCCAGCTTACGAAGCGCCTGCGACATCAGACGAGCCTGCAAGCCTGGGAGCGAATCGCCCATCTCGCCGTCTAGTTCCGCGCGAGGAACAAGCGCCGCAACCGAGTCAATGACAATAACGTCAACGCCGTTCGAGCGAACCAGAGCTTCAGCAATCTCAAGAGCCTGCTCGCCCGAATCCGGCTGCGAAATCAGAAGCTGGTCAATGTCAACGCCCAGTTTCCCTGCGTACTCGGCATCCATAGCATGCTCGGCATCAATATAGGCCGCGACGCCGCCAGCCTTCTGCGCTTCAGATACTATGTGAAGCGCGAGCGTGGTTTTGCCGGAGCTTTCCGGCCCGTAAATCTCTATAATGCGACCGCGCGGCACGCCGCCCACCCCAATCGCAGCGTCCAATGAAATAGAGGTCGTAGAGATGGCCGGGATGTCCGAGACTTCGCGTTCGCCCAGGCGCATGATTGACCCCTTGCCAAATTTCTTCTCAATGTTGAGTAGCGCCGCCTCGACCGCTTTACCGCGATCCGCGCCAAATCTATCTTCTGCCATTGCAAACATTCTCTTTCTCCATTCTCTGTTATCACGTTTCGTGGTTTGTCGAGCTTAAAAGCAACTGCGGCGCTCTTTCTTTACCGCAATTTTTCAGCAAGTATAGCACATGAAACGCAGGAATGGAACACTGTTTCAAGCATGAAACAAACTTTTTTTGAAAAATTTGAGGGCCGGAAAAGCTATGAAACACGGACTCTGGTTTGCTGTGGACAGCCCTCTCTGCCTTCGCTCCGTCAAGGGTGAGGCGGAGCGCAAATGGCCCGTGGCGAACCCCCTTGAAAAATTCCTTTCCTTAATTTGCACCGCCGCTTTTATCAGAATAGAGCAGGTCTTGCAAGCTTCTGCCAGTTCTTTTCTCAACCTGCTCCCAGAGCGACGGAATCTCGCCCACGCGCTCGTCTCTAGTCACACGCTCCACACGCCACATTGGAAAGAACAGATCGGCAGGCCCCAAGAACGGCTCATTGCTCGCAACAGCCCGCACCCAATCCTCAAACGCATTCAGGTCAATTCCCCTGAGAAACACCCCGGCAGCATTGATTTCATCAAGCACGCCCCAACACTTCTCGCGCGGGCTGTGCAGTACGAGAATGACCACCGAGCCGGACTCAATTCCTTTGGAAAGATTCTTCATATCTACCATATTCTATTTGCAAGCGCACACGCTTCACGTCCCTTATCTCTTCACTTCATTTCCACTCAAATCCTTAAAGAAGGCTGCAAGCTCCGCACAAATTCTCCGACTTTCTCTGCAATGTCGGGCGAGCCGCCGAGCTTTTCTATTTCGGAAACAAGGGCTGAGCCGACGACGGCTGCGTCCGCGTAGCGCCAGACATCTGCGACCTGTTGCGCGTTGGAGATGCCGAAGCCCACGACGACGGGAAGGTCTGAGAACCGGCGCACGCGCGAGACCAGACGTTCGGCCTCGCTGCTGATTTCTGTGCGAGCGCCCGTGACGCCTGCGCGCGAGACGGCGTAGATGAAGCCGCTGGCGCGCTCGGCCACCATGCGCAGGCGCGCATCTGTAGAAGTCGGAGCGACCAGAAAAATCGTGTCAAGATCGTGCGCCTTCATCGTCTCGGAAAATTCTACGGCCTCTTCCGGCACGAGGTCTGTTACGAGCACGCCGTCAACGCCCGCAGCGTGCGCCGCTTGTCCAAGACGTTCTGTGCCGAATTGCAGCAGCGGGTTGAAATAGCTGAAGAGCATAACGGGCACTTCAGATTTTTCACGAAAACGCGCAACAACTTCAAGAATCTCCGCTATGCCGAAGTTATGCAGCAGCGCACGCTCCGACGCGCGTTGAATTGTTGGCCCGTCGGCAACAGGATCGCTGAAAGGCACGCCAAGCTCTATCAGGGTCGCGCCCGCCCGAGCAATTTCGACAAGCAGATGATATGTAGTCTCAAGATCAGGATCGCCCGCAGTCAAAAAAGGTATCAGACCGCGCTTGCCCTCGCGCTTCAACTCTGCAAAGGCTTCCGCAATGCGACTCACAACGAATCTCCGGACTCCAGACTCGCCTGAACCGTATTCACATCCTTATCACCGCGCCCGGAAAGGTTGATTATGAGAATCCGGCTTGAAGCCATCTCACGCGCTACCTTCAATGCGTGAGCGACGGCGTGCGCGGATTCGAGCGCGGGGATGATGCCTTCGAGTTGCGAGAGAGTTTCAAATGAAGCGAGCGCTTCATTATCTGAAGCCGATACGTATTGAACGCGCTGCATGTCATGAAGGAAAGCATGCTCCGGGCCAATTGAGGGATAATCAAGTCCGGCTGAGATTGAGTGAGTCGAAGCTATCTGACCGCGCTCGTCTTGAAGAACGTAGCTCATAGTGCCTTGCAACACGCCCGGCCTCCCTCTTCCGCCTGCATTGAATCGCGCGGCATGTTGGCCCAACTCCGTCCCACGCCCCCCGGCTTCGACGCCGATCATGCGAACATTCTCATCTGCAAGAAAGGGATGAAACAGTCCTATGGAGTTTGAGCCGCCGCCTACGCACGCTATCAAACAGTCAGGCAGTCGGCCTTCGCGCTCTAAAATCTGCGCTCTTGTCTCTATCCCGATTACACTCTGAAAATCGCGCACCATGAGCGGGTACGGATGCGGCCCCAGCGCGCTGCCCAGTAGATAGTAGGTGTCCGAAACATTCGTCACCCAATCGCGCAGCGCTTCGTTAATCGCGTCTTTCAATGTTCGCGAGCCGTTGTCAACTTCGCGCACCTCAGCGCCTAGCAGTTGCATGCGAAAGACGTTCAACTGCTGACGCCGCATGTCTTCAGCGCCCATGTACACGACGCATTTCAGGCCGAAGAGAGCGCAGACGGTCGCAGTCGCAACCCCGTGCTGCCCCGCCCCTGTCTCTGCGATCACGCGAGACTTGCCCATTCGACGAGCTAACAGAACCTGCCCCAGCGCGTTGTTTATCTTGTGAGAGCCTGTGTGCGAGAGGTCTTCGCGCTTGAGATAGATTCGCGCTCCGCCAGCATGCTCGGTCAACCGCGAAGCGTAAAAGAGCGGCGTGGGTCTTCCCGAATAGTTTCGCAGCAGCGACGCGAAGTTTCTCTGAAAATCTTCATCATCTCGCGCGCGAGCGTAAGCGGCGGCCAACTCTTCGAGTGGTGCCATCAATGTTTCGGGCACGAACCGCCCTCCATACTTGCCCCAGTGGCCGCGTTCATCCGGTTGTGTGACTTTTACAGACATGAGCTTTTATTGTTTCACGCCAAGACGCAAAGAAGAACGCAAAGGAGTTGAGCATCGCTTCGTCTTGCGTCTTTTCTTTGCGCCTTTGCGTCTCCAGCGTGAGATTAATTTGTTTTGAAGGATGCGCCGTTCGATTTAATTCGACATCGCTGCAATCGCCGTTCGATTTCTACCTTCCTCTTTCGCTCTATACAATGCTGCGTCGCTCGCTGCGTAAAGAGTGCGCTCCGTTTTGGCGTGAACCGGGCACGATGCTACGCCCAAACTGATTGTGACCGGGACTACGCCTTCCACCTCTTCCGCTGCCACAACAAGTCGCAGGCGCTCGGCTGCTGCTACGGCTTTCGTCTCATCCGCTCCGGCCAGAAGCAGCGCGAACTCTTCGCCGCCCAGACGCGCTGCCGTATCGTTGTCGCGCGAAGCTTCCGCCAGGGCGCTTGCAACGTGGCGTATCACGCGGTCTCCGGCGGAGTGGCCGTTCGCGTCGTTGATGCGTTTCAGATAATCAATATCTGCAATCACCAGCGAGCAGGGCATGCTGTAGCGACGCCAGCGCTCGACCTCCTGCCCCAGCGCCGTGCGAAAGCGGCGGCGGTTCGCAAGCCCCGTCAGATAATCCCTGTCGGCTTCGGCGCGCAGGCGATCAATCCTCTGCTGAACCTCTACCAACTGTTTGCTGCGCGCCACGAGCAGAGCCATTTCGTCAGGAATCTGAAAGTAGTCGAACGCTCCTGCTTCCAGCATGGATTGACGCCGAGCGGGTGTGGCCTCGACTTGGCCCACGAAAATAAGCGGCTGCGCGTCCTGAGTTTGCGAAAGCATTCTTCCAAGCTCAAGAGCGCTGATGCCTTTCACTCTGATGTCTGCGATGACTATGTGCGGGCGCGTGCGGCGCAAGTGTATGAGCGCGGCTGCGCCCCCACTTACGCCCACGACGTTTAGCCCCGCGTCCTCCAGAACTTTGCGATACATGGCAGAGCTTGAGTTCTCTGTGACCAGCAGCACGCGCCCCTGGTCTCTGCCTCGCTCGCTGCCAGCCGATTTTTCCGGCGCAGTTGCGCTCATATCAATTCCTGAGAGAGTTCTACTGTGCTTGTAATAAAAAGTTCGGTGGGATTTACGGGGGCGTTCGCAGTGAGCCGTCTTCTAGCTCTCACGATTCACTCAACTTTCGCGCGACAGAATAACCGATGAGGGTGGTAGCGAGTCAAGGTTTAACGCGCAGAAGTAGTGATGCAGGTTGAAACTATGACCCTATATCCATAGGCTCTCGAATTGAAACTGCCCCACTACTCGCGCAGAGATGAGCGCGCTGCGGTAATGAATGCCCGAACCCTTTCATTGTCTTTGCGCCCGGCAGAGATTTCCAGCGAGCTACAGGCGTCAACCCCGTAAGGCTCAACCTGCTCGATTGCTTCCGCGACCGTTTCAGGTGAAAGGCCACCGGCAAGGAAGAGTTTTCGAGCAACTTTGCGCACGCGCTCGGCCACAGCCCAGTCGAATCTTTTCCCCGTGCCGCCGCGCGCGCTTTTATCAAAAGCATCCAGAAGAATAGCGTCAACGTCGTACTCGCTCACGCACTCCGGCGCGAAATCTTCAGTGACGCGCAACGCCTTGATTACAAAAAAAGTTTTGAGCTTGCGGCAGTAGTCGGGCGATTCGTCGCCGTGCAACTGAACAGCTTTAATTCCTGTCTCTATAGCAATTCTCTCAACATCCTCCGGCCTCTCCTCATTCACAAACACGCCGACGCTCAGAATATTTTCCGGCAACTCGCTGACGATCCGCCGCGCATTTTCAGGCTCTATGAAACGGGCGCTTCGCCTGTAAAAATTGAAGCCGAGAGCGTCAGCGCCAGCCTCTACAGCCGTGAGCGCGTCCTCCAGATTCGTCACTCCACAGATTTTAATCAGAGTCATAAAGATTTTGTGGAAGGAGGGGTAAGAGGGGAAATGTGTAAAAGGAAAGATAGGCGCGCCAGCATTTGCTCCAGCCTTTTCCCTCTTATCCTTTTACCCCTTTGCTCCCTTCCTTAATCAATTCTCTCAATGTTTCTTCCGGTTCAGAGGCGCGCATCAAGGTTTCGCCGATTAGAAATGCGGAGTAGCCTGCGTCGCGCAGTTGCTTGATTTCCTCGCCCGTTCGTAATCCGCTTTCGCTTACGAGTAGCGAGTCGCGCGGTGTGTATCGCGCCAATTCGATTGAAACATCCAGCGAGACTTTGAAGGTGTGCAGGTCACGATTGTTGACGCCAATCAGGGTCGCACCACAGGCAAGCGCTCTTCTCATCTCGCCTTTGGTGTGAACTTCCACGAGCGCATCCATCCCGGAATCTTCTTCCGTGATTTTAAGAAGGCGCGCCAGATTTTCGTCGTCCAGGGCTGCGGCTATCAGCAGCAATGCGTCCGCTCCGGCTTCCGCTGCCTCCCAGACTTGAAACTCGTCGAAGATGAAATCCTTCCTGAGCACCGGCAATGAGACGGACGAGCGAACTTCCCTCAGATCGTCGAGCGAACCCAGGAAGCGATCCTCTTCCGTCAGCACTGAAATCGCAGCCGCGCCCCCGGCCTCATAGCTTCGCGCAATGTCCGAGGGCTTCGCTTCCGACCGTATTATTCCCTTCGACGGCGAAGCGCGCTTCACCTCCGCTATGATGTTCACCTGATCACGTCTCATCACGCTTGCACGAAAGCGATGCCCTTCAGCCGAACGTCTGGCATCGCTCGCCCGCTCTCTCATTTCACCTGGCGAACAAAGCTCTTTCGCACGAGCAAGCCGCGCGCGTTTCAGATTTAGTATCTCGGTTAGAAAATCCATGCGAGAAAGAAGAATGGGGAAAGGCTTAAAAGGGGAAACTGGTAAAAGGAAAAGCAGGTGCGCCAGCATTCATGCATTCATTTCCCGCTTCTCCTTTTAACCCTTTCCCTCTCTCTTTTCTCCGTGCTCATTTGTTGCCTGAATCAACTGCTCCAATTTCCTTTTCGCATCGCCGCCCACGATTGATTCTTCTGCGAGCCGTGCAGCGTTGCGCAGACCATCTGCGACACCTCCGATCATCAGCGCGGCGGCAGCGTTCGCAATCACCAAATCCCTTGCTGCGTCGCGCCGCTCGCCGCTCAGGATTTCGCGTATAGTACCGGCGTTCTCTTCTGCGCTTCCTCCGCGCAGAGATTCTATAGATGACGAGCGCAGTCCGAAATCTTCAGGCTCTATCTCAAAGGTTTTGACTTCGCCACAATTCGCTTCCGCAACGAAAGTTTTTTCTGCGAGCGTCACTTCATCAAGTCCGTCTGCGCCGTGAACAACCCACGCGCGCTCAGTGCCAAGAAGCATGAGCACATGAGCAAGCGGCTCAATCAAAGACCTATGCCAGACGCCGATTATCTGGCGCGGCGCTCGCGCAGGATTTGTCAGCGGCCCAAGCAGATTGAATGTCGTGTGAACTCCAAGTTCGCGCCTGATGCCTGCGACGCGCGCAGTCGCGCCGTGATACAGAGGAGCGAACATGAAGCAGATGCCTATCTCGTTCAAGCATCTTTCCGAGATCGTGGGTTCCGCAGAAACATTCACGCCGAGCGCTGTCAGAACGTCCGCGCTCCCCGAAAGACTCGTCGCTGCGCGGCTGCCGTGCTTGGCAACAGGCAACCCAGCGCCCGCAATAACGAATGCGGCGGCGGTCGAAACGTTGAATGTCTTCGCGTAGCTTGAGCCTGTCCCGGCTGTGTCAATGAAACAATTGTGCCGCGCATTGATGCGCACGGCGCGCGAGCGCAAACTCTCAGCCATGCCCGCCAACTCTTCCACCGTCTCGCCCTTGACCGTCAATGCGACCAGCGCGGCAGCAATCTGCGCATCCGTAGCATTCCCGTCAAGAATCGAATCGAGCAGACTCGCGGCATCCTCGCGCCGCAAATCTTCGCCGCGCATCAGATTGAGCAGCAGACTGCGCAGTCCGCTCTGCGCCTCATCCTTTCGCGCAGGCGTTGGCAGCAACCATGAAGGTCTTCGGAGCATAAAAGCGGTTTTCAGTTTTTAGTTTTCAGTTTTAAGTAGATTTTAGCGTTCGGCATTGAGTTCAATCTTGAAAGCAGTTTTATCTCTCATGCTGAAAACTGAGAACTAAAAACTGAAAACCGTTATTTACATTTTCAAAAAATTTTCGAGCAGGCGCTTGCCTTCCGTCGTCAGGATTGATTCGGGATGAAACTGCACGCCCTCGACTTTCATAGCGCGATGGCGAAAGCCCATGATGATTCCGTCCGGGGTCGTCGCGGATATTTCCAGACACGCTGGCAAGGTGTCGCGTTCCACTATGAGCGAATGGTAGCGCCCGGCGGGAAAGCGATATTCAAGCCCCTCGAAAATCGTCTTTCCGTCATGGCAGATTTCCGATGCCTTGCCGTGAACGAGCATGGGCGCGCGCACAACGCGCCCGCCGAAAACCTGCCCTATCGCCTGATGCCCCAGACAGACGCCGAGGATGGGAATTTTCCCCGAAAATCTCCGAATCATATCAAGCGACACTCCGGCGTCCGAGGGCGTGCCCGGCCCCGGCGAAATCAGAAGCCTGTCTGGTCGAATCTTCTCCTCAGCTTCTTCAACCGTCACCTCGTCGTTACGGCGCACGATAACTTCTTCGCCGAGTTCTCCGAGGTACTGCACAAGGTTGTAAGTGAACGAATCGTAATTATCAACGACGAGCATGCGCATGCCTGTAGTTTAACCTAGCGGGGCTGGCACAAGGAAATCCGAGTCCTTATTGCAGGGTCTATTCAGGTCAGTACCGCTTAAGAGGAGGGATGAAGGATGAGGGATGAGGGATGAATAAGAAGGAGACAATTGTATGTTGACCTGTTCACTACATTCTTATTCATCCCTTCGCCCTCATCCCTCATCCCTGCTCTCAGGCGGTACTGACTTCTTGGCGCGCTCAAGTGAGAATTGCTATAAGAGGAATTTCAAATCTGAAATCTCAAATTTGAGATTAGATATTCTGAATCTCGCTCCGGCTTCCTCTGCATTCTCTACGGTCTTCGGTGGTGAATTGTCTTTCTCGTCCGACTCAAGAATGTGTAGCCCCCTGGCTCATCTGAACGAATCGCATAAAATTTCTTCATAGACTAAATCCGATAGTTGATAGCCGCCGTAGATTCTTTTGAAGTTTTGAAATTCAACAACACAGGAGATTTGGGAAGAATTATGAGGAAGTCTGTATGGTCGCTAGTGGCAATAGCCACGCTCGCTTTCACTGCTTTCGCAGCTTTTGCGCAGAACAATCCTATGGTCGGCGGTGCGCCTATGTACCGCACGCGCGACATCGTTGACAACGCCGTAAACTCGGCAGACCACACAACGCTCGTCGCTGCCGTCAAAGCCGCAGGGCTTGTTGACACGCTCAAGAGCAGAGGCCCGTTCACGGTCTTTGCGCCCACAAACGCGGCCTTCAGCGCGCTTCCAGCCGGAACGGTCGATACACTGCTTCTGCCTGAGAACAAGGCCACGCTGACCAAAGTGCTCACGTACCACGTGGTTTCGGGAAGCTACGACTCCAGGAAGCTTATGAAGCTCATCAAGCGTGGACACGGCACAGCCATGCTTAAGACTGTGAGCGGCGGAACGCTCACCTTCAGGATGAACGGCAACGGAATCATCGTTACGGACGAGCGAGGCGGCTCGGCCAACGTCACCACAGCAGACGTTTACCAGTCCAACGGTGTCATTCATGTTGTTGATGCCGTGCTGATGCCCGCCATGTAGTAGTAAACTTCTACGACGTAAGTTAAGTCTCTATATCGTCAACCGTGAAGATGAGAACGACGCCGACTTTAACCGGCGTCGTTCTCATACAGAAAGTTTCCAGAGGAGTTTGAAGAATGAACAGGCGTAATTTCATCTCGTCCGCAATGGTGATAGGAACCGCGACTATTCTTTCTCGGCACGGCCTTGCCGCACTTGCGCAGAACGGTGGGACAGCCAGCTCGCACTCTGATTCTCTGCCCTTCAAAAAAATCATCAAGTCTGACGAGGAGTGGAAGCGGCTGCTGACGCCGGAGCAATACTACATCACGCGACAGAGCGGAACAGAAGCGCCTTACACAAGCCCGCTGCTGAACGTACACGACAGAGGCACGTTCGTCTGCGTCTGCTGCGAGCTGCCGCTTTTTAGCTATAAAGCAAAGTTCGACTCTCACACGGGCTGGCCCAGCTTCTGGGAGCCAATCTCAAAGCAGAATGTCAGGGAGGTTGTTGACAACAGCCTTGCCGGGGAGACTCGGACTGAAGTTCTTTGTGCAAGATGCGACGCTCACCTCGGACATGTCTTCGACGACGGGCCGCCGCCCACAGGCTTGCGCTACTGCATGAACGGCATCGCACTCAAGTTCGTCAAGGGGCAGCACGCTTAAAGAAAAGAGCAAAGCCCGCAAAGAGATTTTGTAGTCGTCTCTACATTTCTCACCGCGTAGCCTGCGCGCATGGCGCTACGGTTGCGCGGGTGAGGCGAACTGGATTCAACGGCCTTTCGTTTTCCACCGGAGCGCTGTTAATCGCGTCAACCACGTCCATGCCGCTCGTCACTCGACCGAAGGCTGCGAATGTGCCGTCCAGGTGCGGCGCACGATCAACGAGTATGAAGAAGCTTGTGGTCGCGCTGTTGGGTCTTTCGGAGCGCGCCATTGAGACTATGCCGCGCTCGTGCCTTATGAAGTTTGGCTCGTCCGAGATGGTGCGACGTGCGCGCTGCGAAAGAACTTCGTTCCATCTTTGACTCGTGCCGAGTTGCCCGCCCTGAATAACGAACCCACGAACGACGCGGCTGAAGGTCGTCGTGTCGTAAGCGCCCGTGGCGGCCAGATTGAGAAAGTTGCGCACGGTCTCAGGCGCGGTCTCCGGCAGCACTTCAATTACAATCTTTCCAATCTCGGTTTCAAGCGTCACGCACTGCGCGGCCATCTCAGTTTTCGTCGCGTGATCGAAAGGCTCTGGCTTTGGCGAATCTGAGGGCGCGGCTTGAGTAGATTGCTGCGGCGAAGGACGTACTGCCGGGCGCGAGTTCGCCTTCTGCTGCTGCGGCGGCGATACGGGGTTTTGCGTGGGCGCAAGTTCGCCTTGCGCCATTGCAAGCCCAAATAGAAGAAGCAGGAAGATTATTGACAAGAAGATGCGAGGACGCTTTCTCAACTCACAAACCCCTTTCAGCCATCTCGATTGCGCGCACAAGGGCGCGAGCCTTGTTCACACACTCCTCATATTCTCGCGCAGGAACGGAATCGGCAACTATGCCTGCGCCCGCCTGTATGGACGCGACCGTATCTTTTACAACCATCGTGCGAATCGCAATGCACGTATCAAGATTGTCCGCGTAGTCAAGATAGCCGACTGCGCCTGCGTAAACGCCGCGCTTCTCCGGCTCAAGCTCGCGTATTATCTCCATCGCGCGCACCTTCGGAGCGCCCGTCACAGTTCCCGCAGGAAAACATGAAGCGAGCGCGTCAAAACGATCAAGGCGGGCGCGCAAGCGAGCGCGAAGGCTGCTCACCAGATGCTGAACATGGGAGTAGCGCTCAATCGCCATCAACTCGTCTATCTCTACTGAGCCGTAATCCGCGACGCGCCCCAGATCGTTTCTTCCCAGGTCAACGAGCATTATGTGCTCTGCCACCTCTTTCTCGTCTGCGCGCATCTCTTCGCCCAGCATCCAGTCTTCCGTCTCCGTAGCGCCGCGCTTTCTGGTTCCCGCAATGGGGCGGTAATCCAGGCGTTGCCCTCTACAGCGAACCAGCATCTCCGGCGATGCGCCGATTATCGCTTCATCATCCAGGCGCAGGAAGAACATATATGGCGATGGGTTCGTTGCGCGCAGCGCGCGGTAGATTGAGATTGGCGAGGCAAAGGTGCGCTTCATGAACTTTTGCGAGAGCACAATCTGGTAGCAATCGCCGGAGGCAATGTATTCCTTGGCAGCCCCCACAGCTTCCTCGAATCCTTCGCGCGTCCAGTTTGATGTGAATGCAGGGCTTTTGGCAGACGCCGGGTGTTTCGCAGCAGCGCTCTCAGATTGATGAAGCGCACCGGCAGAACTGCCGTGCGCGTTTTCGGTTAACAACTTTTCGAGGCGCGCTGTTTCCGTCACAGCTTTTTCGTAAAGCTCGCGCAAACGATCTTCGCTTGACTCCGCCTCTTCAGTCAGGACTACGGAACTGATTTCTATGCGCTGTCGAACGCGGTCGAATGCCAGCAGCGTGCGGAAGAACATCCAGACAGCATCGTTCGTTGCCTGATCGGTTTCGTCAAGATCGAGCACAGGCTCGAACCAGCGCACTGCGTTATAGGCCAGATAACCGACCGCGCCGCCAGTGAACGGCGCTAACCCGGCGCGGCGCGCCAGAACGCGGTCTCGGAAATAGTTGCGCAGGAAATCTATTACACGCTCGTCCAATATCTCCTTCCCGCTCTCTTTTTCAACTATGGTCTTGTCGCCGTAACCGCGCACAACCATGTGTGGGTTCGCGCCCAGGAATGAGTAGCGAGCGACGCGCTCGCCGCCTTCTACGGATTCGAGCAGAAACGAGTAGCGGGCGTCCGCTGCCGTGCGCAGGAAAGCTCCAACAGGCGTTTGAAGATCGCCCAGGATGCTGCGCACTACAGGCACGACGTTGCCGCGACCGGCTTCACGTTTGAAATCGTCGAAGGTTGCAGGTGTAAGCTCAAGCATCTTTATTAAAAAATTTCTGCTCCCGGCGAAAAGAGTCATGGGAAGGCGCTTTCAATCTTACATTAACGCATCGAAGCCGAGCTAATCCAGAAGAGGTTGGTTAGTGGTTCAATTTGAAATTAAGAACGCTGTTCAAAACCTTATAGAATCAACTCAATCGCTTTGCGCCCTTTCCTTTGCGTCTTTGCGTCTCCAGCGAGAAATATTTCTCACGCTGGAGGCGCAAAGACGCAAAGCGAAAGCTCGCAAAGGGGTTTTCAATAGCGCTTCTTAATAGCAGAAACGGACCGTCTCTAATTCTCTACATGACAAACTAATAAACTTTCGGCGCGTTCGGATTCCGCCCGCTACTTACATTGTCGCCTACCTGATAATCCGGCAACTTTTTCTTCATCTATTCCTGCATACGACTCTGGAGCTATTGACATGCCACAAAGTTGCATGTAATAGATGAAACCATCCTGTTAAGCGAGATTTTTCATGGCTAAATACTTGGCCGTCGCCCAGTTCACGTCTATTGCCTGCAATGTTGCAAGACGGTCTAAACGAAGGATTGAAAATGCGATTATCATTCTTGCGATATCAGTCGATTCGCCTGACCAATTCCTTCGGCACAGTATGAGGCGTGCTCACATATTAGGCGCGGGAGTTTGAGATGGCACAGCGTTAGGTTCCAGTCAATTAGTCATAGCCCATAGGGTTGAAATCAGGAGGCGAAATGAAGATTGCGACAATGAGATTACGAAAGCTCGGCAGCCCCATACCTTTAAGCATAGCGCTATTGTTCGTCATTATTTTAATAGGCATCGGAATTGAACACACGCTTGCGGCGCACGCCGGGGCGAAGAGTGTCGCCATTGATATTCTGCCCGGTGATTCGTCCAACGAGATGAACCCACGCTTCACCGTGCATCTGCCCGTCGCCATATTGAGCACAGAGACATTCGACGCGCAGAAGGTGAACCCGGAGACCGTCGCTCTGGACGGAACAAGGGTGGCGAAGAGGCGAAGCGGCGGCTACAGGGTTTTCTACAGGGACGTGAATGGCGATGGTCGCGTGGACATGATCGCAACGTTCGTAGTCAGGAATCTGAAGAGGCACGCTAACGGCGAGAAGTGGAAGCTTGCGGGTGCAACCTTTGACGGCGACTCGATTGAAGGCTCGGATCAGCTTAGTTACGTTGATACTGTGCCGCTCGCTCTTCAGCCTTCGCAAGCCGAGGCCAATCACGTGACCGCGAAGAAAGTTTCAGCCGCTCCTGTTAATCAGAACAAGTCGCCGGGCGTTACTCCTGAAGGCTCTTCGAGACTCTTTTCAAATCCGGCGACTATTAATATTCCTGTCAATCCCGTGAGCGGAGGCATTGCTTCTCCCTACCCGTCGAACATCACCATCACGAATGCATCTTTCGCCTCCAATGAAGTAATCGGCTCGATGGTAGTAAATATCAACGGCCTTCAGCACTGCTTCGTTGACGACGTTGACATCCTGCTGGTTGGCCCTACGGGCGCGGCCATGACGATCATGTCTGACGTGGGCGGCAGTACGACTACATCGAACGTTCCTGCCGATTGTACCTCGAACCCTGCGACCGGCACTGCTGCAAATCTTATCTTCGACGACGGCTCTGTGGCGCTGATAGACGATAACGGCCCGCTCGCCTCCGGCAGGTTCAAGCCGACTGATGTTGGCGCTACCGATACTTTCCCTGCTCCTGCGCCGGGCAGCTTTGCTCGTCCGGCAACGGCAGGCGACAGTGCAACCGATGGAATTCCCGGAGCCACTTTATCCAGCACTTTCGGGCTGACGAACCCGGTCGGCACATGGAGTCTGTATGTAATGGATAATGTCGCTGGCGACGGGGGAAGAATTATCAACGGATGGAGCATGCAGATTACACCGGCTTTGCAATTCCACGGCGGCGCGGTCACCATCAACGACAACACCACAGCCACTCCGTACCCTTCAATCGTGACCGTTCCTTCTCTGGGCGCGACACCTAGAGTGAATAGAGCGATGGTTCAACTGCTGGGATTCACTCACGGATTCCCGGACGACGTTGACATGCTGCTCGTTGGCCCTACAGGTGCGAATGCAATCATCATGTCAGATGTGGGCGGCTCTATCAGCGTCTCGAATATCAACATGGACATCTACGATACGTCCGGGCCGCAGGATACCACCCCGCCTGATGTCCAGAACGATCCTCAGATGGTTCCGATGCCGGATATAGGCCCGCTCGTCTCTGCAAAATATTATCAACCTACCAACGTGGGCGCGGGCGATCCTTTCCCTGCTCCTGCCCCTGCACCATCTGGAGGCTCAGCGCTCTCTGTCTTCACCAACACTGATCCTACAGGGCAGTGGAGTCTCTTCGTCGTTGATGACGCGGCGGGGCAGAGCGGAAGCATGACTGACTGGACGCTCAACTTGGTTACAACGGACACCGCGACAGCCGGTACGTCAACCATCAGTGGTCGCGTCACAACGCCCGACGGCGCTCCATTGGAAGGCGTAGAGGTTGAGTTAAACGGATCGAGAAGCGCTCGAACTATAACTGATTCGGCTGGCCGATATGAATTCACGGACGTGGAGACGGGCAGCCTCTACACACTGGTGCCGTCGCGCGCCAACTACAGTTTTACTCCAAGGCAGCGCACGTTCTCGCTAAATGGCAGCTTGACGGATGCAGTCTTCACGGCACAACCCGACACGATACAGACGCTCAACCCGATTGATTCCTCTTACTACTTCGTGCGCCAGCAGTATCTGGATTTTCTTGGAAGAGAGCCGGATCAGGGCGGTCTGGATTTCTGGAGCGCGAAGCTCACAGCATGCGGCGCTGATTCGGATTGTCTGCTGCGCGCGCGAGCAGGTGTGGCCTCGGCCTTCTTCATGTCGGACGAGTTTCAGCAGAGCGGCTACTACGTTTATCGTCTATACAAGGCCGCGCTCGGTCGTCGTCTGAGCTTCGACGAATTCAGCGCAGATCGTGCGCAAGTTCCTGTTGGCGCGAACCGTGTAGCCTTCGCGGACTCGTTCGTAGAGCGTGCTGAATTTCTGGGGAGATACAACGGCGCGACTACAGCAGAAAATTTCGTTGACCGGCTTCTTCAAACAATTCTTCAATCGAGCGGCGTTGACTTGAGCGCACAGCGCGACTCTCTGCTTGCCAGCTACCGCGCTGGCACGAATACAGCGCAGAGCCGCAGCCTCGTTCTGAGGAGCGCAATCGAAGACGCCTCGTTCAGGCAGGCGGAGTACAACCGTGCGTTTGTGCAGATGCAGTATTTCGGCTACCTGAAGAGGAATCCTGACCAGAACGGGTATGATTTCTGGGTGGACGTTCTAAACAACCGCGTGCCGGGTAACTACCAGTCAATGGTATGCGCTTTTCTAACGAGCGCGGAATACCAGAGACGATTCAGCCCCGTTCTCACACGTTCCAACAACGAGTGCGGGTAAGCGATCTGCTGGTCGCCCGATGGCAAACAATTAGCCGTCTCGCACGGCACGGTCACGAACGACGTTGTGCTAATCAGAGATTTTAGATGAAGTGATGAATGCAGAGCGAGGAGTGATGAATTAAACGCTTTTAGCTCATTACTCTGCATTCATCACTGTTTTTCTCACTGCCCGCACTCCATGTCAGCGTCCAGAGCTATGGGGAAAGTGCGCTGCTGGTACTCCGCTGAAGTGATGTAGGAGCAGACCATCCCGCGATAGTTGCCCGGCTCGCGGTTGTTGAGCACGTTGAGCCAGAATGAGTAGCCGCCCGCATCTGAGTCGCGCTGTAAGTAGCCGAAGTATTCCGATAACACGAAGGCGCGATTGTACTCCGCATTAGAGTATTCACTGTAGCCGATCAGCTTTCGCAAGACGCGCGCGCGGGAAGCCGCCTGCGTGTTCTCGTTGACATACTCGCTGGCTAGCTCCTGCCTCTTCGCTGAAAGATCGACGCCGGAATTCTGTTTGATAGAATTGAGCAATGCGTTGATGAAATCAGAGCCATTCATGCCAGCCGGATAAGAGGCAAGGAACTCGCCTCGCTGCACGAACGCTTCGCTGAAAGCTTTGCGGTCTGCATCCGTGCCTGCGCCAAGCTGGTTGCGGTCTGCTGTGTACTCGGCGAAATCGGGCTGTGCACCCAGGGATGCTACGCGCAGGCGATAGAGGAAGAAACCTGATTGCTGGAACTCCTGTTCGATAAAGAAGGCTGCGGAAACGTCTGTGCGCCTGCGCCTGAGACATTGCACGTCGTCGCCGCACATCTCTATCTGGTTAGTCCAGTAATCCCATCCACCCTGGTCAGGCTCCCGGTTCAGAAAATCCAGATAGTGGTTGCGCACGAAGACGCGCGCGGCACTAACGCGCATCAATCGGCCAGTGAAAATCTCCGTCACGAATATGTCGCCCGTGCGCGTGTCACGCGCCATGCTCGTAGGCGTGATGAGGCAATCTGAGATAACGACGGGCGGGCGATTCGGTAGACCGACCAGTTTCAGAAGGCCGGGCGGCGATTGCTGCGCCAACGGGTCTGCGCTGAATTCGAGCGTGAGATAGAGGTCTGTGCCACCGCGTATGCCTATGGGCATAACATCCATCATCATTCTCAATCCCTCGAAGAGTGTTTGCGTGCTGCCGTTGCCGGGATCAACCGAGCGCACGCCAGCCTTGCCCGGCGGGAAAGGAAAGCCTGTGAGGAGCGTGACCAGAAGTTGCCCTTTGTAGAAGTGAACGTTGTCGGGCACTGCTTCGGAGACAGGCGGGCCGAAAGGCAGCGTGTTCTGCACGGGCGGAAAATTGGCGAGCGTTGAGGTCGCTCCGGTCTGGCTATCAATTTTCAGGAGCGTATTCTGGCTGGCGTCTGTGACGTAAAGCTGATCGCCAGCCAGCTCTATGCTGAAAGGGTTCGAGGCGCGCACGCCATTCGGCACGCTCTGGCTCGGATTCGCAGTGTAATCCGGAAAGTCCGCGAGCAACTTGATGGTTGCGCTGTCGCCCGTAGCGCTGCTCAGATTCACTGTAGCGCCGTTCTTCAAGTTTGTCTGATCGCTGAATGTGAGCGCAAAGCCGGACACACCGCTTTCCACATCGGCGTTTAGCTGAAGCTTCAGTATAGAGCTAAGGATGGGCGACGAAGCGTTCGCATTTGGCACTTCAGTGCCTTGCGCGGGGCCGTTCTGCGTGGCATCGCCCGAACCTATCAGTATGTAGATGGTGCGCCCGCGAAGCGCTAATCCAGAAGGCCCGGAAGGATCGCCACTAGGCGGAGCAAATCCTGACGGCAGGTTATCAATCAACGTGCGCCGGTTGCCCCTGCGATCAATGACGGAGACGCGGCCTGTGTTCGCGCCGTTGCCTGCTTCGGCCACGAGCATCTGGCCTGCTGGCGTCATCAATACTTTGTTAGGCGCTTTGAGTCCGGCTGAGAAAGTTGTGACAGGGCACTGCGCGAAAGCGTCTCTCTCGGCTAAAACGCAGATTAGAAACATGACGAGTGTGAGCAGCGTGAGTTTTTTGTAGCTCATAATATTCTCCTCTCAAAAAGGCGCGCTTCGCCTGTGGAGACAGAACAGTCTGGCTCTTCCACGAAGTCGCATACCTGGTTTCTACCTTCTATAGCGAGAACTGAAAACGAACCGCCTCACTCGATCTGAAAAATTTTTGAGGTGAAGAAAGGAAGCCCGAAGACGAGCGATGAAATGGTGCTATAATCCGCCGCGACCTATGAGCAGAAGTTGAGAGTTCTACCTTCAGGATGTTCTTTTTAAGGCGAACAAGCTAAAGCTTGAGTTCCAGGCTTTAGTGGAGGACTCCGGGATGGCCGTCGCTTCGCCAAATGAAGTGACTCAGTTGCTCGAAGACTGGAGCAACGGCGACCGTGCGGCGCTGGATAAGCTGACCCCGTTGGTTTACGAAGAGATGCGCCGGATAGCGCATCGCTACATGAGCCGCGAGCGGGCAGGCCACACGCTGCAAACCACAGCGCTCGTCAACGAAGCTTACCTGCGGCTAGTCAAACGCAAAAACGCTCGCTGGCAGAACCGCGCGCACTTCTTCGCCGTCGCCGCACAGATCATGCGCCACATTCTGATTGACCACGCGCGCAGCAACACTCGCGCCAAGCGCGGCGGCGATAATCTAAAGATATCTTTAGAACAATCGGTAATAATGTCGCCTGAGCGCGCTACGGAACTCGTAGCGCTTGACGAAGCGCTGAACTCCCTGGCAGAAATTGATCCGCGTAAGAGCCGAATTGTAGAGTTACGCTACTTCGGCGGAATGACCGTCGAAGAGGTTGCGGAAGTTCTGAAAATCTCCCACGCTACAGTCGAACGCGAATGGCGCTCGGCCAAAGCATGGCTCTTTAAAGCCGTAAATAGTGAATCGTAAATCGTGAATAGTGGTTGAACAGTTTCGTAGTTAGCTTTTTCTATTTACTATTCACGATTTACGATTCACGGCCTTTCTTATGTCTTCCGAAAGATGGAAACAGGTTGACGGACTTTTTCAGGCGGCGATTGAATTAGCGCCGGAGAAGAGGCGCGCGTTTCTGGACAGCGCGTGCGCGAGCGATACGAGTCTGCGCGGCGAAGTCGAATCGCTCATAGCGTCGTATGAAAAAGCTGGCAGCTTCATGGAGCAGCCTGCGCTGGAGATTGACGCCGAAGTAATCGCGGGCAATCCGAAAGGGTTGGCAGCCGGTCGCTCTCTCAATCAATACAGGATAGTCAAGCACATAGGCACGGGCGGCATGGGCGAGGTCTATTTAGCTCAGGACACGAAGATGGGTCGCAAGGTCGCTTTGAAACTTCTTCCCGGCTACTTCACAAGCGAAGAGCAGCGCGTAAGACGATTTCAGCAGGAGGCTCGCGCCGCCATCGCGCTCAACCATCCAAACATCGTCACAATTTACGAGATAGGCGAAGCAGAAGGCCAACAGTTCATAGCGACCGAATTCATAGAAGGCGAAACCTTGCGCCAGCGTTTGAAGGGCGCGCAGATGAAGCTCTCGGAAGTGCTGGATATAAGCATTCAGGCCGCATCTGCGCTCGCAGCAGCGCACGAGGCGGGAATAATTCACCGCGACATCAAGCCCGAAAATATAATGGTTCGCCGCGACGCTATTGTGAAAGTGCTCGACTTCGGACTTGCCAAGCTTGCAGAGGGCGTAGCCGCGCGCGAGGCCGCAGACCTTGAGGCGGCGACCAGAGAGATGGTCAACACAGACACAGGCATGGTGATGGGCACGGCCAGCTACATGTCGCCGGAGCAGGCGCGTGGGATACGGGTGGATGCGCGCACAGACATCTTCAGCTTCGGCGTTGCGCTCTACGAGATGGTTGCCGGGCGCAGACCTTTCGAGGGAGAGACCAGTACGGACATTGTAGCCTCGATTCTGCATCACGATCCGCCGCCGCTCGCGCGCTATGCGCCTGACGCGCCGGACGAGATGCAATGGATTATCAAGAAAGCTTTGCGTAAGCAGAGGGACGAGCGCTATCAGACTATTATAGAGATGCTCACGGATTTGCGTGCTTTAAAGCAGCGTCTGGAGTTTGAAGCTTACGCGGGGCACTCCGCTTCGCAGGATGCGAGCGAAGCGGAAACGGTCGCAACCATCAGCAAGCAGGCAGCTTCAACTCTGGGCGAGCCTGCCGCTTCTACTGCCGATATAGGAACGCACACAGCATCAAGCGCCGAATACATCGTCAGCGAGATAAAGCGCCACAAGCGCGTCGTGGTTATAGCGATGCTTGCGATTATCCTCACCGGCGCGGCGCTTCTTTATGCTCTGAAATTCAGGCACAAGGAGGCGGCAACCGCCGCCGAGCGCTTCGACAGGATTAAAGTCTCTAAGGTTACCAACAACGGCAAGGCAGGTGCTGCCATCGTATCGCCCGACGGCAAGTATGTGGTTTACGTGACGGGCGCTGAAGGGCAGCAGAGCATCTGGATCAGGCACATAGCAACGGGCAGCGATAAGGAGATAGTGCCTGCGGCCAGCAACACAAGCTATACAGGACTGACCTTCTCGCATGATGGCAGCTTTATCTACTACGTCCAGGCGACGAATGACACGGGCGTGCTTCATCGCGTGCCCGTTCTCGG
>Ga0193747_1000030_pt1 | contig 97835 bp, 89 predicted proteins | sample L1m2metaG_FD_143048 | JGI IMG/M metagenome (GOLD analysis project Ga0193747, IMG submission 143048) | Soil microbial communities from a riparian zone of the East river system, Colorado, United States - L1m2 | ecosystem: Environmental > Terrestrial > Soil > Riparian zone | place: USA: East River... | reverse complement strand
TGTATGCTCCTTTGCTTTCTTTCTGCCTTTCCAAGTTTTCCACAGAGAAATATTTGTGGGGACCTCTTTACTCTAGGCCACGGCGCGCATCGCTTTGTGGCTATTGCGCAGTGGTTCGTACACCTCCCCACTCACCCACAACCGATGCAGTAGTACTGCCAACTTTCTGGCTACCGCAACAACCGCTCGTTTCTTGGCATTTTTCCCTCCTCGCTCAGCAAGTCGCAGTCCCCATCGCCGCAGATCACTATCTTCCCCAAACGGCCCCAGGATGTAGTGCGCCCCCTGCACCAGCATCGTTCTCAAATAGCGGTCTCCTTCTTTGCTGATGTGCATCTGCGGCTGGCTCTCTCCGGAGTCCCTGCGCCCAGGTTTTAACCCGAGAAAACAGCCGACCTCGCGACTCTTTGCGAACCGATGCGGGTCGTCTAGAGTCAGAACATACGTTAGCGCGATCTGTGTTCCTACCCCCTTCACCTGTTTGAGCAGCGTCACTTGCGGGTAGCTCTCCTTGGCGATTTTCTCCATTCGCGCGTCGTATTCCTTGATGCGCTCGTTCAACGATTCGATTTCTTTCAGCAACGGCTCCAGAACCTCACGCAACTCCGCGCTCAATTCCGCGGCCAGCTCTCGGCTCACCTGCTCCGTGCCACACTTCGGCAGCCGTTCACCATAAGACTTCACCAATCCTCGCGCCGCATTCACCAAGGCGGTTCGTGCACTCACCAATTCCGCCCGTGCCCGGATCACTGTCAGATGAATTTGTGCTTTAGCGCTGCGATGCCGCACCGGCCCCAACAGCTCAGGATCGATTCTGGCCAGCCGTGCCAGTGTCCGTGCATCGTGGCGATCATCTTTTCGAGTGCTCTTGCTGATCAAATTCACCTTTTGCGCGTGCGCCACGAGCACCTCGTGTCCCAGCTCCCTTAACAGCCGGCTTGACCACGGGGAATGTGTTCCCCTCTCCAGGGCCATGAGACTTCGCGGAATCTTCTCAAATGTCTGCTTCATCGCTTTGCCGAGGTCCACACCAATCGTGAGCTTGTGTCCTTTGAAAATCATGTTTCCATTTACCCGAACAGGTCGAGACCGGCCCTCTCATCCCATCTGATGAGTTTGCCCGGTTTGGCCAATCCCGGCGTTAATAGCACTACGGGAGAAAGCTGCCCGGTCCTCCCGCGGGTCACCTCCTGAAGACTCTGCTCATCGGAAACTGACCTGCTCGTCGGGACTTTCCTCACTTGCGCAACCTATACGGGAAGTGTTCTCATTCGCGGATGCTGTGGGACATCTGGCTCATCTTTTTCGTGCTCGCCTTGATTTTGCCGTGGCGCGGGCGAGTTCGCATGAAGAGATTGCTGGCGATGCCACGCGTCGGCACGATGGAACGGCTTGCGCTTTACGCTTCGACCATTGCCTTTCAATGGTTTGCCGTCGCGGGGGTGGCATGGCGTGCCTGGGCGCACGGATTCACGGCCTCTCAGCTTGGTTTGACGATCCATGGCAGAACCCGGACTCTTGTTGCTTCGATTGTCGGCGCCGCGACCATTGCAGCCCTTCAGTGGCTGAACCTGCGGCGCGTGGGGAGAATTCCCGTAGAAGCGCGGGGCTCTCTTCAGGCCATTGCGGAACGGATCTTGCCGCAATCCACCGTGGAGTTGCTCCCCTATCTGGCGCTCGCGATTACAGCGGGACTTTGCGAGGAATTCCTGTATCGCGGTTTCGCCATGGCCTTCCTCGCACATCTCGGGTTACGAGCTTGGGCGGTGGTGCTCCTTTCTTCCGTTCTCTTCGGGCTGGCACATAGTTACCAGGGACGCGGTGGAATCGTTATGACACTCTTGATCGGCCTCATTCTGGGGACAAGCCGGATTGCCTACGGTAGTCTGGTCCCCGCGATTTTCTGGCACAGCGCCGTGGATGTGGTCGCCGGAACAGCGGGGCCGCGGTACCTGACACCAAAAAGGGCTAGTGTCCAGGAAAGGGAGAATTTGATACATCAGAGTCAATAGTTACTACTATGACAACGACTATCCCAGTCTCTCCCTCGGCGGCCGTAATACGGCGCGCCCTCGGAGAATTCAAGATCCCCGTCTTTGACGATCAAGTACGTCAAATTCAACAATATATAGAGATTCTGCTGACCTGGAATGAAAAGATAAACCTGACGGCCATCCGCGACCCGCTGGAGATACTTTATCGTCATTTTTGCGAGAGCATGTACGCCGCCGAGGCTATACCCCTGAAAAACGGTCGGCTCGCCGACGTTGGCTCGGGAGGCGGATTTCCGGGGCTGCCACTCAAGATCATGCGGCCTGACTTGCAGGTTTTCCTGGTCGAATCCAACATCAAGAAAGTCACATTTCTAGCGGAAGTCATTCGTGAATTGGGACTTACAAGCGCACAGGTGCTAGCGCGCCGCTATGAAGAGCTAGGGGAGGAGGTCGCGCCCCTTGATTACGTTTGCTCGCGTGCGCTGGGCGAATACCCAATCTTTCTTGATTGGGCGAGGTCGCAACAGATAGAAGCGAAACAAGTTATACTTTGGATTGGCGGCCGAGACCTTGGGGAGATTCAGAAGATCCGGAGTTGGGACTGGAGCGAACCCTTAGAGGTGCCGCATTCCCTGCGACGCCTCCTTCTTGTGGGCACAAGGAAGTCCTCAATTACCGTCACATCGCCGTAAAGATGAGATGAGAGGTTTCTGCTATTTCTTTGAGAAATTTCCCTGATTCGCAGCCATTGGCGGCTCGCGCCAAATCGATGTTCCACGTGGAACATTCAGAGCCAGCTACCCGACGGCAAAATGCTTCACATGGCAGTGTCCTAAGAGTTTGGAGGTGAAGTGAGCCTGTGTTCCACGTGGAACAACGCACTCGGCCGCAAATCTCCAAGGAGTCGGTGTCCGCCCCGCAACATTAGCTTTGGAATGCCGCCGCCCGATTCTTCAAAATCCAGAAAGGCGCAAACAACTCGCTATCGGAAGGGAGCTACAGGATGGCAGAACAGCGTTTCACATGGAACAATTCGTCCTGCAAAGCCTGATTTCCACCGTCAAAACGTTGTTCCACGTGAAACATCTTGCATCCTTGAGACGACTTTGCTAAATTCTCGCTCTCGGGGGAATATTTGACTCGAATCATTGCCGTCGCGAACCAAAAAGGTGGAGTCGGCAAGACGACAACTGCGGTGAATCTAGCCGCTTGTCTCGCCACAGCTGAACAACCGACTCTTCTTGTTGATTGCGATTCCCAAGCCAACGCGACCGCCGCCATCGGATTCACGAAAGATCCTTCGCGTAGAACCCTTTATCACGCCTTAATCTTGAACGAACCCTTCGACAAGATCATTCAAAAAACACAGGTGGATGGTTTAGATGTCATCCCAGCCGACAAAAACCTTGCGGGAGCAGCGGTTGAACTCGTCAGTGCGGAAAGTCGTGAATATAAGCTCCAAGGCGCCCTGAAAGCTCTACACGAAAAATATCGCTATATCATCCTGGATTGCCCTCCTGCCTTGGATTTGTTGACTTTGAACGCTCTCGTGGCCGCGGGAGCTGTTTTGGTCCCCATCCAGTGTGAATATTTGGCGCTCGAAGGTGTTTCGGAACTGCTGGACACGCTGATGCGCATCCGGCGCACCCTGAATCCTAGCCTCGAAATCGAAGGCATCCTGCTGACGATGTATGATGAACGAACAACCCTCTCCCGGCAGGTAGCGACGGACTTGCGCAGTTTCTTTGGAACACAAGTCTTTCAGAGCGTGATTCCGCGAAATGTGCGACTTGCGGAAGCGCCAAGTTTTGGTAAACCGATCATTTTTTACGACGTTCACAGCAAGGGCGCAGAAGGCTACACGCAGCTCGCCCAGGAGGTCATTGCCAATGCCGAGAAACGCGCTGGGACGGGGGCTCGGAGCGCTCATTCGGGAGCCTGAGTCCAAGACTTCGCCAGAACAGACGCCGCCGATACAACCTCAGGCAACAACAGCCAGTGGCGCAGCGGTCGTGCCCACTCGCGAGGGGGTGCATCCGGGCCCACAACAAGTTGACATCGACTTGATCGAGCCCAGTCCTTACCAACCGCGCACGCGCTTTCGAGAGGAAGCCCTCGACGAACTGTCACGTTCGATTCAGGCCAGCGGCATCATCCAGCCTTTGGTCGTCCGACCGATCGGCGCGCGGTTTCAGTTGATTGCAGGCGAGCGCCGGTGGCGCGCAGCGCAGCGCGCCGGCTTGACGAAGGTGGCTGTAATCGTTCGGCAGGCGTCTGACGAGCTAGCGCTGGAGATGACGCTGGTTGAGAACATTCAGCGTGAAGATCTGAATGCTATTGAGGCCGCGCGAGCATTTGAACTCTTAATGGCCGAGGCTCAGCTAACCCAGGAGGCTGTTGCAGCGCGAACCGGCAAGGACCGCGCGACGGTGGCGAACGCGATTCGGCTTTTGAAGTTGGAGCCGACGATTCAGGATTGGATTGAAGAAGGGAAACTGACGGCAGGGCACGGTCGCGCCTTGCTGGCAGTGCCGGATTCGCAATTGCGGATGCGCTACGCCCAGCGGGCCGCACGGGGCGGATTAACGGTACGCCAGATCGAGCGCCTCGCTTCGCGGCGCTCGCGCAGCGGGCATGCGCCGGCGGAGGTTCACGTGGACGCGAACATTCGCTCGGCTTTGGATGAGCTTCAACGGCATCTCGGCACGAAAGTGCTTCTTCATCAGAAAACGAAAATGCGCCCGGGGCAGCTTGTGCTCGAGTATTATGACGACGCCCAGCTCATGGGTCTCTATGATCGTTTGATGAAATAGCGTCGCCGACTTCGCGAACAATCACTGCCCCTTCGTTCAGTCGCTTCATTCGACAACCCGCATGCTCTGTTGCGTTGACTTATCCGCGAGCGCAGCTAAAGTAGAACAGTCTCTATATGGGGGTTTTGAAATGGCATGGAAGTGGCCGGCAAGCTCGAAGAATAGCACCAGCGAAGAATGGACAGGATTCATCGACCAGGGCGTAACGCTCGAGGGCACGCTGACGGTAAAAGGCACGTTTCGCGTCAACGGTAACGTAAAGGGCAACATCATTTCGGAACAGACCGTCATCCTTGGCGAAGGCGCTAAGGTTGAAGGACAAATCGAGGGAAACCGCGTCGTAATCTCTGGCCGCTTCGATGGCGTGATTTTCGCGAAGGGCCGCGTGGAGATCGAAGCCAAAGGCGTGGTGACGGGAGAGGTTCACTCTCCATGCATGGTCATCGATCCGGGTGGAATCTTCGACGGCCGCTGCCACATGCTGGGATCTTCGGAGACGGCTTCAACGGTGACAATCCCCATTCGGGCTGTCGGGAACGGTTGATATTTTCCGGATTTTCTTGTATTTTATCGTAGGATAATTACTCATAGATCAAATATAGCTTCTGCTACTCCGCGCATTCCAAATTGTTCTTGTTCCCCAAAACTGAGCCTAGGCTAGGATTTCACTCTTGGAGCGTAGGTTGCGCCCGCCGCTTTTTCCGCGTCTTGAATTCCCGCTTGGATGTTCGTTTCCCAATCAAGGTGCGGGACTTTGGAAACTTTCGCCGCTTTGTAGTAGAGCAATGCGTCCGAAGGGCGATTGAGCTTCTTCAGGGCGATGCGACCGGCAGAGAGAAGCGCGAGAAGCGATTGCTTTTCCGCGGGGTATGCCTTGGCTAAGTGCTCGTACTCAATGACGGCGCGATGGTAGTCCTGGTGCCCCTCCGCGATGCGGCACAGTTCAATCCACGTTGCCGCAGGCATGCGCTCCCCGCCGGCGTTGGCGTATTCCTGGTAATCGTGCCAAGCTGACTCTGCGTCTTGCGCTTTGAGATGGAGCTGGCACAATTTGACCGTGGCTTCCAGATGCGACCGGATATCGTTCTTGCGCCAATAGAGTTGCCGCAACAGGGAATGAGCGTCGATGGCGTCGGGTTTCGCGGCCACGTGCTTCTTAAGCACCGCAATGCCCTCATCGAACTTTCCCTGCTCCATAAACTCTGCTCCCTGAACGACAGCTAGATCCGCTGTCCAACCGATCTTGTCTTCAATGACCGCATTTGCACTGTGCTCCAGGCCCGTGTGTTGGATAACTACCGCAGCCAGAACTCCGAAGACGAACCCGCCGACATGCGCCCAATGGGCCACTCCCGACGCTTGACCAAATAGACTACCGTAGGATACTTCCATGAAAAGCCACATAGGAAGCAGCCAGTAGGCCGGGGCTTTAAAACGAATCCGGAAAATCAACATGTACCAAAGCATGTGTATCTTCAGTTTTGGGAAGCGCACCAGAAAACCGCCCATGAGCGCAGCTATTGCACCAGAGGCCCCGAGAGCAGGAGCGAGGCTTCCGGGGTTAAACATTGCGTGGATAAGAGACGCGGCGACTCCGGCTAGAATATAGAAAATAGGGTAAATGACGCGGCCCCATCTATCCTCGAGGATGAAGCCGGCAAGCCACAAAAACCACATGTTGCCGATCAGATGGATCCAACCGGTATGAAGAAACACAGAGGTTAGGTATGAAATAGGTTTTGGATGCGCCGGTACGAACGCGTAATTCTCCAAGATAGAACTCTGCTGCTCTTCGGCAAAGCGCTGTGCGAGTGTATCCATTTCCACCTGAAGCTGTTCGGGGTCCTCGACCTCTCGGATTTGGGCCTCCCAAGCATCCTCGGGCTTGCGTTCGTTTGAGCCGAGTTGCTTCCACAATAGCTCGGGGGTCTTGCTTTGCACTTCGTTGACGAACATCTGTACATCTTCCGGCATCTTCAAATCAGGGTGCGTCGCGGCGAGCACCAGGACGTGCGTTCGCACTTCGATGCGTTCGGGTTCCTGCGCTTCGATTTTCCAGTGGGTGCCAAGGAATATCAGCAAGTTCAGCGCGATCAGCGCAAAGGTGACGACCGGCCAGCGGCGGCCCTCCATGTTTTCATGGCGCAACGGAATCAGCATCGGGCAATCCCTTCCGATCGAAACGGTAGAGAGAAATAGCTCTGCCGAGTGTAGAAGGCGCATCCGTCGCGATGTAACTGACCATTGGAACAGGTCATAGCCGATTGATAAACGCAGCGCGCCTTCCTCGACTGTCTGCGTTTCGAAGCTTGCTTGGGACCATATTGATCTGAAGAGTTTCACAAAGTCTCCTGTAGCTCCGCCAGGTTGACACGTTCAGAAGGGGCGTCTATCGTTCGAAAGAGTCGTTGACGAGGGATGGCGGATGAAGATTCTCGTGCTGGGCGGCGGTGGACGCGAACATGCGCTGGTGTGGAAACTGAACCAGAGCCCGCACGTGGAAAAAATCTGGTGCGCTCCCGGAAATGGCGGCATCGCTGCGGAAGCGGAGTGCGTGGCCGTGGAGGCGGGTGACGTCGGCGCGATCGTCGCGCTTGCCGGAAAGATTCAGCCCGATCTGACCATCGTGGGACCGGAACTGCCGCTGGTGAACGGGCTGACCGATGCGTTCCGGCAGTGGAATTGGGCCGTTGTAGGGCCTTCTCAGCAGGCGGCGCAGCTTGAAGGGAGCAAGGTTTTCTCGAAAGAGTTTCTGAAGCGGCATGGCATTCCTACCGCAAAGATGTACGGCACGTATGACTCTCCCACAGCTGTCTACAGTGCCTTGAGTTCCGTGGCTTGGCCGGTGGTGATCAAGGCGGATGGATTGTGTGCCGGCAAGGGTGTCTTCTTGGCGCCCGACTTCGCGGCCGCGAAAGATTTTGTCGAACGCGTGATGGAAAAGAACGAACTGGGCCCGGGCGGAAGGCGAATTCTCCTGGAGGAGACGCTGGAAGGCGAAGAACTATCCTTCATTATTCTCACGGATGGAAGGCGGTACGCGCCACTTTTGCCGACGCGCGATCACAAGCGCGTCTTCGATGGAAACCAAGGCCCAAACACGGGTGGCATGGGGGCTTACTCGACGGATGAATTGCTGCCGGAAGATCTTCGAGAGACCCTCCGTTCGACGATTGTCGAGCCGACCTTACGGGGGCTGGCCGCAGACGGCATGCTCTATCAAGGGTTCTTGTACATCGGCCTGATGCTGACGAACTCCGGTCCAAAAGTCCTGGAGTTCAATTGCCGGCTGGGGGACCCCGAAGCTCAGGCGATCCTAGCGCGGCTGGATTTCGATTTGGCCGAGATCCTCAACGACGTTGCCAAAGGACGCTTGGATCCCTCAAAACTACGTTGGAAGCCCGGGGCCAGCGCCTGTGTGGTGCTGACGTCAGGCGGGTATCCGGGAAAGTTTGAGAATGACCGGAGGATTGACGGCCTAACCACTGCGCAGAAGATTAGCGGTGTGAAGATTCTGCATGCCGGGACGAAGCTCGCCGGAGACTGGGTAGTCACAAACGGCGGCAGAGTGCTCGGCGTTGCTGCAGCAGCCACGTCGCTCAAGGCCGCATTGGCCTCAGCCTATGAAGCTGTTTCACGAATTCACTTTGCGGGCATGCACTACAGAAAAGACATCGGGGCTCACACAACCCAACTGAAAGCCGCGGGAGATTAGAGGGCATGCCGCGCGTGCAAAATCTTTTCCGCGCTCCGAAGAAGCACCTGCCGATGGAGGAACTTTCCGAAGTTCGTGCTGTGGGCGACACCGGCTTCGAAGGCTGCGCTCACGCGCGGCCCGGAAGCAAGCGCCAGGTCTTGCTCGTGGATCACGAGACCTTGGAGGCCATGGACCTCCGGCCGGGAATCATCCGCGAGAACGTTACAACCGATGGCATGAACGTGAATGCCCTGCAGATTGGCCAGCAGCTCCAGATCGGCAAAGCACGTCTGGAAGTCAGTGCGGTATGCACCCCCTGTGACCAGATGGAAACAATTCGTCCCGGACTTCCGAAAGAGCTTTGGGGACGGCGGGGCATGCTGTGCCGCGTTCTAGAGGGCGGAGTGATCCGCCGCGGCGATTCCATCGAAAAGCTCTCCTGACAACTAAGGCTTGGGAGTTCGCCGCAGCGTCGGCGCATCCGGGGGGCGATTCTTGTCTTCTTGCACTTTTTCGACGGGCTCCTCAGGCGGAACCATCCATTCGAAGCCGTGCCGTTCGTCCATCGTGCCCAGCACAAACGGCGCACCCCCAGCGATCAAAGGCAACACTGCGCGCATGAAATCAGCGGAATCGACCGGAGCAGCTTTCTGCGCCTGCCCGCCACGGAGGTTATCGAGCACCTTTGCAAAGCGCGGCTCACCAGAGCCGAGATGCGTGATGTGCGGGTCGTTGCCATGGATCAGCTCGGCCAACGTGGGACCTTTTGAATCCGGTGGATAACGGCTTTCCACGACGGTGCGCGGCGCACGTTTTTCCGGCGGGTAGAGCTGAGTGAAGCGCGGCCGCTGCACACGCGTCTGCCAATAGTCACCACGGGTGGCGACTTGCTCCTGCTCCATTCGATACTCCACGACCCACACCTCAGGGCCGTAGTCATTGGGAGCGTAACCAATGATCACGATCTGGAAGATGGGATCGTCGGCAGAGAAATCGAGTTTGTGGTGGAGTTGAGCCACCAGGGGGCGAAGTTTTTCGAGGAAAGCGATGCCCATGGTTTCCAAGTCCGTCTCACCCTCGCCGGGAGCAGCCTGGTAACGGGGGTCGCCCCGGCCGACACGCTGAAAATTGCGGTCCAACCGGACGGGCTTGGGGTCGGCGGGAATGCGCCATTCCGAAGCCCCGAAAAGGACGCCGATGTGCGTGGCGTCGAGGTCCATCACGCGCGGAGGGATGGAATTTCGCTCCACGGGCTGATCGATAGCCGCGAAGACGATGACGTCCTTTGCCACGTGAACGATGGCACGGCCGCCAGCGAGATTGGCGACTATTTCGTCTTCGTGCTGCTCCTGGGCAAGAGCGTCAAACGGGGAAGCGCAGAGGACGCCAGACAAGAGAAAGATCGTGATTCGCCACAATAATGCCGCTCGAAGGAGCAGAGAATCCCTTCGACCGCGTCCCGGCATGACACGTCGAGAGTCCGCCGATAATGAAAGTCTTCGAACAAGCTTCACGCCGCACAACCCATCCGGGCAACAGGAAACCACCGGGCCTCTCACTATCATACCCAGAAAGCGCAGGCGGAAGTACGATGTCAGCAGCGCGGTGCAAAATCCTTCTTGACTGCACAATTGGCTTCGCGTAGCAATACAGCATCCCGTGCTGGGGCATTCCGCCCGCAATCCAGGGAGCGAACATGTCACTGAGTCCCGGTGGTACTCCTGTAAGCACATCTGCGCCGCCCGCGGCGATGGATCCAAGCATTCCCATCATCCTCCGCATGCGGCGCGGTGCGGGATGGTTTCTGACCATCGCGCTTCTCTCGGGAGTTAATTCTGTCCTGCAGATTTTTGACGCAAAGATCCGCTTCATCTTTGGCCTGGGCATCACGCAGGTGATAGGTGCCTTTGCACCAGGCAGTGGGCAGAGCGGAACGCTTGTGATGATTGTCGTCGACGGCCTCTTCATCGTCATGCTGATCCTCTGCTCCCGTTGGGCAAAGACGGGTTCTCAGGGCGCCTTCCTCGGCGGAATGATCGCCTACGCGCTCGACGGCGTTTTGCTATTGCTGTTCAGCATGTGGCTGGATGCAGCAGTACATGCCTACGCGCTGTGGATGATATGGCAAGGCTATTCGGCGTCGCGCGCGCTGGCTCAGATGCAACAAGCAGCGCAGCCGGGACTGTCGCAACCAAAGCTCCCCTGACCATGGCTACCAAGATTCGCGGCATCGAAGGCATGAAGTACGGTGAGCTGGACTTTGAGATCCAGCGCGGCGCAAAGTTCGTGCTTTTCCAGTATTGCATTTCCGTGGTCGTCCTCACGTTCCGGAGGCCTTCGGATATTTACTTTCTCCGCGAGGGCGAAAACGCCGCGGTAAAGGGCCTGCCGTTCACCCTGCTGTCGCTGGTTGCCGGTTGGGGGGGCATCCCGTGGGGACCGATTTACACCATCCAGTCCGTCTACAACAATTCACGCGGCGGCAAAGACGTCACGCAGGCCGGTGGTCAATTCGCTGCGGGCGCAAGCTGCGCCCGCGCAGGGCCTTCTCCGATTCCGTCCGAGAGCGGACCGCCTGAGTTCCGCGAGACCGTCACATCGAGTAAACTATAGGTCCGATATCTCCGATATCATCGATAGCGGGCAGAGCATGGGACTCAGAAAACCGAAAAGCATCAAGCACAACGGAACGTCGCTCGCGGATATTCTCGAAGCGCACGAACGCTTTTTCAGCGGCAAAGACGGCGGAGTTCGAGCCGACCTGACTGGTGCGGACCTTTCTCACGCGGACCTGAGCGCGGCGAATCTGAGCGGCTCAATCCTGCGCAAGGCCAACCTCGAAGGCACGGACCTGCGCAAGGCTAAACTTCCCGGCGCCGATCTTTCCGGCGCAAATCTGCGCAAGGCCGATCTCCGCAACACGGACATGACAGAAGCGATTCTTCCCGGGGCCGATTTGACCGAAGCTCAGGCCAGTGGAGTGGAATTCTTTCGTTGCGACCTTTCGAATGTGAATTTCCAGCGCGCGCATCTGCGCAATGTGAATCTGCGCTTGGCAAATGTGAGCGGCGCAAAGTTTTCTGGCGCCGATATGGGCGTGGCCATCCTGCGGGAGACGGATTTGACCGGTGCGGATCTTTCCGGCGTCGACCTCTCCACCGCGCTTCTTCCGCGAGGCTTCACCCTGCCACAAGCCGCAAAGCAGAGCGCCTAGAGCCGAGTTCGATCGCTCGTGGATGGCATTCCGCGTTTTGGCGTGGTAGCCTTTCGCGGAAGAAAACGAACCCCTTCTTGAGTCCTGTGGCCACCCCCGTCACCCAACTCGAGTGCTCGGCCGTGCGCGAACGCGTGCTGGAGGTAATCCGTGGCCTGCTCGATGAACTGGGCAGCCAGGGGGCGCTGCCGATGCTCAATCCCGCCTCGCAACTGGACCGCGACCTGGGACTCGGCAGCCTGGAGCGTGTGGAATTACTTGCGCGACTGGAAACGGCATTCCATATACGTTTGCCGGACCGCGTGGCTTCGCAAGCCAACACGCCGGAGGATCTAGCGCGCGCGATTCTGAGCGCTCCGGGAACAAACGCGGAAGACCTGGAAGCCGGCTCCGCATTGCGGGCTTCGGTGACGGTTCAAAAGCTGCACCGCGAAGCCACAAACGCAGGAGTTTTCTCGGCAGAGACGCTCATCGATGTGCTGCGGTATCGCGCGGCTCATGACGCCGAACGCACACACTTGTTGATCACGGAAGATGCCGATGGGCAAGAACGCAGCCTCGCGCTGACCTTCGGCGAGCTTTATTCCGCGGGTCAACGCTGTGCGGCGGAGTTGGCGCGCCGCGGCGTCCCGGCGGGCGGGCGCGTGGCCCTGATGTTGCCGACGTCGCGCGCGTTTTTCGTCTCCTACGCGGGAATCCTCCTTGCCGGTGCGATCCCCGTTCCCATTTATCCGCCCTTCCGGGCAGACCGCATCGAGGAATACGCCGCGCGACAATCGGCGATCCTGAACAATGCGGAAGTTTGTCTGCTGCTGACGTTCCGCCGCGCGGAAGCCGTGGCGAAATTGCTGCGGCCTCGCGTGCATTCGCTCGCGGGCGTTGCGGACGCGGAGAGACTAATCGAAGCCGCGGACAAAGCTCCACCCCTTTCGCCGGGCGCGCTGCCGTTGCACGTCACCGGAAGCCGCGCGCGCCAGGGCAGCGACCTCGCGCTGCTGCAGTACACGTCCGGTTCCACGGGCGACCCCAAAGGCGTCATGCTGACGCACGCAAACCTGCTCGCGAACATTCGCGCCATTGGCGAAGCGGTCCAGCTCGGGCCCGATGACGTTGGCATCAGCTGGCTACCGCTGTACCACGACATGGGTTTGATCGGCGCGTGGCTTACGCCCCTGTATTTCGGCGCGCCCTTGGCGGTGATGTCGCCGCTGGCTTTCCTGACGCGCCCCGAGCGCTGGTTGCAGGCCTTTCACAAACATCGTGGAACGATCGCAGCGGCTCCGAATTTTGCTTATGAACTCTGCGTACGCAAGATCGCGGACAAAGATATCAAGGGTGTGGATCTCGGCTCCTGGCGCGCGGCGCTGAATGGCGCGGAGCCGGTGAATCCGGAAACGCTCGGGCGTTTTGCAAAACGCTTTGCAAGTTACGGCTTTCGCCGCGAAGCACAGCTCCCCGTCTACGGCCTGGCGGAAGCCGCTCTTGGGGTCACCATCCCGCCACTGAATCGCGGCCCGTTGGTCGATCGCGTGGAGCGCGAGACATTCACGGCGCAAGGACGCGCGGTGCCCACGACGCCCTCGGACGACACCGCCATCTCTTTTGTTTCCTCCGGAAAACCTCTGCCACGGCATGAAGTGAGCATCGTGGATGAGAACGGGACTGAAGTCGCGGACCGCACCGAAGGCTTTTTGTGGTTCCGGGGGCCTTCGGCAACGAGCGGCTACTACCGCAATCCTAAAGCAACGGAAGCGCTGCTGCCCCTGGGCCAGGCAACGGGCGAGGGGGAATACGCGTGGGTGAACTCGGGCGACCGTGCGTATCGCGCCGACGGCGAGATTTACGTTACCGGCCGCGTGAAGGACATCATCATCAAGGGCGGGCGCAATCTGTATCCGCACGAAGTCGAGGAACTCGCGGCGCGCGCCGAAGGAATTCGCAAAGGTTGCGTCGTCGCGTTCGGCTTGACGGACGAAGCCGCGGGCACGGAAAAACTGGTTGTCGTTGCGGAAACCCGCGAACGCGACGCGGCACGGCGTGCGGCTCTCGCTTCCGCAGTAACTGACCTTGTGGCGCGGGGATTGGGGCTTCCGCCGGATCGCGTCGAGCTAATCCCGCCAGGCAGCATCCCGAAAACTTCCAGTGGGAAATTGCGCCGGGAAGAGACCAAACAACTTTATCTTGGGGGAACTCTTTCCGCCTCCCGGGCGCCGGCCTGGTTGCAAATCGCGCGCCTGGGAACGGGGAGCGTCTTGCACAACCTCGGCAGCGAGATTCTTGCCGGCGTGAAGCGCGGTCTCGAGATTTTGTACGGTTTGTATTTCGGTGTGGTGTTTCTGCTGTGGATTGTTCCCGCCTGGGTGATGGTGCAATTTATCAAGGACCACAAGAAAGCGGGACGCTTCACCTCTTCCGCTCTCAAGGTCTTGTTCGCACTCATAGGATGCCCTGTGCGCGTCGTCGGCAAGCAGCATATGGAAACGCCCGGAGCAAAAATCTATGCGTCGAATCACACCAGTTATTTCGATGTGTTGCCTCTGATGCTCGGTCTGGGTGTCCCATACCGGTTCGTTTCGAAAATGGAAGTCGGTACGATGCCCTTTATCGGCACGTTCTTGAAGCGCATGGGGCATCTTCAGTTTGATCGCACCGATCCGGAATCACGATTGCGCCAGGCGCAGGAGATGGAAGAGATCCTGCGCAACGGCGAGTCTGTATTTATTTTCCCGGAAGGCACCTTCAGCGGAGAAGATGGCGTGCGGCCGTTCCAGCTTGGCGCTTTCAAGGCCGCAGTGGTGGCCGGCGCACCGATCATCCCGGTGTCTCTTGCCGGGACTCGCAGATTTTTGCGCGATGGCACGTACTTGCCTCGGCCAACCAGCGTCACCATTACGCTTTCGCCTCCAATCTATCCAAACAAGGCGGCCAGCACCAATAGTCTCGCTGATTCCTCTGGCTGGCACGAACTGATTCGCCTGCGCGACGCCACACGCGCTACGATTGTGCGCTACGCCGGCGAGCCACTCCTGTAAGTAAAGCTCCGATCCCATCCGTCAACTCCCCGGCACGGCAAGAATCATCCGTAGTGCCCAGTTACAAATCTACACACCAAATATTTTCAGGGACTTGCAACTTCACTCCGCACTTCTGCATCTTTAGTATGAGACAAAACAGAGTAATGCGGATGGCTGTCTCCCTGCCTGAGGCACACCGCGAAACGCGCGGCCGCGCTTGGATCTTGCGGCCCTGCGCAGAAAGCTAAATTCAGAGGAGGGTTTATGAAGTTGAAGCTATTGGTGTCTCTGTTGGCTGTTCTTTCGCTTTTCGGCGCAACGGCCCATGCGCAAGACACGCCGAAGTTCGATATTTTCGCTGGGTATTCTTATTTGCGTTTGAATCCCAGCACGGCGGGAGTGAGCAGTTTCAACCTGAACGGCGGCAGCGCATCGATCGCTTATAACGCCAAGAGCTGGCTCAGTGGTGTTGCGGATTTCGGCGGCTACAGTAACGGGAATATCTTGAATACTGGAATCAATGGAACGCTCTCGACGTACCTTTTTGGTCCGCGTGTTTCCTACCGCCATTTCGGGCGCATCACGCCATTCGGTGAAGTGCTCTTCGGCGTGGCTCACGCCAGCAGCGCGGGGACAAGCGGTTCGGACAACGCTTTTGCGATGACCCTCGGCGGCGGTCTCGATTACAAATTGAGCGATCGCTTTGCGATTCGTCCCGTGAAGGTGGATTACCTGATGACGCGATTTTCCGAAACCGGTACGAGTAACCAGACCCAGAACAATCTCCGCGTATCAACCGGAATCGTTTTCCGGTTCTAACGCGGACCACGAGATCGGTTGCCCGGCGCAGGCAGAGGGGCCGCGTTCAAGGCAGACGCGGCCCCTCTGCACTATCTGACCTGGCTTTCAGTGCTCGGTAGTGTAAATCACCGTGATGTACGTGTCGATTTCAACGGGCTGGCCGTTTAGGATCGTCGGTCTGTAGCGCCATTGCTGAACCGCCTCCCTAGCGGAAAGATCGAAGAGCGGATCGCTGGCAACGATCTGCAGTGACTGGATCGTTCCGTCAGTCCCGATGATGGCGCGCAATTCCACTCGGCCCTCTCGATGAGTCTGCCTCGCCAGCGGCGGATAGACCGGCTCGACGCGGTGGATCAGCATTGCTGGGTCGATATGCGTGAGGCGCAAGACGCGAGGACGATCAACTCGTGTTTCGATATCTTCTCGCCTCGGCCCCTTCCGTCCTGGGTCGGACAAAGGAATTGCTCCGTCAATTGCACCGGGAATGTTCTGCCCCAGACCTTCAAACGGCGTTTCATCCGTTTCAGTGGCACTTGAGGAGTGGTCACGCATAGCGATTGTGGGCGGGATGTTGGTTGGGACACAAAAACGACACGGGTTTTTCGGCCCGTTCAAATGATGATGTTGCGCACCGGAATTACTTGACGTGTTGCGATACCGCGAGTACGGCGGCATGGGAGTTACGATGGTGAGCGTTATGCGCTCCGCTTTGCCGAAAAGAGGCACGAGGATGAGCGCAGCGAGCATTGCACTCTCTAAGAGAATTGAAACGGCCAGCGCACGCCGCCGCCTCACCCGGCGTTCCCGCGTGCCTTGTTCCGCATCCCCGTCTACCAGACATCCGCTTAGCGATCCAAGACTCTCTTCGGGGATTACTTCACAAACTTTTTTGGGCTCGGGCGTCATCACACACCTCCACATTTTTTTCTGCGAGTCTCCAGCGCTCTGCAGTCCCACAGAACGGGACGACAGAAATTTTGCGGCGCCGATTTCCTGGGGGTTGCTCTAGATCTCCAGGAGACCGGCGCCGCGCTCGCAGGGATGTGAGGTTGCGCGCGTCCTCACTGCGTTGGACACCGGGCGTAGGCACAAGTTCCAGCGTGAATCCGGCAAGAACGGTCTTTGCAGCCGGGGAGGGTCGCCTCTTGGTCCCAGAATCGTTAATAAGTGTGTTGTTATGAATATGTTATAACAACCGTATCCGAACGTCCGCCTGGTGCATCTTATTGCGAGTGGACGTGGATCTAAGGAGGTCGACCGCCATGGACCGGCGTAATCCAGAAACAGTAGGTGTGCGCCGCACTGGCTGGGCCGCTCTGGACCGCGATCCGCAGCAGGACACGGTGGAATTCATCTGTCCGCACTGCGGCGCGCGGGACAAGAAAAATGCCCGGCGCGAACGTGCGCTGTATCGTTTCACGGATGGTTTTTTACAGGACTTGCAGGGCGAAGTGACGCAGTGTCATGCCTGCAAGCAGTACTTGCGCGTTGTTCCCATCGTGATGCTGCACGACCACGATGAAACTCGCCGCTTCGAAGCTGTTTTTTCCGATGAGCAGCTGGTGACTTCGCACTAATTCTCTTTCGCCTTGCAAAACACAAGCGGGGCGCAAAAGGTTGCGCCCCGCTTCTTTTGCTCCCGGCAATCTTGGCAAACAATTTCGGGTGGAACGAAAATGGGCGAAGCGAAACCTCGCCGCGCCCGAAAAACCACATTCATGAATTAGTGGCGATCGTGGTCGTGGTCATCCCAATCGCGTTCCGCGTGCCAGCGGTGGCCGTCTTCGTCCCACCAACGATGGCTCTCGTTCCAGCAGTGTTCCCGCGCTTCACGCAGTTGGTGGCGTGCACGATCCGCCTGCTTGCTCTCCCAACCGTGATGCTCCACGGCTTCGTGCAATCTGTGGTCCGCTTTGGCGATGCGGCGCTGGCAACCGTGGTCGTCATCTGCAAGCGCACTCGGCGTTCCGGTGAAGGCTAGCATGCCGGCAAACAATGCTGCGGCGAGCATCGCCTTTCCAAGAAACCTATTCCCTCTCGTTTGACGCTTCATGTTCTCTCCATCCTCCTGTATGCTCCCTGGCTGGAATGGGGTCAGGTTCTAAGTTATAAAACACCGTAACGGAGAGAATGTAGCATGCGCTGGTCCACACCATAAACAACTGGAAATAAACAATTTGCAAGTGACTGAGGGTCAGTAAGCCGGTAAAAAGGGGTCGAGATCCATGTGGTATTTTTCGAGCCCCGCGCGGATATGGTCGAAAGCTTCGTCCACGGTATCGGCGAACTGGAGCATCTTGTATTCGTCTTCGTTGATGGTGCCCCAGCGCACCATGGCCTTCCAATTCAGGACTTCATCCCAATACTTGCGGCCGTAGATCAGAATAATATTCTGCTTGGCAAGTTTTCCGGTTTGCAGCAGCGTCAGCATTTCCCACAGTTCGTCCATGGTGCCGAAACCGCCCGGAAAAACGATCAGCGCCTTGGCGAGCTGCGCGAACCACAGTTTGCGCATGAAGAAGTATTTGAAATTGAAGCTCAGCTCCGGGCTGATATAGGGATTTGCGTATTGCTCGTGCGGAAGCTCGATCGAAAGCCCGACGGATTTGCCGCCGGCGTCATACGCTCCGCGGTTCGCCGCTTCCATAATTCCCGGCCCGCCGCCGGAACAAACCACAAAGCGCCGCGGCCTGGGTCCCAGCGTGAGCGACCAGGTCGTCAGCTTATGCGAAAGCTCGCGCGCTTCTTCGTAGTAGCGCGACATCTCCAGCAAGCTCCTCGCGTGGCGCACATCCGCGCGGTGCTTGGCCAGCTTTGCCGCGGACATCTTCGCGGTCTTCTCGTTTTTCAACCGCGTGCATCGCGCCTGCGCGGTTTCGTGGGATTCGATGCGCGCGGAACCGAACATCACTATGGTGTCCCCGATTCCTTCCCTCTTGAGCTGTACCAGCGGGTGGATGTATTCGGCCAGGATGCGGATCGGCCGCGCCGGCGTGCTGTTCAGAAATTCTGGATCCTCATGTGGCGCTTTCGGCGCGTGCTGGGGCTTTAGTTTTTTGCCATCGGACATCGGTCTTTTCTCCCGTTGAGACGAACCTTGATTGTAGGAATCGCAGCCGCTTGCGGCAACGTCTTCCGCTGGACATGCGTCGAATCAAGTACACTCCCATAGCGTAGGCTTAGCCTTGCTGTCAGGAGATCGAAATGGCACGGATCGCGGGCTCACTGATAATCTTGCTGCTTCTCTTTGCACTCTCCGGCATTTTCGCATGGGCACAGTCCCCCTCCGGCCCGCTCCCTCCCAAACCTGGAGTCGAAGTGCAGTTGCCTCCCAAGGACACGCAAGCGAAGGTCAAGGTGCACGTCGCGCTGGTAAACACCCCGGTGACCGTGCGCGATGGCCGCGGCGACATGGTTCACAATCTGGAAGCCCGCGATTTTCAGATTACGGACAATGACGTAGCCCAGCAGATCTCCCATTTCGATCTCGGCGGGGACCCGCTCTCCATGGTGATCCTGCTCCAGACGAGCTCACGCATCGAACCCCTCCTGCCCCAAGTACGCAAAACCGGCATTCTATTCACACAAACCGTGATGGGGCCGACAGGCGAGGCTGCCGTGGTGGGCTTCAACGACTCGGTAGACAAGCTGCAGGATTTCACTACGAACGCCGACCTGATCGAGAACACCATCGTCCAGCTGGGACAAGGGACATCCGGCTCCAAGCTCTACGATGCCATGGCCGTGGGCGTGGAAATGCTCTCCGGCCGCCCCCAAGCCACCGCCGATAAACCGGGGCGCCGCCGCGTGCTGATGACTCTCTCCGAAGCCACCGATGTCGGCAGCGAAGCAAAGCTGGGCGAAGTGCTGCGGCAGGCGCAACTGGCCAATGTGACGATTTACAGCGTCGGACTTTCCACAACTCGCGCCGAGCTACAAGCCAAGCCGAAAGACACCCGGCCGAAAATCACCCCGCCCGGCACGTTTCCGCTTCCCCCGCAGCCCGGCACTCCGCAAACCCCCACCAGCGAAGAAAACCGCTACGGCAATATTGACCTGATGGCCGCGGCCGTGTGGGCCGTCCAGCACATTCACGATCAGGTGAAAGACCACGCGCTGGAGGTCGCTGCCACGGCCACCGGCGGGGCGCACCTCCCCACCTTCAAGGACCGCTCCATCGAAAAAGCCATCGACGAAATCGGAGGCGAGCTGCACTCGCAATACACCCTCAGCTACACTCCGACCGACTCGGACGCCGCCGGCTATCATGAAATTAAAGTGAATATCGTTCGCAAGAACGCGAAAAACTTGAAAGTCCGCGCCCGCCCAGGCTACTACCTCGCTACGCCAGAAAGCTGACCTAGCAATCAGCCTCAGGCAATCTGCTTCCAGAAATTTGCATCGCGAGACGCGAGCAGTGTGTCCTTGCGCGCATTCCACCGCAGAAAATGTGGCGTATGGGTATGCTCGGTGTGCGCTTCGCGGCTCGCCCAAACTTCGTGCAGCAGCAGCGCGCCGGGCGTATCGATCGCCCGGTGAAGATTGTAAGTGAGACAGCCCTCTTCTCTGCGTGACGGGCCGGCCAACGCGCGCAGTTCCGCTTCCAGCAACGTCTCCTGTCCCTCGCGCGCCCGCAGGATAACGATTAGCGTGACGGCGTCTTTCGGCAGCTTCCCGCCAGCCGCCCCGCGTGTTTTGCGCGCGCTGCGTTTGGGTCTCCTCGCTCTCGCTTTTCTCGCCTTACGCTTCGCCATAATGGCCGGGATTGTAACCTAAACCGCTCAACGTGCAAGCACTTCCATCCCGCCACCTCCCGCCACCTACCCAGAGCAAAGAGAAGGCCCTCCCCGGCGGGTTAGAGCGGAAATGGAATACTTCCAGGTCGAGCTATGACCTGGTTCAAGAAGCGGCAGCCTCGGCTGCCGCTTCTCATTTGGGGTGCGCTGATGATTCCTGATGGGCTTCTCGCCGTTTCTAGTCTTCAAACCCGGGAAAGATTCAATTCATCTGGAATCTTGCTTTTTTCGCAAATAGAACAGGCCAACTCTGGATTCTGTTAACCCCTAAGTTATGCGGGTGGAGTATTCTTCCTAATTTGGAACTCGTTGGCTCCAGCCGTGTTGGGAGCCAGACTCAATTCTCCTGCAAAAAAGCGATGTCCACCGGCGATGGAACTTCGACAACCTGCCCGGTAGGGGTCAGGCCGCCCGTCGCGGGGTCGATCTTGAAAACGACAATATTGTTCGAGAATTGGTTCTCCGCCAGCAGGTACTTGCCGCTTGGATCGATGGCAAAATGCCGCGGCTCCTTTCCACCGGTAGGAATCCCCCCGGCCGGCGCGAGAGTTCGGTTTCCCGGATGGATGGAAAGAATCGCGATGCTGTCGTTTCCCCGGTTGGAGACGTAGAGAAACTTTCCGTTTGGGTGCACGGCGGTTTCGGCCACGTCGTTCCGGCCGGAGAATCCGGGCGGCAACGTCGACGCCGTTCCAGTTTCCTTGAGCGTCCCTTTTTTCACGTCGTATGCGAACGACGTGGCCGTCGAGCTCAGTTCGCTCACGGCAAAAACAAATTTCCCGTTCGGATAAAACACGGCGTGTCGCGGCCCAGATCCAGCTTTCAATCTGGCGAACGCGGGTTCATTCGGCGTGAGCGTGCCGCTCGTGGCATCGAGCTTGTAGACCAGCACTTCATCCAAGCCAAGGTCTGCCACCAGAACAAAGCGGTTGTCCGGTGACGTCTCAATCCAGTGCGCGTGCGGCCCTTCCTGGTGCTTCTTGTTCGGACCCGTGGCGCCCGCGTCTTTCACCATCGCGGTGTGCTCTCCGAGTCGGCCCTCCGCTAAAATTGGAAAAACCGCAATCGTCCCTGAACTGTAGTTGGCAACCAGGACGTATTTGCCGGTTTTGTCAAACGACAAATAACACGGGTCCTCGCCAAGCGACGGCATCTGATTCAGCAGCGTAAGCTTCCCGCTCTTCACATCGACCGCGAAAGCGCTCACGGTGCTGGCCTTGCCTGCTTCGTTCGCGGCATACAAATATTTTCCGCCGGGGTGCACCGCCACCCACGACGGGTCCGGCGTCTCCGCCGCGAGGCCCTTTGGCGTTAGCCTTCCGGTGTCCGCATCAAACTCGTAGGCGTAAATTCCTTTGCTCTCCGTTTTGGTTGTGTACGTCCCAACGAAAACGAGATACTTGCGATTTGCAGCGGGCTTATCGGCTGATCCGCCGGCAACCGAAAAAATGAACGGAGCAATCAGCAGTGAAAACGCAAAGATTCGGCGTGTAATTTCCATGGGAAAATAGTGTAACGCAGGCTGAAACAGAAAAGGGGCAGGAATCATCGTGCCCCAAAATTATTTTCCTGGTTGCGGATTACTTCTTCTCTTCCTCGTTTTCTTCCTGCAGCACCGCGGCGGCGGCGACGGAGTCATCGTCGTCGAGCCGCAACAAACGCACGCCCTGTGTCGAGCGGCCGGCCTCGCGGATTTCGTTCGCGTGAACGCGGATGACTTTGCCGTTGTGCGTGATGATCATCACGTCCGACTCTTCGGTCACTTGCAGCGTGGCCACGACGTACCCGTTCCGGTCCGTGGTCTTCATATTGACCACGCCCTTGCCGCCGCGCGACGTGATGCGGTACTCCGCGAGCGGCGTGCGCTTGCCGAAGCCCTTCTCGGCCACGGTCAGCATGAGCGTCACGAGCGAGTCCTTGATCTGCTCGTTCTCGAGCTCCTCAAGATTCTGCATGGTGGTTTTGTGTTCCTTGGCGATGATCTCGAAGTCCGGCTGCACCGCGTCCATGCTCACGACGTAGTCGTCCTTGTCGAGGTCCATCCCGTTCACGCCGCCGGCATTGCGGCCCATCGGCCGCACTTCCGTCTCGCGGAAGAGGATCGCCTGGCCTTCGTGGCTGGCCAGGAAAATCATTTTCTTGCTGTCGGTGAGCTTCGCGCCGATAAGCTCGTCCTTGCCGTCCAGGGTGATGGCGATGATGCCGGTCGAGCGCGGGTTGGAGAATTCTGTAAGCGCCGACTTTTTCACCGTACCGCTCTTCGTCGCCATGAAGACGAACTTGTCCGCTTCTTCCAAATTACGCGCTGCGACCAGCGCGGTAAGCTTTTCGTCTTCTTGGAATTTAACCAAGCTGGATATCGCCTTGCCTCGCGTGGCCGCCGCGGCTTCCGGCAGCTCGTACACTTTCAGCCAGTAGACGCGGCCCTTCGAGGTGAACAGCAAAATATAGCTGTGCGCCGAAGCGATAAAGAGATACTCGACAAAATCTTCTTCCTTCGTCCTAGCCCCGATGCGCCCCTTGCCGCCGCGCGACTGATGCCGGTACGTATCCGCCGCCGTGCGCTTGATATACCCCGCATGGCTTACCGTAATCAGCATCTCCGTGTCGGCGATCAAGTCTTCGAGCTTGATCTCGTCGACCTTGTCGACGATCTGCGTGCGGCGATCATCTCCGTACGCTTTGTGCACTTCGCGCAGCTCGCCGATGATTACTTGCTTGAGTTTCTTGTCGCTTGCCAGAATCTCGCGCAACTCGGCGATCAGTTCACGAATGGACTTCAACTCCTTGAGGATTTCGTCGATGGAAAGCTGCGTCAGCCGGTGCAGTTGCAATTCGAGGATGGCGTCGATCTGCGCATGACTGAGGCCGAGCGCGTTTCCACGGCCAGCCGCTTCGATTTCCGACGCTCCCTGCGCGCGGTACTTTCGGCCGTCCAGCTTCACGCCCTCGATTTTCTTCGACTTCCCGCTTTCCGTGATGGTGACGTCCTGTTCGCTGAAATACTTGAACAGGTTTTCTTTGGCGTCCACGCGGCTGGAAGAACCGCGGATGATGCGGATCACGTTGTCGAGGTGATCCAGCGCAATTTGATAGCCGAGCAAAATGTGCTCGCGCTGTTCGGCTCTCTTCAGCTCGAAAATCGTCCGGCGGCGGATCACATCGACGCGGTGCTCGATGAAGAGCTTGATCATCGCGATCAAGCCCAGCTCGCGCGGCTGCCCGCCAACGATGGAGAGCAGGATCATGCCAAACGATTCCTGCATCTGCGTGAACTTGAAAAGATTATTGAGGATGAGCTGCGATTCTTCACCGCGCTTCAGCTCGATGACGATGCGCATGCCTTCGCGCGAGGATTCATCGCGCACGTCGGAAATGCCTTCGAGTTTCTTGGTCTGCACGAGTTCGGCGATGCGCTCGATCAGCCGCGCTTTGTTCACCTGGTACGGAATTTCGGTGATGATGATGCTTTCGCGGTCTTTGGTGGTCTCTTCGATGGCGGCCTTGGCGCGCATGGTAAAGCTGCCGCGGCCCGTCTTATAGGCAGCCTCGATGCCTTCACGGCCCGCGATGTACGCTCCGGTCGGAAAGTCAGGCCCCGGAACAATCTTCATCACCTCTTTCAGCGTCGTATCGGGTTTTTCGATCAGTAGAATGGCCGCGTCCACGATCTCGCGCAGGTTGTGCGGCGGGATGTTCGTCGCCATGCCGACGGCGATGCCGCTCGCCCCATTGACAAGCAGATTCGGAATGCGCGACGGCAGAACCACGGGCTCTTCGCGCGTCTGATCGAAGTTCGGAATGAAATCGACGGTTTCTTTTTCCAGGTCCGCAAGAATGTCTTCGGAGATCTTCGCCAGCCGCGCTTCGGTGTACCGCATGGCCGCCGGGGGATCGCCGTCAACCGAGCCGAAGTTTCCCTGCCCGTCGACCAGCATGTAGCGCAGGTTGAAGTCTTGGGCGAGACGCACCATTGCGGGGTATATGACCGCTTCCCCGTGCGGATGATAATTGCCGGAGGTGTCGCCGCAAATCTTGGCACATTTGCGGTAGCCGCGGTTGGACGCCAGGCCGAGGTCGTTCATGGCCACCAGGATGCGCCGCTGTACCGGCTTCAACCCGTCGCGCACGTCGGGCAGCGCGCGCGCGATGATCACGCTCATCGCGTAGTCGAGATACGACTTCCTCATTTCTGCTTCGATATCGATCGGAAGAAGTACTGATGTATTTGTTTCGTCCGCCATTTCCCCTCGCTGTCATGCCCTGTTCAGAGTCGAAACTCTGGAATTCTGGATCTTGCCTCGTCAAGCTACTTTCGCTAGCTGACCTACCGCTTCCCAGTGATGATCACAAAGGAAGGCGACTGGTACGTCGCCCGTTGCCCGGAGTTGGGTGTCACTCCCCAGGGCAAGGACGTCGAAGGCGCCCGGGCCAACCTTCCTGAAGCGATCGAGCTTTACCTCGAGACTTGGGCCTGCCCACGGCCGCCTGACGCCCATGCACTTTGCGACTACCGTCTGGCCGCGCGCTCCAGCACGTACGCCTTTACGGTGTCAAAAGCGTCCGCTGAATTCGTGAATCGCCTTCGAGCAAATGCCGATTCGGTCTCGCACAAGAACGCGTCGCGCTGGTCTTCGTCTGCAAACTCAATCGCCACGCCGCGCTCGTTGTCCGGCGCATCTGTTGGTATAGCGCGAAACTCGCTCACGCTCAGTCCCCGTAGCCCCGGCAATGTCGCCCAGCCCAGTTGATAAAGCATCAGAATCTGGCTAAATATCCAAATTCACGACTTCCAGCGCATTGTCCTCGATGAACTTGCGGCGCGCCTCGACGTTTTCGCCCATCAGCGTAGTAAAAATATCTTCTGCCGCTACAGCGTCTTCGAGTTTCACCTGGAGCAACGTCCGCGTGTCGGCGTTCATGGTCGTGTCCCAAAGCTGCTCGGCATTCATTTCGCCCAAGCCCTTAAATCGCGTGATGGTGAAGTCTTTTTTGGCGTCTTCCACCACGTAGTTGAGTACGTCGGTCGCCTTTTCCTTGGTCACCTTGTCGCCGTTGCGAGCCACGGTGAACGGCGGATGATTGAATTCTTCGATCTGCTTGGCGAGCCCGCGCAGCCTCTTGTATTCCGCCGTCGACGCCACGGCCCAATTGATCTTCTGGCTGTGCGGCGGGCCAAACTGGATTTCGTACAAACTGTGTTCTTCGTCGAAAACGATTTTGCCTTCGAGTTTCAGCTTGGTCTTCTCCAGTTGCTTCAAAAGTTTTTCCAGAGCTTTCTTGTCCTCGAAGTCCGTCTTCTTCTCGAGGCCGCTTTCGGCCAGCAGTTCGACGAGGCCGTGTTCCCGCAGCCTGCGACCAAGCTTCGCGGCGGCGGCTTCGTACTCCTGCACGTTCAGCAGGAACGAGGTAAGCTTTACGCCTTCAAGTGACACACCTTCCTTGGCTTTCACCACGTGGTCTTCTGTGGCGCGCTTCATCAGCTCGCGCGCGAAATCACCTTCGTCGCGGATGTATTTTTCCGTCTTCCCGCGCTTCACACGGTAGAGCGGCGGCTGCGCGATGTAGATGTGCCCGCGCTCGATCAACTCCTTCATGTGGCGGAAGAAAAACGTCAGCAACAGCGTGCGGATGTGGCTGCCGTCGACGTCCGCATCGGTCATCAGAATAATTTTGTGATAGCGCAGCTTCCCGGCGTCGAAATCGTCTTTGCCGATGCCGGTGCCCAGCGCGGTGATGATGGCGCGAATTTCCTCGTGGCCGAGCATCTTGTCGTAACGCGCCTTCTCGACGTTCAGGATTTTGCCCTTGAGCGGCAGGATCGCCTGATATTTACGATCGCGCCCCATCTTCGCCGAGCCGCCCGCCGATTCACCCTCAACGACGAAAAGCTCGCACCGCGCCGGATCGCGTTCCTGGCAATCGGCGAGTTTTCCCGGCAGGCCGCTCGAATCCATTGCGGACTTGCGGCGCGTCAATTCGCGCGCTTTGCGTGCAGCTTCGCGGGCGCGCGCCGCTTCAATGCACTTGCCGATAATTCGCCGCGCCACGGTCGAGTGCTTGTCAAACCATTCGCCAAGCTTCTCGTTGACGAGTTGCTCGACGTCGCCCTTGATGTCGCTGTTGAGCTTGCCTTTGGTCTGTCCTTCAAACTGCGGTTGTGGCAGCCGCACGCTGACCACCGCGACGAGTCCTTCACGAACGTCATCGCCCGTGATGGTGACTTCGTCTTTTTGTTCCTTCAGCATGCCTGCCGACGAGGCAAAGTTGTTGATCGAGCGCGTCAGCGCGGACCGGAAGCCGGAAAGGTGTGTGCCTCCATCGACGGTATTGATGGTATTCGCAAATGCAAAAACATTTTCACCGTACGTATCGTTGTACTGCAGCGCGATTTCGATCTCCACAGAGCCGCGCTTGCCCTCGATATAAACCGGCGAATCATGCAGTGTGGCTTTCCCGCGATTCAGATGCTTGACGAACTCCGTGATACCGCCCGTGAACTTGAATTCCGCGGTCTTTTCCGTACGCTCATCGGTGAGCGTGATCAGCAAGCCCTTGTTCAGGAAGGCCAGTTCGCGCAAGCGCTGCGCCAGGGTGTCGAAACTGTAGACGGTCTTCTCGAAAATCGTCGGGTCGGGATGGAAGGTAACTTTCGTCCCAGTTTTGCGCGTCTTGCCGGTCTGCTTTAGCTTGTTGGTGGGCTTGCCTTTTTCGTAAGTCTGTTCCCACACCGCGCCATCGCGCGAAATCTCCAGCTCCAGCCAATCGGAAAGCGCGTTGACGACAGAGACGCCCACGCCGTGGAGACCACCCGAAACTTTGTACGTGTCGCTATCGAATTTTCCGCCCGCGTGCAACACCGTCAGCACAACTTCCGCCGCGGGGCGCTTCTCCGTCGCGTGCATGTCCACGGGGATGCCGCGGCCGTTGTCCACCACGGTAACGGAGTTGTCGGCGTGCACGGTGACGTTAATCTCGTCCGCGAAGCCAGCCATGGCTTCATCGACCGAATTGTCGACGACTTCCCAGACGAGATGGTGCAAGCCCATCTCTCCCGTCGAGCCGATATACATCGCAGGGCGCAAGCGCACAGCTTCCAGGCCGCCGAGAACTTTAATCGACTTCGCGTCGTACTTGTGGCCGCCCTGCGGCGTACCAATCACATTTTCTTTGTCGTCCATTTTTTCTCCTGGCGCAGCAACTTCTCGCGTGTACCTGCGGCGTTGGACAGACTCCAGGCAATTCGGAGTGCGCATCCGCGCTCAAAACTCATTTTTTGTGAAGCAAGGAAGGCGTGCTTGCGGAATGATCCGTACGTCGCCTACCCTGTGATTCCGGTTTCGCCCTCGCGAATCCGAAACTCGTAGGGTTCCTGCTCCATCCCATCTCGCGCAGCGAGACGTGGCGAAGACTCATGTTTCTCCAGGTCCGTGCCCCCGAGCTCCTGGCGCGAAGCTCGATTTCTGGGTCACATTTACCTGGCGGACGTGTCGATTTGAAGGAGAATTGAAACGAATCGACAACCCGAGAATTGTACTCGAACCGGGGCTTTTTCTCAAGCAATTGAAATTGGAAAGATTCTATATAAGATGCCTATTTCCTGCGGTTTACGGGTTCCACCTAGAGGCAAAAACGTGCGGGAGGAGTTTAGTTTCTGAAGTGCTGATTGGATGAGTTAGAAGCAACATATCGGTGCCGGAAGCGAGAACTTGAAAGTCACAAATTGTGAGTTAGAAAAGCGATGGCACCTGCAAAAAAATCAGATGCGCATGGGCATGATGATGTAGCGGTAGCGGTAGGACTCGTCGGCCAGCGGCCGCATCTGCCCGGCGGATTGTTCGTCTTTCAGTTCGATGCTGATCGGGCCATCGGCCGCGGCGCCAAGAAAATCCAACATGTAGCTGGAATTAAAACCGATGGCGATGGGATCGCCTTTGAATTCTTTCTCGATGGTTTCTTTGGCTTCGCCGTATTCCGGGCTCGAAGCGGAGATTTCGATGCCTTCTTTCGAAACGGCCAGCTTCACGGCGTGGGAGCGCTGATCGGCGAGCTGCGAGACGCGGCGCACCGCATCGCTTAATTCCGCCCGCTCGATGACCACCCTCTTGTTGTTGTCCCGCGGGAGCACCGCCTCGTAGTTCGGGAATTGGCCGGTGAGAATGCGCGAAATCAGCAGGCGATGGCCGACCTGGAAAAAGAGGTGGCTTTCGTCTTTTGCAAATTCGATGTGCGCGTCGGAGCCGGCGGCGCTGGAAAGCTTTTCGACTTCGTCCATGGCCTTCTTCGGAATAAGCACTTTTACTTCGCCATTCAGTCCCGCAAGTTTGTGATCGGTCTCCGCGAGCGCCAGGCGGTGGCCATCGGTGGCCACCATCGCCAGCGTGTCCGGCTTCAGGATCAGCAGGCCACCGTTCAACGTGTACCGCGACTCTTCCATGGAGATCGCGAATTTCGTTTTCCTAATAAGGTTCTCAATGATCGCGGCGGGAATTTTTACCAGCGTGTGAGGCATCACCGGCAGCGCGGGGAAGTTCTCCTTGGCCATGCCCACCAGCCTATATTTCTTCTTATCGCTGACGATCTCCACCCAGTGATTCTCAAGAAGCTTGACCTTGATCTCGCCTTCGGGAAGCAGGCGCACGAGTTCCAGAAGTTTCTTGGCAGGGATGGTCCCGGCGCCTTCCTTCTTGATCTTGGCTTCGCACGACGTGCGAATGCTCAGCTCAAGGTCGGTCGCCGTGATTGTCAACTGGCTCCCCTGGGCCTCGACCAATAGGTTCGACAGAATGGGAATCGTGGTCTTGCGCTCGATGACTCCCTGCGTCGTTGAGAGTTCGTTCAACAGCGTGTACTTCGTGACGCTGAATTCCATCGCTTGATGTTCCTCGCGTGCCGTTCCGGGTGAGGTCATTATGAAGTTTACCCTCGACTAGGACGGTGTTAACGCCCTCCGTAGCCTAATTTCTGCCGCTGCGGTACTGTACTCGCTTTTTGGTAAAGTATAAAGTCCACTGCATGCTCCGGCGCTGTGGAAATAGGTGGGAAACATTGCCTATCTCCCTATACTCGCCGCCGCAGCGACTCATCACAGCAAGATGTTCTTGAATATTAGAGAGCTATAAAGCTTGTTGTTGTGATGAGGGCTGTGAATCTGTGGAAACCTCACAAACTCCAATCGCGTACGTAGTTTGCGGATTTGAATGGTAAGTGGCGCTTTGTGAGGATCTTGGAAAACAGAGCCCTGCTGGCTAGTCCGCCGCGAATTTCAGAATTTTGGTCTACTTCCATCAACATATTTTCCGCACCTTTCTCAGACCTTCTCCACAGAGCACGAATACAGGATCACGAGGGAATCTTCGAAGGATCAGAAAGCACCGTGCGCAACAATTGCAGAAGGAAAGCGCGAAACGCTTGCGGGAGGAGCGGCCCGCGCGGTTCAGAGTAAGGTGCGAGAGAACCGTTGCGGGTTACTGCAACGCGTCCATCAGCCGCGTGATCGTGCGGTTCAGGTCTTTGTCCGACCGCCGCAACTCTTCGATTTTGTTGATCGAATGCAGCACCGTGGTATGGTGCTTGCCGCCGAATTGCCGGCCGATCTCCGGAAGCGAAGCGGTGGTGAGTTGCTTGACGATATACATCGCCACCTGGCGCGGAAAGGCGATCGCGCGCGTGTTACTGCGGACCTTAAGGTCCTGTTCCCGCAGATTGAAGTGCTCGCTGACACGTTTCTGGATCAGGTCGATGGTGACCCGCTTTTCCTGGGAGGCAATGATGTTGCGCAGCACCTGCTGCGCGGTCGCCAGCGAAACCGTTGCGCCCGTCAGCGAGGCGTAGGCCATCAGCCGCGTCAACGCACCTTCGAGCTCGCGCACGTTGGACTTGATGGCCCGCGCGATGTATTCCGCCACGTCATCCGGCAGGCTAAAGCGGTCGTTCTCCGCCTTTTTCTGCAGAATGGCGATCTTGGTCTCAAGGTCCGGCGGCTGGATGTCCGCAATCAATCCCCATTCGAACCGCGAGCGCAGCCGCTCCTCGATGGAGTTGATGTCCTTCGGCAGGCAGTCCGAGGAAATGACAATCTGTTTCTGCTGCTCGTAGAGCGCGTTGAAGGTATGAAAAAACTCTTCCTGCGTCCGCTCTTTTCCAGCGATGAACTGGATATCGTCGACCAGCAGGACATCCACGGTATGGAAACGGTCGCGGAAACTGATCATGCGGTCAAACCGCAGCGAATTGATCACTTCGATGGTGAATTTTTCCGCGCTGACGTAGCTCAGCCGCATCGCAGGATTGCGCTTCTTGATCGTGTGACCGATGGCGTGCATCAAATGCGTCTTGCCCATACCCACGCCGCCGTAGAGGAACAGCGGGTTGTACGCTTTGGAAGGCTGCTCGGCCACGGCGCGAGAAGCGGCATGCGCGAATTCGTTGGACTTGCCGACGACAAACGAATCGAATGTGTAGCGCGTGTTGAGCTGGTGGTCGCTGCTCTCAAAATCCAACTTAGCTTGTTTCACGCCGGAGACCACCGGTGCCGGCTGAACCGGCTCCTCTTCGGTGCACACGTATTGCACCTTCATGTTCGGCGTGCCGACTTCATGAAAGACGGCCTTGACGATGTCCCCGTAAGTGCGCGTCAAAACCTGCCGGAAGACGGCGCTGGGGATCTGGACAAAAAGGGTGTCACCTTCGGCCCGGTTCAGCCTCGTCGGCTGGAACCAAGTCGTGTAGGTGTTGATGCTGACCCGGGACTTCACCCGATCAAGAAATTTGTCCCAGGAATTCGCGGTTTCGCGCTCACGCCCAACTTGAGGTGCAGTCGTCATCGGATGAGAAAAGAAAACCCTGTGCTATTTCCACAGATGTGAAAAAGCTGTGGAAAGCAGGTCTATTTGCATCTTTCTTCAGGCTTCGGGATTCTTGCCCGCCCCGGAACGCTCTACTTCGCCCCTGTCGCTCCGCGCGCGGCCCGTCTGGAATTGCCGGCCCACGTACCGCCGCTATGAGTCAGCGCGGGATTGTCCCTGATTGGGGCGTAGGGGGCAAGAGAAAAATAGGAGAAGGCATTCACCGGCGTTCACACTCCATGCACAGTTTTTCCACAAACACTTCGCTCGTGCAACTTCCTTGGTTGGCGCTGATTTTTGCGGCATTTGTGAATATATTTTCACGTCGCGCGCCAACCTTGCACAGAACACGCGTAAGTTTGCCTGAGGAAAACTTGGCTTATTGCGGATTTTTTTTATCGGGCCGGGCGAATTCGTAGATGCCGAGCGGATCGTTCCCGATGATCAGGCGGTCCTTCTCCACGAGAATGGTGTTGGCTTCGAGCCGGGCCCCTTGTGGCGTGTAGATTTTGTAGGTCGCACGCCGGTTTCCTTCCTGATCGAAATGCAGCAGCGTGTTGTACAACGCGATCCAGACTTCCCCATTCGTCGAATCGACGCCTACAGCCGTAAGAATGCGCCTGAACGATGGCTGATCGCCGCGGCGCTCCTGGCGCACGATCTCCTTGCGCGCGGCCTGCGCCGCGGGCATGGCCTCGAGAGCGGTGTACTGAATATCCTGTCGCGCATAGCCCAAGCGGTCATATTGCCGCACGGTCGGCTCCGGCAGGTAAGCAAACGCATAGTAGAGATGCCCCTGAGCGTCCGTGGCAAGCTGCCCGATGTTCAAATAACGATTCAACTCCTCGCGCTCCGCAAGCGGCTCCGGATCGCCGAATTCGCGCACGTCCCTGCCGTTTTTGTCGAAAACGGTCACCAAATGTGGTTCCCGAAGGGTCCCCACGGCAATTTCGCTTTCGGGCAGCGCCGCAACGGAAATCGGGGCCTTTACGGAAATCGAACGAAGCAACGTGCCGTCGGCGGAGAAAACCTGAATGAGGTTGGCGCCGCGGTCCGCCACGTAAATCTTTCCGTCGGCGGCGCCGTCGCAGTCTTCGCCGAAAGTGATCAATGCGCGGCCTGTCTTGGCGCTGGCATCGGCTCCGGGAAGTTCGCCGATGGAGAGAACCTGCTTGCCATGCGCGTCGAACACCAGCAAGCCGGGCGACGGCGAAGCCAGAATGTACAGCCGTCCATCCGCGCCCCGCTTCACCGAGCGTAGCCCGGGACCCACGCCCGGAAAAACCCGCTGCTTGGCGATGAGGTCGCCCTCGTCCTGAGCGGCCGCACTCCCAGCGGCACACGCCAGCAGACACATCACCCTAAGAACTCTCACGATTGGACCCACCCTCTGTCGCATGAATCTTCAGATTACTACGGACGTGCGCAGGTTGCCCGCCCTTGCAGCCGCGTGCCGTAACGATTAGTCAATCGAGAAGCGGAGGCGTTCGATGGAGCGGGCGCGGAGTCGGCCGGCGGCATTGCGCGGGCCTTCGTCGTCGGTTTCGATCAAGACGCAGTTCATCTGCACGTTGCCGGAAGCTACCTCGAACCGCGCGGGCAGGCCATTGAGAAATTTTGTGATGATGCCGTTGCGGTCCATTCCGATCACCCCACCATGCGGCCCGGTCATTCCCACGTCCGTGACATAAGCCGTGCCTTGCGGAAAAACGTGTTCATCGGCGGTGGCCACATGCGTGTGCGTGCCGACGACCGCGGTCACGCGTCCGTCCAGATACCAGCCCATGGCGATCTTCTCACTAGTCGTTTCCGCGTGCATGTCCACGAACACGAAAGCGACATCTTCTGGAATTTTCGCCAGCTCGCTGTCCGCTTTCCGGAAAGGATCGTCAATCGGAGTCATGAACACGCGCCCCTGCAGGTTCAGCACGGCGTATTTCACGCCATTCTTAGCCGTTCCGGCGTAGAGTCCGCTGCCCACATTGCCTTCCGGAAAATTTGCCGGCCTCAGCAGCCGCGGCTCATGCGGCATGAACTCCAGAATCTCTTTGCGGTCCCAGCTGTGATTTCCCCCCGTGAGCACATCGATTCCCATTTTCAGAAGCTCTTCCGCCAGCCGCGGCGTGATCCCGAATCCCGACGCCGAATTCTCGCCGTTGGCGATCACCAAATCGATCTGCCGCTCGGCAACGATGTCCGCGAGCCGATCGTGAACGATCTGCCGTCCGGGCGAGCCGACGATATCTCCTACGAAGAGTACGCGCATGAAGGCAGTAGTCAGTTCTCAGTGTTCAGTGGGAAAGGTAGAGCCCCTGCCTGCAATATTGGCTGTGCCGGAGAACGGTCCACACTCTCTCCTACAAAGATTCTTCTCGCCTGCAAATAATGTTTCTTCGTTTTCAGCCATGAATCGCCGTTTGCAAAGTTTCATCTTGAACTGGCGACTGAATACTGACGACTGAAAACTAAAATGGAGCGGACCGCTTGGCCGTGGAGAGCTAGGCCGTGAACCTCTGAAATAGTAGGGCGCCACGAGCCAGCCGTTAGGCTTTCCTGCCCCGCTCGCGCGTCTTCATCCTTGCCACCGGATGGGACTCGCCAGCGGGACAGGCCGTGCACACAGGCTGTCTATCCGCAGCACCTCAGAGATTCGTCATTGGTTCAAACAGCTTTCGCTCCCGCACCTGCTTCGAAGAACCGCTCCATTCCCATTGTAGCCTCCGCGCCAAAGGGCGTCCAACCGTCGTGGCGCCCCGTCGCCAAAAGGTTTAACTCCACCAAAGTCATTCGCCGGAGGTAGAATCACTGACAGCAATAGGGGGAAGCGTCATGCGCCATCAACGTCGGTTCACCTCAGCCTTCGGGCTGCTCATCTTTTTTTTTGCGCTTCAACCCGCAGCGCTTCGAGCGGATACCTTGTCCGCCGCGCCGCCCGATCAGCTCGGCAAAGTGAATTTCCCGACGAGTTGCACCGCGGAAGTGCAACCTACGATCGAAAAGGGCGTCGCACTTCTGCATTCCTTCCAGTATCAGGAGTCGGAACAGACCTTCGCCGAAGCGGCCACCCGCGAACCGAAGTGCGCCATAGCGTATTGGGGCAAGGCGATGGCGCTGTTCCATCAACTCTGGGATTTTCCGGACGACAAAACTCTGAAAGAGGGCCGCAACGACATCGAGAAAGCGCAAAAACTCCATTTGAACAATCCGCGGGAACAAGGTCTTATCAACTCCGCCGCCGCTTTCTTTCAGAAAAAATCAAAAATGACACACGCGGAGCGTACGCAGGCCTACTCCTCAGCACTTGAGAAACTTCACACGCAATCTCCCGGCGATGTGGAATTCAGCGCCTTCTATGCGCTCTCCCTCGTTTCGCTGGCAGACGAAGACGTGGATACCACTGCAAACCTCCCGAAGGCTATTTCCATTCTTGATCCCCTGCTTCCGCAGCATCCCGACCATCCGGGCGTGGCCCATTATTTGATCCATGCCACCGATCGACCCGAATTCGCAGCACAGGGCCTCGAAGCCGCCCGCCGCTACGCAGCCATCGCTCCGGACTCTGCGCACGCCTTGCACATGCCTTCCCACATCTTCGTGCGTCTCGGTCTGTGGCAGGATTCCATCACTTCGAATATTGCCGCGACGGCTTCCGCCGCTCATGCCGCGGAAATGCACCAAGCGGAATTTCATTACCAGACCCATGCCATCGACTTCCTGAGCTACTCCTATCTTCAGAGCGGCCAGGAAACCAAAGCCCGCGAACTCATCGAACACACCAGCCACGTCGTCGGGGCGAGTGATGAAGATAAAGCCGACCACCGCGCCTATCTTGCCGCGCGAACTGCGCTCGAATTGCACCGCTGGAAAGAAGCGGCCGCTTTGCCGGTTCCAGCGACTCGCAAGAATTGGCAAGACACGACGTTTTGGGCGCGCGCTATCGGCGAAGCGCGCAGTGGCGACGTGACCGGAGCGGAATCCGACGTCAAGGAACTTGCACAGGTCGTCGCCGACCGCGAGAAACGTTCTAAAAAGAACGGCTACACCGTGTCCAGGGAAAAGGCCACCGATCTCCGCGAAGCCGAAGGCTGGCTGGCCTTCGCCAAAGGAAAATCGGACGAAGCTCTCGAGGAATTGCGCGCCGCCGCCGACCGTCAGGACAAAAATGGCGGCGAATCCGTCGGCATCCCCGCGCGCGAAATGCTCGCGGACATGCTCCTCGAACTCAAGCGTCCAGCCGAAGCCATCGCTGAATACCGGACGGTCCTGAAGAATTCCCCAAAGCGCTTTGACGGTCTTCTGGGTGCCGCGCGCTCTCTACAAGCCTCCGGCGACCCGGGTGGAGCGCAGTCGTTCTACGCCAAACTCGCCCAAATGTGTGATGCGGGTGCCGATCGGCCAGAGCTCGCCGAAGCGAAAACCTACCTCGCACAGAAATAGCTCATCCTTTCCAGTCGGGGAAACTTCTTGGATGGAAAAGCGCGCGGGCCGGAATCTCCGGCCCGTCTGCTTTCTGGCATTTGTTTAGAAGTGGAAGCCCAGCTCCGCTGTGTACGACCGCGGCGTGACGAAGTGCGTTCCGCTGAACGTTGACAAGAAGTTATATAGCGCGGTCTTGTTCGTCAAGTTGATGACCGTGAAGCGCAAGCTCCACTTGTAGCGGTCGCCATGAAAGAGGTCATCATCGCCCAAGCTGGTATCGAACAGGTGGCGGGGATTGACGCGCGGCGGATTGTGATCGTCGTTCTCCGTTCCCGGCGCAGGTATCTTGAGCCTTGTCGACCCGTAAAGAGATGGGTCGCAAGCGACCAGCGGAGCAGTCCGTGTCGGGAAAACGTTACCGCAGAAGAGTCCGGCCTGCATTTGTTGGTCCGCACTCAGACCGGTGAGGTCTACCGGCGTCGTGGTATCTGTTAAAAAGGGAACAGCGCCAGCCACAAGTCCACTGTCGTAGCGCCAATTGAAGGCCATCCAAGGTCCGCGCTTCCACGGCTGGTATTGGACGTGTGTGGTTTGCTGAAAGTTTTGGTCATGATCGATGCGGAACACTGGTCCGTCACTGGTGCCCAGCCCGCCGACCTGCGGCTGAAAGTAGCGAGCGGAGGCGTGGCCCATGACGGTCAAGACCGTGAAGCCATGGAAGTTGGGCACGCTGACGCGCGCGTTGAACCCGCTGATCTTCGAGTTGTGCCACCCAATCGGAAAGAAAATCGGCGTGTTCAGCAGGTCGCTGAAGTCGTAAGCGTTGTGGGTGTACTTCCAGAGGTAGTCTCCGTCGACGACGAGGTATCTCCCGAACGCCTGCTGGAGTCCCGCATGGAATTCATTGCGCTGGCCGGCGCGAATCGGCCCCGAGGACCCGCCAAATACCTCGTCGAGCACAGGATCACCTGTCACGCTGGCGACGACCAGGTTTTCGTTGAAGGGAGTCTCAAGAATGCGAGCGTAGGAAACGCGCATAACCGTGTTACTCGGCTTGATGTTGTAGGAAATCCCGGCACGCGGCTCGATTTGTGACTCTTTGGTGAGTCCTCGGTATAAATCACCTCGCACACCCACGTTGAAGGACCAATTGCCCTTGGTAATGGTGTCTTGCAGATAGAGGGCGATCTCTCGAACGTCCCCCCGACCGTGGAAACCGAATAGCGCGCTTTGTGACGTGGTGCAGCCGTCGCCCGCTGCGGGCGTGGGCCTCGACAGATCGATGCACGCCAGTATCTTGCTGAAGGGTGCGGTTGCATTCGGATTGGCCAGTATGTTTGGCTGATTGGCCCCAGTGCACTGCGACGAGTCAGTCAAGGTCGGATCGCCCACTCCAACCCAGTCGCCAGCGGCGTTTTGCGCTATGCATGGCGAATTGATCGTCGGGTCCGTCAGCCCCAGGCTGAAGTCTTCCGTCAAGAGTGTGTGCTCGAACGTAGCTCCCATTTTCACGTTATGGACGCCCTTCACGTAGGACAGATCGCCGCGCAGGCCCAGATTGGTCAGTTTGCGTTGTTGAGTGGCAGTCTCAGAAACGTCCGCAAGAGGATTTGCGCTGGGGTAATAGTTGAACTGGTCGTGGCGTGCGAAAAAGCCGACGTTGAGCAATGTGCTGGTGCTGAACAAGTGAGTCCAGGTGGGTGCGATATTGTACGTCTTGATCTGTGCACGCTGATCCTGTCCAGATGCCACTGCATCGAACGAGTTTGGATTCTGGAACCAGGACCGCGTGTAGCCGCCATTTAGATGCACGGAGTCTGCACCTGTAAACTGCAAGTCCACGCGGTCGAAGATGTTCTGCTCGTTACCTTTAGAATGGATGACCTGAAACTCCGGCGGATCGAGGAAACGGCCCGTATTCAAGCCATTCGCCGCGATGAAATTCCCCCACTTCGGGCCTCCAAAGGCCACATCGAAGCCACCATTATCCGAGCCGAAACTCCCGTAAGAAGCTCGCACACTTCCAACTGGTTTCGTCTGGCCGAGGCCGGAACGCGTCGTCACCTTGATGACCAGGCTGGTCTTGTCACCAAACTCGGCGGGCGGAGCCCCGGAGATCACTTCCAGCGACTGAATCGAATCGACCGGGATTTGGTTGGAAAAGACTTTGCTGGTTTGATCCGTCATGGGCTGGCCATCCACTGAAAAGGAGCTTTCCGCATGATCGCCGATGGCGTGAACCAGGCCGTTCGAGTCCGCCACGGCCCCCGGCGCTGCCAGCGTCACGAGCGAGCTGACTGAGGACGACGAACTCTCCAGCGGGAGTCTGTCGAACAAGCCTCGGTCTATGTCCGTGTGAAAGGTGGATTCATTTTCCACCAGGTCCTTCGCTTCAACGTTCACGGTCTGTACTGCCGTCCCAATCTTCAAGCCAACTTGTACAGTCGTGGGAACCGCCGAGCGCACGTCCACATCCTGTGCGTAGCTTGCGAAGCCCACTGCCGTCACTGCCAAATGGTAGGAATTGAAAGGGACGTTCGTGAATTTGAAGCTCCCCTCGCTTCCTGTGGTCGTCTCTCTGTGAAAGCCGCTCACTGCGTGCGAGATTTCGACCGTCGCGCCGGCAACCACACCGCCAGATGGATCTTTGACCACGCCTTCAATGGATCCGGAATTCCCCATCTGCGCCTTCGTTGGCGCGGCCGTCAACAACAGAACAATCCCCAAAACAAATCCGGTGCAGATGCTCAAACGCTTCAACATTTTTTCTCCATCCCTTTCGAAGTCAAATTTTGTGTGTGGAAAGAGGCCGCCGGAAAAATGGCGGTGACACCGGCTCCAAATAGGCCAGCGCACGGAAATACACTTCAAGCTAGGGGTAAAGAACTAGGCCGTGGGAGGTGCGCGCCCGGCGCGATGCAGAGAAAAGGAATCGCTGGGCGCTGCGTGCTGCGGCAGCGAAGAATGCCGGGTGATGATCTGTGGCGCGATGACGAGGTCCAGCCGCGCAGCCGCCAACGCCGGCATGTGCAGCACTTGGCAGATAGGGCAGGCGGTATCGGGCCCACTCGTATGTTGGTGGAAGAGCGAGCCGCCCGCAGCAAAATAAAGCAGCGCGACCGAAGCCAGCAGCGCCAGCGCGCGGCGCCCGACCGATCGTCCGAAAATAGCTTCCCGCGGATGCATCTATCTAGACTTTACCTTGGCACTTTGGATGACTGAAAATCCCGATTAGTTGCAAACAGGCACCCCAGGAAGGAAATGGTTTTCTTGACCCCGCAACCATTCTTGCCTAAGCTTCGTCTTAGTAAGCACATGCAGGCCAAGTCTCACCGCATCCGCATTTTGGCGTTGCTCCTCGGGGTCTTCTTCCTTGGGGCGCAGTTCCACTTTTGCACGGACTTGACGACCACGCCGTCCGCCTCGCACATTTGCCCGGTTTGCTCGACAACGGGCTCAATCGTCGCCGCGCAATCGGCCAACTTTGCCTTCGTGCCGGTCACAAACCGGCTGGAAATCGCTCCTTTGGTTGTTTTGGTATCCTCAGCAGTTCCGCGCGCCACCTCTCCCCGCGCCCCTCCCGCTCGGTAGTTTTCTGCGTTTTTCCCTTGGTTGTCTCCGCCTTTCTTGTACCAAAGGCTCAATTCCATCGAACTCTAGGAGTAATGTCATGAAACGATTCGCTGCTCCATCCGTTTTGCTGTTGTTCTCCTCAGTTGCCCATGCCCAGGACGCGTCGGTTAAGCGCGACGTATCCCCTGCAAGCACGGAAGACGCCCGCATGAAGGCTCTCGAAGACCAAGTCCGCACTCTCGCTGGCGAAGTAGCACTCTTGCGCAGCGAGCTAAAGGAACTTCGCGAAACGAAATCACCGGAACCATCTTCCGGCCCGCAAGTTCTGCTAGCTGCCGCGCACCCCGAGCCGGGTATGCTGCCCTCCTCTCCTGCCTCGGCCGCTGCGCAGGTCGCGCAAACACAGACTTTCGGAGGTGCGTCGGGCAACGCAAAACTCCTCAATCCGGACATCAGCCTGATCGGCGATTTCATTGGCACCGCGGGCCACAATAACGTCGCGCCAGAACGTTCGCTGGAGATGCACGAATCGGAAGTGGGTCTCCAGGCCATCATCGATCCATATGCGCGCGCCGATGCCTTCATCTCCTTCGGCGAGACGGGCGTAAACGTCGAAGAGGCTTACGCCACCTTTACATCGCTCCCGGGAGGCCTGTTGCTCAAGGTCGGTAAGAAGCGTGCTGACTTTGGGAAGGTCAATACCATTCACAATCACGCTCTGCCGTTCATTGACCGGCCGCTCGTCACCAACAATTTAGTCGGCGGCGAGGACGGCATCGATGACGCCGGCTTCTTCCTCTCACGTTTTCTGCCCGCACCCAAGAACTGGTTCCTCGAAGGAAGCGCGGAGCTATTACGTGGTGATTCTGCGGATGTGTTCCAGGCCAGCCGTCGCCAGGATGTCAGCGTCGTCGGCCACCTGCGCGCTTATCGCGACCTGTCCGAATCCACCAACCTGGATCTCGGCCTCTCCTACGCGCGCGGCCACAACAACCTCGGCTCGAACTTCCTGACCAATCTGTATAGCGGAGACGCGACACTCCGCTGGAAGCCGCTGCGCCGCGCTATCTACAATTCCTTCTTGTTCCGCACCGAGCTATTCTGGAGCGCGCGTGACCAGCTCTCTGCTGCGGTCCCGAATCTTTTTCAGACCGAACATGCTTTTGGCATGTACTCCTCCGCGGAATACCGCGTAAATCGCCGCTGGACCATCGGTGGACGCTTCGACCGCAGCGGTCACGCCACCGATGCCCGTCTGACGGATACCGGCTTTTCCGGTATCCTCACTTATTGGCCGAGCGAGTTTAGCCAGATCCGTGGGCAGTACCGCTTCGGTCATCTGGCGACCGGTCCATCCGATTTCTCGAATGCCAATGAAATTCTTTTCCAGTTTCTCTTTGTGATGGGCGCGCACGGCGCTCACCCGTTTTAAGCCGTTCCAGGAGATTTCGATGCCACGCTTATTGACAAAGACTCGTCTCACCGCCTTCGCCTTGTCCTTTGCGCTCGTGTTCGCCTTGCTCTTTCCGGTCACGGGGCGCGCGGACAGCAAGATTCGCATCATGACCGCCACCACCGACCTGGCGTCCCTCGCGCAGGAAATTGGCGGCGACAAAGTTGACGTTGAATCCGTCGCTCGCGGCTATCAAGACCCCCACTTTGTCGATCCTAAGCCCAGCTTTCTTCTGAAGCTCTCCAAGGCCGAGCTGCTCATCGTCGTCGGCCTCGAACTTGAGATCGGCTGGCTGCCGCCGCTCATCACGCAGTCCAGCAATCCGAGGATTCAGGTCGGCGCGCCGGGATATCTCGACGCCTCGCGGTTCGCGAAAATCCTGGAAATCCCTACCGGCCAGGTCACCCGCGCCGAAGGCGACGTCCATCCTCTCGGGAACCCGCACTACTGGCTGGACCCGGATAACGGCTTGCGCATCGCCAAGGGCATCCAGAACAAACTCAGCGAAATGCGCCCCAACGATGCAGCTTATTTTGCGCAGCGCTACGATGCCTTTGAGCAGCGCCTCAAGCAGTCCGATCAGCAATGGCTGGCGCAGATGAAGCCCTACGCCGGCCGCAAGGTCGTTACCTATCACCGTTCCTGGCCCAATTTCGCCGAACATTTCGGCCTCAATGTCGTCGGCTACGTCGAGCCGCGTCCCGGCATCCCCCCAAGCCCCCAGCACACCGTGGAATTGATCGGGCTAATGAAGCGCGACGGCGTCAAAATCATCATCGTTGAACCATACTTCGATCTCAAAACGCCAAACAGCATCGCACGCGAGACGGGCGGGCAAGTCGTCGTTCTGATGCCCTCGGTTGGCGGCGAAAAAGAAATTACCGACTACTTCAAGCTGTTTGACTACGATATCGCCAAGCTCAAGAAGGCTTTTGACGAGACCCACTAGGAGAGTATTCGATGGAGATTCTTCCGTTTCTGATTTTGCCTTTCTTGGCGAGCCTGATCCTGACCGGCATCCATTCCTATCTTGGCGTGCATGTTGTTGAGCGCGGCGTCATTTTTGTGGACCTCGCTCTCGCGCAGATCGCCGCGCTGGGCGCCACGGTTGCCATTATCGTCGGGATGGACCCGCATGGCCACGGTTCCTACTGGATCAGCCTCGGCTTCACGTTTCTCGGCGCTGCCATTTTCGCCTTTGCGCGCACCCGCCGCGGCCACATTCCGCAGGAAGCCTTCATCGGCATCGCTTATGCCGTTGCCTCCGCAATGGCCATTCTCCTGATGAGCAAGGCTACCGGGGAGACCGAGCATCTCACGCACATGCTCGTCGGCAATATTCTTGCCGTCTCCAAGCCCGAGGTGATCAAAACCGCGTTGCTCTACAGCGGTATCGGCCTCTTTCACTTCATCTTTCGCAAGAAATTCCTGCTCATCTCCATGAATCACAACAAGGCCGAGCAGACCGGCCTCAACGTCCGTTTCTGGGATTTTCTCTTCTACGCTTCTTTCGGATTTGTGGTGACCTCGTCGGTGGCCATCGCCGGCGTGTTGCTCGTTTTCTGCTATCTGATCGTCCCCATCGTTTGCGCCATGCTCTTTGCCGACCGCATCGGCCCGCGTCTCGCCATCGGTTGGACCATGGGAACACTGGTCTCTGCGTTGGGAGTTTATCTAAGCGTGAAGCTTGATACCCCCACCGGCGCCACCATCGTCGTCACTTTTGGCGGCGTCCTCATCATGATGTTTCTATTGCATCTCGTCCTGCACCACGGCCGCTCCGCCCGCCAATTGAGAGCCGGCGCTTCCGCTCACCGCGAGCTCGAAGCGGCCGCCCCTTCGTCTCGGGAAGCGTAGCTTTCAGAAGTGAAGTTGAAACTCTATTTTTTCTCCGGCTGCGCTGTCGGCGGCAAAATCCCGTTCAATCGCAGATAAATGGCCTGCGTCGCATAGTGATCCGTCCAACTGCCCCCCAGCGCCACCAGCGCTCCTCCCCGCGAGATCGGCCGGTTGCCAAAGAGCACGAATTGCTCCCCCAGTTTCGAATCGTCCACGTTCGCCAGCGCCGTCGTGCAAAACGCAAACGAATCCTTAATCGCCGCCACCAGCTTTTCCTTCGGATCTGTCTCCGACATTTTCACGTCCGGCGCCGTCTGCCCGGAAATCTTCGCGCAGAAGGTATTGTTCGTTTGCGCGATGTGCATCGCCAGGTGCCCGAACGAATTCATTTCCGGCGAAGGCTTGAAACTGTATTTCTCTGCCGGCATCGATTCGGCCGCTGCCACCATGTTCTTCCCGTATCGTGCCACTCCCGCTTTCACAAACCCGCTCACCGGATTTGCTACTGGCGTCATGTCCGGTGCCGCACTTGCCGCTGGTGCAGCCTGCTGAGCCCCCGCAACTCCCACCGCCATCAACATCGCCACGGCCACAAACAAACCCCCACGTATTTTCATTGCCGTCTCCTTCCCCACAGAATCCGCAGTGAAGCATACCCCCGCCCCGCTCCCTCAACAAGCGCCACTCAGGGCCAGCAATCCTCCAGCCACCATTTTCTCTTTTTTTCAGAAACATTTTCTTCTTCGCCCCGTCTCTACCTATAGCTATCTATAGGAGCGCCGATGCTCAAGCCCAAGAATGACCTTCTCCAGGGCACCCTGGTCCTTCTTGTCCTCAAGACCCTTGCTCGCGGCCCCTTGCACGGCTACGGCATGACCCTTCACATCCAGATGGTTTCAAAGGACATCCTGCGCGTCGAGGAAGGCTCTCTCTATCCCGCGCTCCACCGCATGGAACAGGACGGGTGGGTCGGCGCGGAATGGGGCATCTCCGAGAACAATCGCCGCGCCCGCTACTATCGGTTGACCGCCAAAGGCCGGAAACAACTTGCCGAAGAAGAAAAGAACTGGGACCGGCTCACGCAAGCCGTCGCCCACGTTCTCCAGTTCGCCTGAAAGACCCGAAAGGAAGGTGCACCGTGTCCTGGATCACTCGCCTGCGAGGCATGTTGCGAAGAGAACGCTTAGATCAGGATCTCGACGAAGAGCTGCGCGCGCACCTCGAAATGCGCGCCGCAGACAACCTCGCCGCCGGAATGTCGCCCGGGCAAGCGCGCCACGAAGCGCAAAAACGCTTCGGCAATACCACCCTCCTCAAGGAAGACACTCGCGAAGTAGACATCATCGGCTGGCTGGACGAAGTCGCACGCGATTTTCGCCACGCACTTCGCATGCTGCTTCGCAACCCCGGCTTCACCGTCGTCGCTGTCCTCACTCTCGCCCTCGGCATCGGCGCCAACACCGCGATTTTCTCCATCATCAATTCCGTCCTCCTTCACCCTCTCCCCTATCACGATCCGGACAACTTGGTCATGGTCTGGGAAAGCAACTCCCAGCACCCCAAGCTTCATAACACCGTTTCTCCGCCGAACTTTCTCGATTGGCAAAGCGGCAATACCGTTTTCTCCACCATGGCTTTTGTTTTCGACGAACGCGACAATCTCACCGGAAATGGCGAGCCCCAAGAAGTCGTCGTTCAGGACGTCTCCGCGAATTTCTTTTCCCTGCTCGGTGTCGATCCCATCATCGGCCCTGGCTTCACTCCCGAAAACGGCCAGCCCGGTCACGCCAACGTCGTCATTCTCAGCTACGGCCTTTGGAAGGAACGCTTCGCCAGCGATCCGGCCATCGTCGGCAAATCTATTCTGCTGAACGGGCATCCGCAAACCGTGGTTGGTGTTGCGCCTCAGAATTTCCAGTGGTTCATCAAGGACGGCTCACTCACCGGCGCAAAGCCGCAAATGTGGTCTCCCTTTGTGTTTCCGCAGTCGTTTCACGATCACAAACAGATCGGCCGCTTCATAACCGTGGTCGCGCGGCTCCATCCGGGTACCACCCATTCGCAGGCGCAGACCCAGATGAACGCCATCGCCTCCCGGCTGGAGCAGGAATATCCGGATTTCGACGGGCACTGGGGCGTCAACGTGGTGCCTCTGCGCCAGCAGATCTCCGGCGATCTGCGTCCCGCTTTGCTGGTTCTGTTCGGCGCGGTTGCTCTCGTCTTGCTGATTGCCTGCGCCAATGTCTCCAGCCTGCTTCTGGCGAGGGCCGCGAGTCGCGAACGCGAAATGGCCATTCGCACTGCCATCGGCGCGAGTCGTTGGCGAATCGCACGTCAGTTGCTGATGGAAAGCTTGCTCCTCGCTTTGATCGGCGGCGGGATCGGCGTCGCGCTCGCCGTTTGGGGCACCAACGCTCTTCTGGCAGCTAGCCCCCGGAATCTCCTCGACCTGCGTTTCGTTTCGATGGATCTCTTTGTTCTTGCCTTTGCCCTCGCCGCAACGCTTCTCGCCGGTTTGCTCTTTGGCTTTCTGCCTTCCTACATCTCGGCACATTCGCGAATCTCGGAGACGCTCAAGGAAGGAGGCCGCGGCTCCTCCTCCGCAAACCGCCGCGCCTTCGCGCGCAACGCCTTCGTGGTAGCACAGTTGGGCTTGGCCCTCGTCCTGCTCACCGGCTCCGGCTTGCTGATTCGCAGCTTCGTCCGGCTAATTGGCGTCGATCCGGGATTTGATACCGGCCATCTCTTGACCTTCAAGATCGCGCTTCCCCGCTCCAAGTACGGTACCGACCCACGGTGCCTGGCTTTTTTTCAGCAGCTTCTCGCCAGAATCTCCGCGGTCCCCGGCGTCCGCTCCGCCAGCATGGAAAGCTTTCCTCCGCTCACCGGCCTGGGCGCTGCCACCGGCGTCCATCTTCTCAGCCAGCCGTCGCTCGCGCTCTCCGATCTTCCGGTGGCCGACGTCGGCGTTGTCGGGCCGGACTATTTCGCCACCATGAGTATCCCCCTGCACGCTGGCCGTCTTTTCAACACGCAAGAGCTGGCCCAGGAAAAGCACGTGACGATCATCAATCAGGCTTTCGCGGACAAATATCTGCACGGCGTCAATCCCCTCGGCCAGAAAGCCGCCATCTACATGAAGAGTTTCGCGGAGAATGAGATCCAGCCGTCGGAAATCATCGGCGTGGTTGGCGACGTCCACCAGATCGGACTCGACACCTCACCCGAACCCACCGTTTATTGGCCGCACCCCGAGCTCGTCATGTCGGGAATGACGATTCTCGTGCGCACCTCGAACGATCCTTTCGCGATGGTATCTGCAGTGCGCAAGGAACTTCAGCAGATGGATCCGGAACTGCCCATGGCCGCCGTCGCCACCATGGACCAGCTTCTCGCGGATTCCCTTTCCCGCTCGCGCTTTACCATGCTCCTTCTCGGCATCTTTGCCGCCGTCGCTCTGGTGCTCTCCGCTGTCGGCATCTATGGCTTGATTGCTTACAGCGTCACGCAGCGCACGCAGGAACTCGGCATTCGCATTGCGCTCGGCGCCCAGCGCCGCGATGTCCTGCGCCTCGTCCTGGGTCAGGGAACGCGTCTCACGCTTCTGGGCGTCACCGTCGGGGTTCTCGCCGCCCTCGGCTTCGCGCGGCTCTTATCCACTCTGCTTTTCGGTGTCAGCGCCACCGATCCGATTACCTTCGCCGGCGTTGCCGCCTTGCTCGGGTTTGTGGCGCTCGCCGCTTGCTACATCCCTGCCCGCCGCGCCACCCGCGTCGATCCCATCGTCGCGTTGCGCTACGAATGAGGTTCTCCCTTCCAGGGCTTCCTTGCTGCGGAATTGCCACGCACGTGATCTGAAATTGAGTCGACAGTCCCGCTGACGTAGAATCTTCATTCGTGCGAAGGTGCATCTCGCAAAGTTCCATCGAACAACTAACCCGTGCCCGTCTCGCTTGAGAATTCGAAGATCATCTGCACCGCGCTGAAAGCTTGCGGCATCCGGCTGCTTTCCGCGCTCCCGGAAACCTGGCTGGTCTACCTGATTCAAATTGCCGAGGGCGATCCGGAAATGACTCTTGTGCGCCTGGCCAAGGAAGAGGAGGGCGTCGGCCTGTCCGCGGGTGCGCACTTTGCCGGCGTGAAGTCCGCGATGCTGATGCAGAACCACGGCTATCTTGCCTCCATCAACGGCATCGTCTCCTTCGCGCATCTTTACCAATTGGGCCGCAAAGCCTCGGCGTTTTAGGCAGGGATATACGGGGATATAAGGCCCTCCCTCTTGATTGCTCGGCTGCATTGTCCTAAACTCCTTTCCGTCCGAAAGACCTATAGGCGGGCAGCCCAAAAGTGAAGCCTCTTCGTTGTCCTCCGCTGAAGTAAGGCGGCTGTGGGAGGAACCCACCGAAGCCATCCCGCAAAACCAGCGGGAGGCCGCAGGAATCCTCTTCCTTTCAGGGAGAGGAGGATGTCAAAAGATCCCGCTGTTGATGCTTGCTTGAACCGCGATAGGTGATGAGCATGAGCAAGCAAGCATCGTTTGGCGAGCGTGACCCCTGGCAGACGCAGGGCGGGAACGTTACCGAGGCCTTGCTGCGCGCGATGAACATTCGCTATTCTTTTCTCGACGCGCCCGCATCTGTGGAAAAGCGAATCCGGCAAGCTCACACCCTCGCCGAGAGCAGTCTTCAGCCCGTTGCTCTGCTCCTGACGCGCGACCTGATGTGGGTGGAATGATGTGGGAGAAATGATGCTCCGCACCGACTGTCTGCGCTCCATTTACTCCGAGTTTGAAAAATGTCTGGTAGTCACCATCATGGGTGCCGTCGCTACCGAGCCGCAGTCGCTCGGCCATAGTCCTAATTTTTTCTACCTGCAGTACGCCATGACGATTTGTCGGGAAGCCCGGCGTCTTGGTTTTGTCTGTTCTAGTGGCCGGTCTTCAGACCGGTTATTTTGACCCTTTGCGACCGCTACCTCTTTACGAACAAAACGCAGTAACTATCCTCCGGCCAGTCATTTACTATTTTTTCGACCTGCAACCCCGCGGCACTCAGCTCCTCGATCGCAATTTTCTGTGGGATGCCGTGCCCGCCCCGGTTGCTCGGAACTCCTTCCACAGGTTCCAGACCCGCGCGCGGCGCGAAATCGATGATCGCCAGCCGCCCTCCGGGCTTCAAGGACCGCACCAGGCTGGCATCGAACTCCGCCGGCTTGATCAGGTGATGGTACACGCGCCTCAGGAAAATCGCGTCGCAGCAGCCTGCCGGCAAATTCGTCTCTGCCTCCTTGCTCTCCTCCACAATCACGTTCCCCAGCTTGCGTTTCGCCACCTCTTCCCTCAACTCCGCCAGCTTCTTCGCATCAATCTCCGTAGCAAACACTTTTCCCGATGCCCCCACCCATTCCACCGCCGCGAACGTGTACTTCCCGTCCCCCGCCCCAATATCCGCCGCCACCGTCCCCGCCTTCCACCCCATCAACTGCGCCAGCCTTTTAATCTCCTCCGTCGCGTCCCCACGAACCTGCGCGCCAAACACCACGGCCGCCGCGCACACCAGCCCCACCAGCAGTAGTTTTTTCTTACTCATCGCAGCATTCGTCCCGTTCTCCGGTCTCGCAGCTACCGGCCGTATTCATCATGTCGGCGCACCCAGAAGGGTCCGCGCCCGCCTTCATCCCGGCCCTTCGGCGCCAAATCCAGGTAGTGATAGTGGATGTTCAGCTTGTCGTTTCCCCGGTCGTAGCACGAATAGCAGTGAAAAACCGCGCCGCTCTCATCCTGGTAGAACACGCTGTGCCCTTCGCGCTCGGGAGCTTGCGGATCTTGTATCTTGAAGTTGTAGAAAGCGTTTTTCTTTGCAAACTCTTCCGGCGTGAACGACACGTGATAGTCAAAATTGAAACCCGTATCGCTCGAGGAGACCCACTTGAAATTCCAGCCCATCCGCTTCTGGTAGGCTGCCAGCTTGGTGTACGGCGCACGCGAGACGGCGATCATCGTCACGTCGCGTTGCTTCAGGTGCGCGCCGATGCCGTTGAATCCGTCAGCCCGCAACGAGCAGTGCGGGCAGCCTGCCGTAGCGCTCGGCTCAAACATGAAGTGATAGACAATCAACTGGCTTCTTCCCTCAAAAAGCTCCGCCAGGGTTTGTTTTCCATGCGGTCCCTCGAAGACATACTCTTTCCGGACCGCCTCCCACGGCAACTCGCGCCGCTCCTGATTGAGCTGGTCCTGCAGCCGCGTGAACTCCTTTTCCTTCGCCAGAAACGCGGTGCGCACCCTAAGCCACTCCTCGTGCGCAACCACAGCGTGATTCTTGATAACGCTGCCGCTGTCGTTTTTCATGCGCTCACCTCTTCCCGAAATGCGAACCACACCACCGTGTCTTAGACCTGAAAAATCTATATGAAATTTCCTCAAGTGTCCTCAAATGCGGCCATGGTTGTCCGCCCCAACCTGTCCTTACGCGTCGCTCTCCGCTGCACTTGCCATCTTGCCGAGTTTTACTAGGCTCGTGGCAACCGGACTTCAGTCCGGCGCTCTTCGTCTCCAGCTAAATACGCTAGTCCAATCTCCCTCGTGCAATCGTAGAATGGGACACAATGTTTGACGCTAAACACACAGAAACGATTTATGCCATACGCGCACTCCGCGACATCGCAAATGAGCAAACTCGCCCGCTCGTTCTGTGGATTGGTGCCGGCGCGAGCAGGTGGTGTGGATATCCGGGTGGGGGAGAGCTTGCTGACCTTTCCATTGTAGGTTTCTCGGGACGGAAAAGTCATATGGCTGCCACATCACCAGCGTTCAAGTTCCCGGTGGGGATTTTGGTTTTCGTCCTGGAAATCACGTCATCCCTCAAAAAGTGTTCCACGGTCTATTAGATTTAGAATGCTAATGTTGCAAACAAAGAACCTGCGCAATACCTAAGTCCTTTAAATGCAACACTTATAAAAAAACGTAGAGGGTGGGGTAGTTATGGTTAACCAGCCATCCCATGAAGGCTTCGAGAATAGGAAGGACTCTGCTGCTTTCTTCTTTCTTACTGACAACTATAAACTGAAAACTGACAACCGACCCGCGGCGAAGCACTCCCAATCCACCCCGCGTATAATGTGCCCGCAACTTCAGGGGGGCACACCATGCATTATCGCAAGTTTGGCCGCACCGGATGGAATGTCAGCGAAATTGGTTACGGCATGTGGGGACTCGCCGGCTGGACCGGCTCCGATGACACTGAATCGCTCGACGCCCTGCAGCGCGCCGTGGATCTCGGCTGCAATTTCTTCGACACTGCGTGGGCCTACGGCGAAGGCCGCAGCGAACAGATCCTTGGAAAAGTTCTCCGCGCCAACGCCGGCAAGAGGCTTTACGTCGCCACAAAAATTCCGCCTAAAAATCTTAAGTGGCCCAGCCGCCGCGATTTCACGCTGGACGATTGCTATCCGCCGGACCACATCGAGGAATACGTCGACAAAAGCCTCGCCAATCTCGGCGTCGAAAAACTCGACCTCATCCAGTTTCACACTTGGGAAGATCGCTGGCTCAACGACGAACGCCTCCCGCGCGCAGTGGAAAAGCTGCGCGCCACCGGCAAAGCGGAAGCCGTCGGCGTCAGCGTCAATCGCTGGGAGCCTTGCAACGGCATTCGCGCCGTGCTCGAAGGCGTCGCCGAGGCCGTCCAGGTCATCTACAACATCTTCGACCAGAATCCCGAGGATGCGCTTTTCCCCATCTGCCGCATGAAAGATGTCGCCGTAATCGCCCGCGTGCCGTTCGACGAAGGCACCCTGACCGGCACGCTAACCGTCGACAGCACCTGGCCGAAGGGCGATTGGCGCAACACTTACTTTGTCCCGGAAAATCTGAAAAACAGCGTCGCCCGCGCCGAAGCGCTTCGCCCGCTCGTTCCTCCGGGCAACTCCATGGCGCAGATGGCTCTGCGCTACATCCTCGGCAATCCCGACGTAAGCACCATCATTCCCGGCATGCGCAAGCGCCGCAACGTCGAAGCCAACATCGCCGCCAGCGCCGAGGGCCCCCTCCCCGCCCCCCTCCACAAACAGCTCCGCGCCCACCGCTGGGACCGCAACCCCACTTCTTGGTCACAATGAATCGAGGTGCACCAGGGAATTGGTTTCAGTTTTTAGTTTCGAGGGGAGCAGCTCGCAAGCGGTTCTCTGGTTCTCACTAGAAAATTTAGGACCAGCAACTAAGAACTGCTTCACGCGTAAAAGAAGGGGAAAAGAAAAACTTTTTCTTATTTCCTACTGACAACTGAAAACTGGCGACTGACAACTGCATCACGCAGTTTGTTTCAACGCGCGTTCGACGAGAGTCAGGCAACGCTCGGCCTGCTCGCGCATCAACTCATCATGATCGCCGAGGTCCCGCTGCATGCTGTGGAGTTCGTCAGCAATCGCCAGCGCCGCCAGCACCGCGACTTTCTGTGTGTCCACTGTCTTCGTCACGTCGGCGATCTCGTGCATCTTTTCGTCCACGTACTTCGCGAGCTTCTGCACGTACTTCCCGTCCAGTTCCCCCTGGATGGAATACGTTTGCCCGAAAATCTGCACTTTCACCGGCCCGCTCATGGAGTCTCCGCGCGTCCTTATCGGCACAATACCACATCCGCTCCCGGAATAAATCCCGACTGGCCGCGTGCGCCACTTGCACGAAGCCCCATTTACATTTTTCGCGCCGTTCGGTACCGTGTGAGTTCCAGCCTGTTTGTTTCCCCAGCCCGCGTAACGCAAATTCATCTGCTCGCACAAGGAGCGCCTCATGGCCATCAAGCCTCGTCCCACGAAATCCGCCGCCGCGCTGCAACACCCCATCCGGGTCGTGCCACTCCATCTCCCGGAGGCGCAACGCATTGCAGCGGCAGTCGCGCCCCGGCTTACCTACCGCGGCGGGCCGCTGCTCACTGCCGTTGAGGTCTTCACCGTTTTTTGGGGGGCCGAATGGCAACAAGCGCCGCAGAGCGCGCTGGTCACGAACTTGAATTTGTTCTTCGACTTCATTCTCACGAGCGCGCTGATGGATCAGCTCGGTGAATACAGCGTCCCCGGGGAAAATATCGGCCATGGCAGACGCACTGGCACTGTGACACTCACTTCACCCGCTCCAAATACATCCGTTCAGGACAGTGCGATTCAACAACTGTTGCAGCGGGAAATCGCCTCCAAGAATCTTCCGGCGCCTGGCCCCAATTCACTCTATTTTTTCTTTCTTCCGCCCGGCGTGCAGGTTGTGCAGGGCGGCAGCGCTTCCTGCCAGGATTTCTGCGGCTATCACGACTCCACCAGCGGCAACATTTTCTATGCGGTCATGCCTTATCCCGGATGTTCCGGGTGCACCGGCGGCCTTACCGCTGCCGATGCGCTCACTTCCACCACCTCGCACGAACTTTCGGAAGCGGTCACCGATCCGGTGCCTGGCCAGGGATGGTACGACGACAACAACGGCGAGATAGGCGACATTTGCGCGTGGAAAACACGCACCCTCGGCGGTTACACGATTCAACTGGAGTGGTCGAACAAGGCCGGAGCGTGCGTCTGAGTTGCGAATCGTTCTTATTGCGCGCGGCGCTGCGCGCCGAGCTGCTTTTCGAGAGCGGCAACAATCCTGCCGCTGAAATCGCTGATCTGCGCATCGGTCAGAGTCGCTTCGCGGCTCTGAAACGTCACGCGAACGAGCAGCGAATATTTTCCGGCAGGGACATTTTTCCCGCGGAAAAGATCCGTCGCTTCAATCGAATGGATTTCGCCGATGCCCAGCGATTGAATCGTTTTCGTCACATCGGAGAACTTCGTGCCGTCGGCGAGCAGCACTGAGAAATCGCGTTCGACACTTGGAAATCTTGGCAACGGCTCATACCGGCGAAGGTTTTTCGCGATCTTCACTGCGTCATAAAAAGCATCGATCTCGAGTTCAGCGAGGAAGACATCTTGCCGCAATTTTAATCGCTCCGCCACTCGGCGCGCGAGCTGGCCCGCAACTCCAAGACGTGTTTTAGAAATTTCATCACCGGCAATTGCGCTAATGCTTCCGCAGCGGGCCGCGTGCATCCAGTTTGGCCCGCCGTCACTCCAGGTAAAACCGGCTGCCAGCGCGCCAATGGCGTCGAGGTCTCCTTTGAGGTCGGCAAAGGAAAAATCGCGCGCCGCATCGTAAAGACCTTTTTCGCGGGCTTCGCCGGTTGCGCCGATCGTAAGCGCGCGCGTTTCGAATGACTCGCTTCCATTCAGGCGATAGTGGCGGCCGATTTCGAAAAGCCGCGCATTGCGCTGGCCGTGATTCAAATTCCATTCGAGCGCCGCTGCCATGGTCACCGTGCCAGTGGAGCGCAGCACGTTCGCTTCTTCCGACAGCGGATTTGAAAGACGCGCTGGAGAAACGCCCTCTGGACGAAACAACCCGTCGCGTTCTTCCGCGACGTGGGGGATCGTCAGAATCTCACGGTACCCGAGGCCGATGAGCCGTTCGCGCAAACGGGTTTCCGCTTCGTAGTGCGGAAGGCGCGCCGCGCCCTGCCGCGCGGCGGGTAAACGCGGCGGGAATTTATCGAGGCCGTAAACGCGCGCGATTTCTTCGATCAGATCGATTTCACGTTCGACCTCGGCGCGCCAGGAGGGTTGCGTGCATTCCCACGCGGCGAGGAGCGAGCCTTCCGCGCCGCGATTTTGATCGATTCGAACGGGAGCGAAGCCGAGCGCGCCGAGACTCGCTTCAATTTGTTTGTCAGGGACGTCCGCGCCCATGACGCGAAGAATTTCGGCGCGCGTCACGCAGATTTTTTTCGCAGCGCGCTTGCCGGGATAAATATCGACAACACCGGCGAGTAATTCGCCGCCGGCAACCTGCAGAATCAATTCCGCAGCGCGGCGAGAAGCGATCTCGGCCATTTCCGGATCGGCGCCGCGGCCAAAGCGCGTGGATGCTTCGGTGTGTAATTTCAGAAAACGCGCGGCGCGGCGAATGGCGACCGGTTCGAACCAGGCGCACTCGATCAGAACATTCTTGGTGGAGAAGGAAATTTCCGTTTCGGCTCCGCCCATGATTCCGCCAATGCCCACGGCTCGCGAGCCGTCGCCATCGCTGATCATGCAGACGTTCGAAGCGAGCTGCCGGTCGATGCCATCAAGAGTTTTGATTTTTTCGCCGGGCTTCGCTCGGCGAACAACAATTTTGTGATCGCGCACTTTGTCGTAATCGAAAGTGTGCAGCGGGTGGCCGAGCTCAAGCATCACGTAATTCGAAACGTCGACAACGTTGCTGATGCTGGCGACGCCCGAAGCTTCCAGGCGGTCTTTCAGCCATTTTGGGGAAGGCTGGATCTTTACGTTTCGAATGACACGGGCGGTGAAGCGCCCGCAGAGTTCCGGGGTTTGAATTTCGACTTTTACGGCGTCGCTGGCTTTCGCCGCACTCTCAGCCGGCTTGGGCGAGACATGCTTCAAAGGCAGCTTGTAGATCGCGGCGACTTCGCGGGCGATTCCGTAGTGGCCGAGACAATCCGGGCGATTCGAACTGACTTCCGCTTCAATCACCGCGCCATGCGCGCCGTTCTCGACACCGCCTATATTCGTGCCGGAAAGCGCGAGGCGCGAGGCGAGCTCCCGCGGCGTCGCGGCAACGTCGACGAAATCTTTCAGCCAATTGTAAACGACTTTCATCGGCTATTTCCGCTCCGTTGGCAGCCGCCCGGCATAGAGGTGCGTGGCGTACGCCACTCGCACGCGGCCATTTTCCTGATACCAGCGAAAGAGTTCGCGCAGCGCGTCCATCATCGGCGCGAAATTCGCATGGGTTTCTTGCGGAACGTACGAGCCACTCCGCAGCCGCCCGGCGAGCCCGTCCCAATCCAGGAACTGTACATTCGGCACGGTGTGATGCAGGAATTCCCCGCCAAGAAAAAAACTTTGTACGTCGTGGCCCTTGGGGTAGGAATCGCGCACGCGCGCATAATCCGTCCCGTATTTCACGAGAATGTCCTCATAGGCCCTGGCGAAAGGCGTCTCCATTTCACGGAAGTTCCAAATGGCGACGACCCAGCCTTGCGGCCGCAAAATCCGCCGAAACTCCGCCCGCGTTTTCTCCGGCTCGAACCAGTGGAAGGCCTGGCCGGCGGTTATGAAATCAACGCTCGTGGCGTCGAGCGTCGTTGCTTCCGCAGAACCAGCCACACTGAAAAACTCCTGGAATGTTCGCAAGAATTCCTCGCCAGCTTGACGCATTTCGGCGTTGGGCTCGACGCCAAAAACGCGATTGCCCTTTTCGAGGAAGAGTTTGCTAAGAAGGCCGGTGCCCGAGCCAATGTCAGCGATGACATGGTTTGCGCGCAGGCCACACTCCGCGCGCAGATGATCGAGCACGGCCGGTGGGTAGCCGGGGCGGTAGCGGATGTAGTCCGCGACGCGATTGGAGAATCGTTGTTTGGCATCGGCAAAAGTCATGTCATGACTCGTGACTGGTGACTCGTGAAACCATCGCGAATTGCGAGTTGAGCCGGGCGAGTAGTGTTTGGTTTCTCATGGGAACTGGCGTAGGAAGCGCACGTCGTTCTGGAAAAAGATCTGAATATCGTCGATGCCATATTTGAGCATGGCGAGGCGGTCGATGCCGATGCCGAAGGCGAAGCCGCTGACTTTTTTGGCGTCGTAGTTCACGAAGCCGTAGACCGCGGGATCGACCATGCCTGCGCCGAAGAGTTCGATCCAGGCTGCGCCTTTGCACTTCGAACAGGTTCCGCCACTAGAGGCAGTTCCTGTTCCGCCGCAAAAGGGGCAGGAGACGTCGAATTCGACGCTCGGCTCGGTGAATGGGAAATAGCTGGGCCGGAAACGAGTTTTCACGCTGGGGCCGAAAAACTGTTTTACGAAATATTCGATAGTGCCGGTGAAATCGCAGAAGGTGATGTCGGTGTCGACGGCCAGGCCTTCGATTTGATGGAAGGCGAAGGAATGGGTGGCGTCGGGATTGTCGCGGCGATAGACCTTGCCGGGAACGATGACGCGCACGGGCGGCTTCTGCTTTTCCATGGTGCGAATCTGCATGGGCGAGGTGTGCGTGCGGAGAAGAAGCGGCGTCTTCGCACCTTCGGGCAAATCCAGATAAAAGGTATCCATATCGTCGCGCACGGGATGGAATTCGGGAATGTTGAGGGCTTCGAAATTGTAGTAAGGCGTTTCGATTTCGGGACCTTCGACGACGGAGAAGCCGATAGAGAGAAAAATATCTTCGATTTCCTGGAAGACCTGGCGGATCAGGTGATGGGAGCCGATGGGGCGAATGACGCCGGGGACGGAGAGGTCGATGCGCTCGCGCAGGAGTGCGGATTCTTCGGCACCGGACTCGATGGCCGCGCGGCACGCTTCGATTTGTGATTCGATGTGCGCGCGTAATTCGTTCAGTGACGCGCCGACGGCGCGTTTCAATTCGGGAGTGGCAGGTCTCAGCCAGTTGTCCGTGATTTGGGTTAGGACGCCGGATTTGCGGCCCAGCCAGCGGTCCCGGAATAGTTTCCATTCCGATTCCTCGTGGACGGTTTGGAACTGGCCGCTGAAATGCGCGCGAATTTCGGCGAAGCGAGCGGAGACCTGCGCAGCTTGAGTTATGCCGAGAGCCGCGAGCGTCTTGTCGAGACCGAGATCAGAAGTTGGCATGATCGCGAAGTAGATTACACCGAAGGGCACGATATATCGTGCCCCTACGGGAGAAAAGCGCCGACAAGGATGGCGGCGCTGCAATCTTAGCTAGGACGCTTTTTTCGCTTTGACTGGCGGTGGAGCGGCGGCTTTCGCTGTCGCCACGAGCGATGTGAATGCCGCGGCGTCTTTCACCGCGATATCCGCTAGGATTTTGCGGTCGAGACTGACGCCGGCAGCCTTGAGGCCGTGAATCAACTGGCCATAGGTCAGGCCGTTGTTTCGTGCGGCGGCGCCGACGCGCTGAATCCAGAGCTTGCGATACTCGCGCTTTTTGACGCGGCGGTCGCGCTTGGCGTAGCGATCGGCGCGATTGGCGGCTTCCTGCGCAGATTGGTAGAGCTTGCTTTTGGTGAGGAAAAAACCTTTTGTCCTCTTGAGGTACTTCTTGCGCCGTGCACGACGCTTGGTGCCGCGTTTTACGCGTGCCATGGGTTTCTCCTTTTTTTGTGGGAAACAAGACAGGTTGCGTCAACGCCAAAAGCACGCGTTGCGCAACGGGTTTGTTTCCGGGGTGATGCGTTTGCACCGTTCGCCTTGCGGCGAGCATCTTTAGGTGAACTGAAAGATGGCGGCATAAAGCCACCGCTACATTACCCCGACTGAATCGGGGCTTATCGGCCGGCAGGCACCCGTGAAGCGCTGCCTGGCACGATTTGCGGTACTTACGTCCCGCGATTCAACCGAAAGGGCGCCCGCCGTGGCGGATGCCCCTACGAAGAAAAACGGTGAGCGCGCAAAAATCTATGGCACGCACAGAAAATCCTTACGGCTTTAGCCGTAGGGAAGCATCTGCTTGATGCTGGCTACGTCCGCTTTGCTTACCAGCGTCAACTTCTTCAGCTTGCGCATGCGGCCGGGCCTTTTTGTACCCATCAAGTGGCGCTTGCCGGAGTGCCCGCGCTTGATCTTGCCGTTCGCCGTGAACTTGAAACGCTTCCTGGCGCCACGGTGGGTCTTCAGTTTCAATTTTGGTTTCGATCTATTTCTCGGCATTGCTTAATTTCCTCTTCTGAGATTCGGTGGTTTCACCGAAGAGGGCGGACGGAAGTCCGCCCCTACATGATCCCTACATAAACTTGCTGATGTCTTCTTTTCCGCCGGTTACTGCGACTGCTGGGCGCTAGATGACGTTTGTCCCGCGGGCTTGGCGACGCTCACGCCTTTTTTCGGCGCGAGCAACGCTACCAGGACGTTGCCTTCCATGCGCGGCATGGTTTCGATCTGGCCCTGGTCGCCAATTTCCATGAGCAAGCGGTTCATCTTGGCACGGCCGACTTCTTGGTGCGCCATTTCGCGCCCGCGATGGAAAATCATCGCGCGCACTTTGTGGCCTTCGCCGAGGAACCGGATGATCTGGCTCTTGCGAACCTGATAGTCGTGTTCCGCAGTGGCGGGCCGAAACTTTACTTCCTTCAATTGCGAGCCGCGGCTGCTCTTGCGCTGCTCGTGGGCCTTCTTGTTGGCCTGATAGAGATATTTGCCGTAGTCGGTGATTTTACAAACGGGCGGATCGGCCGTGGGCGAAATTTCCACCAGGTCGAGCCCCTTTTCCTTGGCCAGCTTTATGGCTTCAAACGGCTGCATGACGCCGAGCTGGCCGCCCTCTTCATCAATCACCCGGATCTCGCGCGCCCGTATTCGTTCGTTAACGCGAATACGATCGCTCTGCCGGAAGCTGCGTTCTGCGATAAGTCCCCCTCAAGCACTCTGCATTCGTGGGCACGAAGCGGCCGACAAGAACCTGCTTTCCCCGGCACATCCAGGGGCTGGCCCCGACTCAAGAACCAATTCATCACCGCGAAGCGATGAACCCAACCCACACAGTTGAAAAACGACTGGGGACGGGCTTCAAAGTATAGCACGTGCCAGCGGCTGCACGGCAAGAGGCAAAAGGGCGTAAGAAGGGCGTAAGGGCGTGGCGGCGGGTCAGCTGGGGATTATGGATTGGAGGAGATCCCGCAAGAATCGAAGCGAGAGGCCTCATGTGCTCAGGCCGAGGTCGCCCTTTGGTCCGCTGATGAGCGCGCGGAGCCGGGCTTTGTCGCTTCGCTGGACGAGGAGGTCGAGGCCGATGCGTTTGAAGGTCAGGGTGAGTTCGTCCGGATCCACGCTCATGATTTCAAAATACTCCAAGCGGCACCGTGCGGCAGCGTCCTTGGAAGGGTGGACAGAGTCGGCGCTCCATTCGATGAAGAAGGGAAGAAGACCTTGGCGATCGTCGGCGAGGTTGACCGTTTTCCAAGTGAGTACGCCGCCATCGGGGCGCTTTCTCGAACCGTCATCGGGGCCTTGGAAGGCGATTTTGTTTTCGCCAAGTTGCTTGGCAATGGCGACGATGTCCGGAGGATGGACGGCCCAGCCGATGAGGCGTGGCTCGCGCATTTCGCGGATTTGAGGGAAGTGGACAATTTTCTGTTGGGCAGGGTCCGGGGCGATGATTTCCAGGTAGCGGCGTTCTCCGAGCGAGAGGAGCGCGTTGCGCGTGCCGCGGCCGGGATGGACGCCGCCAATCGCAGGGCGGACGCCGGTGTTCTCTTCGACCAAATCGATGCCGCGATCAAGATCTTTGCAGCCGAGAATGATGTGATCGAGCAAAGCAGGTACCTGATCTTCCTCATCCGAGCCTGCCGCCCAGGATGCGGAAGGCGCGGCAAGCGTGCCGCAGGTCAAGGCGAGAAAAAGACGGCGGGAAATCATCCATGGCACCTCGTCATTTTAGAAGCAGAATTGTCGCGCAACGCGCCTCTTCTAGGGCTTGCCCGGAATTTGCATTGGCACCAGCCAGAGGACCAGACCCAAGAGGGTAAGTACGGCGACAAAATATCCCGTTATGAAACGACTAGGCGCGGTGGGCATGGCTTTGTCAAAGAGGCGATAAGCCGCACCACCGGCCACTAAGAGAAAGATGGGTTCCTTCAGGAAAATCGAGAGGAGGAGGCAATAGCAGAGAAGCACGATGCGTTCGGTCTTGCTCAACGCCGGAATCGCTTGGCCGCCATCAAGCACCCAAATGGGGATTAGGTTCAAGACGTTGATCAAGACGGTGAAATGCGCGAGTCCGGCCCAGAGATTGTTGCCAGTCTTCCACCAGAGCAGACCACAGCCCGCGGCTCCCAGCCATCCTGCGAGCGGGCCCGCCAGGCTAACTGCCGCGCGGGTCTCCTGCGAAACACCGAGCGCTTGCCAACGCACGTATGCGCCGAACCCTGGCAAGAAAACGGGCATGTCCGCGGGTAATCCTCTGCGCTTGATGTCGATGAAGTGACCCATCTCGTGAATCAGGATGAGGACGGCAAAGCCGATGCCGAATTTTGCCCCGTAAACGGTCCAGTAAACGCCCACGAAGGCAAACAGACTCAAGAGGAAATTGAGCTTGAAGAGAACGAGAAGCGATTTCCCTTTGGCGAGCAGGAGGGCGATGGGCGCGAGCGGGCCGAGCTTGCGGACCCAATTGGGCGGGGCCTTCAGAGGAGGTGCAGTGGGCGCGGCCAGTTCGAGTTTGTGTGCTTTATCGCGCACCCATTCGGTTTGGGTGGATTCGCTCGGCAAGAGCTCGAGTGCTTTCAACCATTGCGCCCGGGCTTGGATCAAGTCGCCGTGTTCTTCCATCATTTTTGCGGCGGCGGCGAGGCGCTGCAATTCCTGGGCGTGCACGAGCGAGTGGCATTGCGGGCACACCAAGGTGCCGGGCGCGAGTGCACAGGTGCAGTTTTTGCAATTTTCAATTAATTCCGGCGTGTTGGTGGACACGAATTCAGCTTTGTTTTTCAACCCGCAATCGGTGGCGGCGCAGGTGCGGGAGTGTTCTTATCGAACGGACCAAGGATATCGAGTTTCACGCCGGCCGTCAGCCGCCAGGCAATGCGGATGCCCACGAAAAGAATGATCAGACCGATGATCCCATGGAAAGGATCCTGCAGCTCGAGGAACGGAGAAGCCAGGCCTATAAGAACTGCCAATCCCAAAGCCGCGCCGAGACCCATCGACGGTTTCTTTGGCCCCGCGGGCGTTTGCGTTTGGGGTTGTTGGGAGATAGTGCTGCCGTTGACTGCGGGCGCCTGCGGCTGCGCCGGCGCAGACGATTGTGGAAGGGCGTGCTGTACCTGAGTGTGTTTTTCCGCCTTTTTGTCTTTCACAATCTGTGAAATAAAGATGGGAATCGCGGCGATGGAGACCGCTGAATAGGTCAGAAGTGCGGCGGCAATCTGATATCGGCGCCCACCCATTCCGCCGGAGCCCATCTTGATGGCCTTGCCTACGATGTAGCCGACCGCTAGGGAGACGTAGCCGATCACCAATCCCGTGAGGATGCCGAAAGCGGCGTATAGAATGAGCCCCAGGAAGGCTCCACCCAGACCAAAGACAATTCCGCGTACAAAAGCTTGATGGGAGTCCTTGGGAACCTGCTGCTTCAGGCGTTCGGCGCAGTTTTCGCATGCCGGCGCGCCATTAATGCGATAGTAGCGGCTCGTGAGAGTCGTGTCGCAGGACTTGCAGCGATCGGGGCCGGACGACGATTTGTATTCGGCGGTGCCGAATTGTGGCGTCGAGCTGCCTGGAAGGATTTCTGCCATGGGCGGAAGTTATCACATGCTCTATAGTCTCAAAAGAGAAATTTATTCAATCGGAGGTAGGAGAGTCAGTATCTAACTGGAATGCAGGGATCGGACGTTCGCGAGCGGAAGGAGTCTGCGGTTAGCGCTCCTTGCGTGGCAGTGGGTGCCGTGCGTGTTGCTCAGAGGCTAATTGAAGTTGTGTTCTTGCCGCGCTTGGCCAGGTAGGCGTGCCAGAACAGGCGGGCGGCGACGGCGCGCCAGGGGCGCCAAGACGCGGACATTTTTTCGAGGCGTTCCGGCGAAGGACGCTGGCGAAGGTGCTTTACTTCTTGTACCGCCGTGGCCAATGCCAGATCGCCGGTCGGCCAGATGTCCGGGCGGCGCAAGGCGCTCAAGAGATAGATGTCGGCAGTCCATTTACCGATGCCTTTGAATGTTGTGAGCATTTTGCGCGCGGCATCGTCCTGCAGATCGTGAAGATCCCCCAAATCGAAATAGCGGCGCGAAAGAGATTCGGCGAGCAGCCGCGTGTACAGCGTTTTCTGGCGGCTGAAGCCGATGCGCAGCAACTCCGCGTCCGTGAGCTTCAGGAAGCGGCTTGGCGTGAGCGGGCGGACGGCGGCATTCAGACGGCCGAAGGCCGCTTTCGCGGAGGCTAGAGAAACTTGCTGTTCGAGGATGATGTAGACGAGTGTGGGGAAACCGGGATCGCGCACCCACAAAGGCGGCGGGCCGTACTTTTGCACGACTTCAGCCAAATGGGCGTCGCGATCGGCCAGGAGACGCACGCCCTGAGCGAAGACGTTTTCATTCAGGATGATTTGCGAGATCTGCACGGAACGATGAATCGAGATTCGCGATGACGATCTAACTCGTGGCACGGGAATCGACTTCTTGCCGAAGCGATTCGACGACTTCGGCGAGGGGCTTGGGGCCGAGGTCGCCTTTGCTGCGATGGCGGACGGAGACGGTGCCGGCTTCAGCCTCCTTGGGGCCGACGACGAGCATATAGGGAATTTTTTGGAGTTGCGCGTCGCGGATTTTCGCGGGCAATTTTTCGTTGCGGTCGTCGAGGTGAACACGAAGATTGTGGCGCTTCAGAGTTTCAGTGACGTGCCTGGCGTAATCGGTGACTTTTTCGCTAACCGGGCAGACTTCCACCTGCACCGGCGCGAGCCACAGCGGGAAGGCGCCGGCGTAGTGCTCGATCAAAATGCCGAAGAAGCGCTCGACGGAACCGAGCAGCGCGCGGTGCACCATCAGCGGCTGATGCTTCGCGCCGTCATCGGCGACGTATTGCAGGCCGAAGCGAGCGGGCAGATTGAAATCGAACTGCACGGTGGTGAGCTGCCAGGACCGGCCGATCGCATCGATCAGCTTGACATCGATTTTCGGGCCGTAGAAGGCAGCTTCGCCTTCCATCTTTTTGTACGGGATGTTCATGCGCTTCATGGTGTCGGCGAGAGCCGCCGTGGCGCGATGCCAGTCTTCGGGCTTGCCGGCGTAATTCTCCGGATGCGCGGGATCCCAATCGGAGAGCTCGACTTCAAATTTGTCGAAGCCAAAATTTTTCATCACCGCGAAGGCAAAATCGACGCAAGCCTCGACTTCGCTTTCGATTTGCGAAGGCATGCAAAAGATATGCGCGTCGTCCTGGGTGAAGCCGCGGACGCGCAGCAAGCCGTGGAGCACGCCGCTGCGTTCGTAACGATAGACGGTGCCGAGCTCGGCGAGACGGACGGGAAGGTCGCGGTAGCTGCGGAGCTTTGACTTGTAAATAAGTATGTGGCCGGGGCAATTCATGGGCTTGAGCTGGTAGTCGGCCTTTTCGACTTCCACCGCGCCGAACATGCTGTCTTTGTAAAAATTTGTGTGGCCACTGGTCTTCCAGAGGTCGAGGCGCATGATGTGCGGCGTGTAGACGAGGTCGTAGCCGCGTTTTTGCAATTCGTCGCGCAGCCAACTCTCCATGATGGTGCGGATCAAGCCACCCTTGGGATGCCAGAAAATGAGGCCCGGGCCGGCTTCTTCCTGAATGCTGAAGAGATCGAGCTCCGTGCCGAGCTTGCGGTGATCGCGGCGCTTGGCCTCTTCGATGCGGTGCAAATGCGCGTCCAGCTCTTTCTGCGTGAAGAAAGCCACCGCGTAAATGCGCTGGAGCTGGGGATTGCCTTCCTGGCCCTTCCAGTAGGCGCCGGCCACGTTCATCAACTTGAACGCCTGGATGCGCTTGGTGGAAGGGATGTGCGGGCCGCGGCAGAAGTCGATGAATTTCCCCGTGGTGTAGAACGAGACCATCGGCTCGGTTGCTTTTTCTTCCACCAGCTCGCACTTGAAAATTTGGTTGCTCTTTTTGTAGAGTTCCAAAGCTTCCCGCTTCGGGATGAGTTTGCGCTCGTTTGGCAGATCCTGCGCCGCGAGCTCGTGCATCTTCTTTTCGATTTTCGCGAGGTCTTCCTGAGTGAACGGCTCATCACGCAGGAATTCGTAGAAAAAGCCCGTGTCGATGGGCGGACCGATGCCGAGCTTCACGTTGGGATACAACTCCATCACCGCAGCGGCGAGCAGATGCGCCGCGGAATGGCGGAACACAAAGAGAGCATCGGGATCTCTTTCCGTGAGGATTTGCAGCTTGACATCGTGATCCAGAGGGCGGCGCAAGTCGATCAGTTCGCCTTCACCGTCGTTGGGCGCGGCGACGCGCGCCACAAGGGCGGCATCCGCGAGCCGCGGAGAAATACTTCTCGCGACGTCGGCCGGTGTCGTGCCTTTGGGCACCTCTTTGACGCTGCCATCCGGCAATGTGATGTGAATCTGCTCCATCGGCATGTTCACCTGGAAGGAGAACACTAAGCTTATCGGCGGTGTTCCATGCGGTCAAGGCGCGGCAGACGAATCGCAAGCATGTCGGAGTCAAATACGGTCTGGTCCTAAATCAGCGTGACTCCCGGAAGCCCGGAAAAGTGCGCGTCCGACGTAATCAGCTCCGCCTGGTGCGCCTGAGCCGTCGCATAGATAATGGCATCCGCCATCGGCAGTTTGTAATCAATACTCAGCGAAGCAGCGGCCAACGCGATCGTATCCGTGAGGTCCACCACTCTCCGCCGTAGAGCCTCCGACAGAAACAGGCTCGCGTGACGTATGTCAATAAGAATATCGATCAACAATACGCAGCACTCTCTATCAATTGATAGTAAATCGTGTCCCAGAACCTGTATCGATGGAGCATTTGAGAAAATATGTAGCCGCAAACTAGCTTGCATTGCAAACCAAATTTCCCTATTTCTCCAGGCTCGCGGCCTCCGCCCGGACAAAACTAGAGCCCGGTTCAACGACAAAGCGTGTTGAATCGCGTCCCTCGCTTTGCTCGTATCCCCTTGTTTTTGAAAGGCTTTGGCCAACCACACCCAGGTTTCGTCTTGCAAAGAATCAATGGCCAAGGACTTCTGGAAGCTATCAATGGCTTGGTGACGTCTCCAGCAAACATTTTCTGGGTCATCAGGTACTGATGGCCAAGGCTGGCCCAGACGCGAGGATTCTTGTTCATCGAGCGCCATAGCCTTGGCATTTTCTTCTTTGACTTTCGGACCGAACTTCGGGCCTGCGAACACCGCGCTTCCCAGTGAAATCTTTCTACCGTAAAGATCGGCGAGCAGGCTATGTGCGTCGGCGGACTTATCGTTGAGCTGGGCCGCGTCAATGGCTTTGTCCACCGCTTCTTCCGCGGCCTTCTTGTCCTTGCGCATCTCATACACATCCAGGAAATACTCGTGCACTCTCGCCACCTCAAGATAGATGCCCGCATCGTCGGGGTTCTGAGCGATCATCTGTTCGAATTGCGCCCTCAGGGATTGCAGTTGTTTCTCATCGTGGGTTTTCCTGGCAGCTTCAACGGCTGCGCCGAGAGCATCATCCGCTGCTGAAACAGACGCAGACGTTCCTGGAGCTATGGAGAGCAGAGCGACGTACGCGACACCAAGAAGGCGGAGATAAATACTCTTCCGTGAACGCATAGGCAATTCCCGGCTTCCTTCTACGCATGGAACGCGGTGAAAGTGTCAGTGCTGCGCCGACGCTTCGCGGATGGCGCCGAATTCGGGCGTGCCGCGGAGGTTCGCGAACGCGGGCTCTTCATTCAGCCAGTCTGAAAACTGAGCGATGTTTTTCGTTTTGGCGCGCGCCCGTCGCGGCCGATTTTCCGCAAAGAGACAGTTTTGTCGGACGCAGGCTACAAGGTAGACTTTCTTATTTCTGCAATGTGTATTGAAATGCTCCGGGGAAAATGGGATGAAAAATTTAGGCGTGACAGTGATTTTAAGATTCGTGCTTCTTTTGCCCACAATGGCGAGCGCAGCGCAGGAGCCGAAGGCGCTTCCGCTGCCGGACGAGCGCTACAGAGTGGATCTTTTACTGGTGGTGGCGCATCCCGATGACGAGGGTGCGGCAACGCCGTATCTTGCGCGCGCGCTCGACGAGCATAAGCGTATCGCGGTTGTCTTCGGCACGCGCGGCAGCAGCGGCGCGAATGAAGCCGGAGCGGAGCAAGCGGCGGCGCTCGGCGCCATCCGCGAGATCGAAGCGCGGAACGCTCTCACGACGCTGGGCATTACCAATGTGTGGTTTCTCGGCGGCAAGGACACGGCATCGCAAAACGTATTGCAGTCGCTGGCGAACTGGGATCACGGCGTTTCGCTCGAACAACTTGTGCGCCTCTTTCGCCTGACTCGTCCGGAAGTCATCCTGACGTTTTTGCCTGGAACATTTATTGGCGAAGACCACGGGGACCACCAAGCCTCCGGGCTGCTGGCGACGGAAGCATTCGATATGGCGGGCGATCCCGCCTCGTTCCCTGAGCAGCTGGCGGGCCCGACCAAACGGCTCGAACCTCTTCTTGAGAACCTGCGGCCCTGGCAACCAAAAAAGATTTATTACTTCCCGGACGCGGACCGCGAAGATATTTTTAGCGGGAAAGGCCCGGACTATTCGGTAAAAGAGATATCCAAATCGGGCAAGCAGCCGTACTGGCGGATGGCGCTTGATTCGTTTCGCGCTCACCAGACCCAAGCGAAATCTTTTCTCGATAAGATCGCTCAAATGGACGAGGCACAAATCGAAAAGATGGCCACCTCCGATGGCGGCTGGACGGACGCATTGCATTTCGTGCTCGGCAAATCGTTGGTTGGCGGTAGTGTGACCGGAGATATTTTCGATGGCGTTACGCCGGGTGCAATTGCCTTCACCCGGCCCGAAGTTTCTCCTGAACCTGCACGGCCAGAACTATCGGTGGAGCTCGGCGGCCCGTACAGTTTCTACGCTGAATTTCGGCGCGCTCATGGGCTCACCAATCTCCCGCATCCCGAGCCGCCGGAGATCGCCCTGCAGGCTCCCGGTACGCTGGTGATTCCATTGTGGGTTCTCAATCGAACCGCGAAAACTCGGGAGATCACGCTCTCCGTCGCTCTGCCCACGGGGTGGACGACGCAAGACGGCACCGGGAAGTTTACGGTGGCGACGAAGCAAGTCGTGGCCACGCGCGTCGAAATCACTTTGCCCGCGCTTGCTGAAAATGGCGCCAAGAAACAGGAGCCACAGGAAATCAGCGTTCATGCGGATTCGAATGGACAAAGTATCGGCGAGATCAAACTTCGCGTTGAACTCCGGAAACGGGCGCTGCCTCAGTAAGCTGCTTCAGGATTCTTTATGACGCGCGGCTTCCATTGCTTCCCAAGCCGCTTCCGGAAGCATCAATAGATCGTTGAACTCGCCGGCACCGCGCAACCATTGGGCGCCGTCGATCACCACGCACTCGCCGTTGATATACTCCGCCATGTCGCTGATGAGAAATGCCGCGAGATTGGCCAACTCCTCGTGCCGCCCGAAGCGCTTCATGGGATGCTTGTCCTTGGCGTGATCTTCGAATGGCTTCGAAGGCATCAGCCGCGACCACGCGCCTTCCGTCGGGAAGGGCCCTGGCGCGATGGCGTTCAGCCGGATGTGATACTTCGCCCATTCCACGGCGAGCGAAGTGGTCATCGCCAAAACGCCCGCCTTCGCGCAAGCCGACGGCACGACAAACCCCGAGCCGGAGTTGGCGGCCGCGTAGGTGGTTACGATATTCAGCACGTTGCCGCCGAGCTTTCGGGAAATCCAGCGCTTGCCAAACACTTGCGTGCAGTTAAATGATCCGTTCAGTACGATGCCGACGACGGCGTTGAAGGCATTGGGAGTCAGTTTTTCGGTGCGGGCCATGAAATTTCCGGCGGCGTTGTTGACGAGCGCGTTGATTTCGCCGAATTGTTCCTCAGCCTTTGCTGCTGCGGCTTCGACGGTGCCATAGTCGCGCACGTCGCAAACCGTGTAGGCAGCTGCGCCGCCTGCGCGGTGGATCTCATCGCACGTTTCCCGCAGCGGCCCTTCCCGCCGGCCGACGAGGAACATGCGCGCGCCCAGTTCAGCAAACCGCAACGCCATCGACCTGCCGAGTCCGGACCCTCCGCCGGTAAGGAAAATGGCACGACCCTTCAACAGTTCCTTTTGGAACACGTTTCACCGCCTCGTGCAGCTGACTGAACGCGCGCGTCACCTGCGGAACGCGATTCTAATCCATCAGAGAGACTGCGGATGACCTTTTCGAAAGGCGCCCGGTGGCGGGGCGCAAGGCAGGTAAACAAGGCTAGGGATGCATCTGCGCAGGAATGGGCCGCCCCATCGTTTTTGCATATTCAGCGGCGTAGAGCGCACTCTCTGGAAATTCCTCGCTCAATTCGTGAAACAGTTTCTGCGCCAGGAGATTTTGTTTTTCCCTGCGAGCCGCCAAGGCCAGCAAGATCTTGGCAAACGGCTGGAGGTACCGTCCGTTTTCAATTGTTTTTCCAAGCTGCTCCATGCCGAGCTTTTTGTCGCCGTGGATTCCTCCGAACCGAAGCATGAAGCGCGCACCGCCCGAGAGGCTTCCGATAATGTAGTTGGCCGCTCCCAGAGCGACGTACGCGTCATCGGCGTCCGGCTGCTGCGCGAGCAATTGCCTGGCATGCTCGTTGGCTTCCTTGAGCCGCTTCAAGGCTTCCAGGTGCTGCTTCTTGAGAATCATAGCGGCATCGGATTCCATCCCGGCCGCCAGCGCGAGGGCGAAGAGCGCTTCGGGGTCCTTGGCATTTTTCTCGAGGCGCTGCTTAGCGAGCTTTCGCGCGTGCTGGATGGCCTCCTGAAAGCTTTTCATTCGCCCGGGATCGGGTTTGCCGTCGATGCCGTTCAGAAATTTTTTCTCGTTCAAAAAGAAATCACTCGAGAGAACATCCTGGCGGTAAAACTCCTCGAAGAGATAGCTGGCCGCGACGGCGACCTGCACGAAAGGCTCGTCCGGGTGCTGGGATTCCCAGTCCGCAAATTTTTCGCGGCCTTCGGCGAAGTTTTGGGTGTAAAGAAGGTGAAATCCGGAAGCGAGTTCCGGCACCTTGGTGAACGCCGGACTACGTGCGTCGGTCTCCGGCCGCGAGCCACCGATAACCGCGGAGAGCAACAGCAGGGATGCCATGCAATAGATTCGCCAGCACATTGGAGGCCTGCTCTTCAGAAGAGACCGGGCAAGAAGCGCGGCTTGCCGGTCATCGCCGCGCGATAGTCTGGATTGGCGAAGAGCACGCGTTCCTCCATGGAGAGCCGTTGCGTTAGGACTCCGACGTGCGCAATGGCTCCCGCGACAGCGGTGATCCACGCGGTGTGTATCAGCGGAAGCACCAGCATCTCGGCAAAAACGGCCGCATAGTTAGGATGCCGAACGTAGCGAAAAGGTCCGGAAGTCACCACGCCGAGACGCGTGGAATCCACGACCTGAACGTTCCAGTGCTCCCCGAGCGAGCGAATGACCCACCAACGCACGGCATTCGCCGCGAGGAAGACGGCAAACATCGGCACAACCAGCCAGGGGATGAAAGGGCGCCTAAGGAGGACTACTTCGAGCGCAGCGCCAAGCAGCACCGCGGTGTGCAGCAGCACCATCCAGCGGAATTTCGGCTCTTCGACTTTCGCCGCGCCGCGCGCGGCCATTTCCCTTTGGTGCTGCTTGGAGATGCGCAATTCGGCCAGCCGCAGCACCGCCACGGCAAGGAGCAGACCGAGAAACGCCATGACGCTCAGGTCCATTGCAGTAGCAAAAACTCCGCGCTGAAGCCCGGGCCAAACGCCGCTGCCAGCGCGTATTCACCAGGCTGGGGCGGTCTTTTTTCCATCCACTCCTGGAGAATAAAAAGGATTGTCGCGCTGGAGAGATTTCCGACGTTTCCGAGAATGTCCCAGGACGGCTGCGTGTCGCATTTGCACAAGCCGAGTTCTGTCTCGATGTTCCCTAGCAGCCGAGCCCCCCCGGGATGCAGAATCCAGCCCTTGATCTCCTCGCGCTTCCGGCCGTGGCGATCGAGGAAACCCTGCACCAGCCCGCCGATCTTTCTCCCGATCATTTCCGGAACATCTTTTGCCAGCAGGATGTGGAATCCGGAATCGCGGAGATCAAATCCCATGGCGCCCAGCGAATCGGGAAACGTATAAGTCTCCGAGGCGAGAATCTTCGGCCCGCGCATTTGCTTTCCGCTGACGACCACGGCTGCGGCGCCGTCGCCAAAAAGAATCGAAGAAATCAGGTTGGCCTGCGAAATGTCCTTGCGCTGCAACGTGAGCGTGGGCAGCTCCACGGCGATAATCAGGACGTTTCCGCCGGGTTCGGCCTTCAAGTAATCGGCCGCACGTCCCAGCGCCATGGCGCCCGCGGCGCAGCCTAGTTCCGTGAACGGCATCCGCCGGATATTCGAGCGGAATCCCATCAGATTGATGAGGTGGGCGTCCAGCGACGGGATCATGAAGCCCGTGCAGGACACCGTGATGATCATATCGATTTCATCGGCCTTCAAGCCCGCGCGCTCCAGGCACTTTTCCGCCGCTTCCCGGCCGAGCTTTACCGCATGCTCGATGTATTCGTTGTTGGTTTGCGAAAGTGGGCGCGGCTCGATGATGTAGTCGAGGGGGAAGATGGCGTGCCGCTTGTGAACCTGGGCGTTATCGACGATGCTCATCATCGCTTCGAGACGGCGCTCGGGAATGTCAAAGACGCGTCCCATGTACACCTTCACGTCATCGCGTGTGATGGTGTAGGGCGGGAGCGCGGTGGCCGTCGCGGCGATGGTGGGATACGAGGCTGCGGCAGCTTCTGTGGGTCGATTGCGCGCGGATTCCATCAGTCTCCTTGGGCACAAAACCGGCGTTGTCTGTTCTCCGCCGCATAAACCGTTTGGATGCGGCGTTTCCGAGGCAGGCTGCGTTCGAACCCACTGACTTTATATCATTTCTAGCAGAGAGCGCACTATTTTGTGTGGCTAAAGGCGGCAATATCCACGGAACTAACGCGTAGTGGATACTTGAGGAAAAATTTCCAAGCGCGCCGGCGCTACATTTCACCGCGCTCGATCCTTTCGGGCACGATACCGGCCCCTTCAGCGCGGAAGCGCTGGCCAGTCTGGAACGCTTGGAAACCGTGATCGGAAACTTGCGCGAAGTCGCTGAGCGCCTGGCACCCGGTCGCGCCTGCATATCCGTTGTTCCCGATCACGGTATTGTAAAGACCGGCGCGCCATTTCATTTATTCCCGGCTTTCCGGAAGGCTAGGCTTCCTAGTTCAGGATCGTTCGAAGTCGCAGCTGCGCGCTCGGCAGGTGTGTTAGATTTTTCGTCGAAGAGGTGCTCCATGGCGGCGTCCGAAATCCGCAAATTCATCTTGCTGTCCACGATTATGCTTCTGGCCTCTACGTCTTCGTCAGGCCAGCAGGCTGGACTTCCCTCAACAACCGAAGGCGATTTCGTCGTCAAAAATTTCAAATTCCGGTCGGGTGAAACGCTGCCGGAATTGCGCTTGCACTACACGACGCTTGGCAAGCCGGTGCGCAACGCGGAGGGCCGCGTCACAAACGCCGTCCTGATTCTTCACGGTACCGGCGGCTCGGGCCTGCAATTCCTCCAGCAGCAATTTGCCGGGGAGCTCTTCGGTCCCGGGCAGCTCCTGGATGCGAACCGCTACTACATCATTCTTCCGGACGGCGTTGGTCACGGGAAATCTTCGAAGCCTAGTGACGGATTGCACGCGCGCTTCCCGCAATACGACTATGACGACATGGTCGCCGCGCACCACCAGCTTCTCAGCGAGGGCCTTGGCGTAAACCATCTGCGCCTGATCCTCGGCACATCGATGGGCTGCATGCACTCCTTTGTGTGGGGAGAAACTTATCCTGTTTTCATGGACGCACTGATGCCGCTGGCATGCCAGCCGGCGCAGATCGCCGGACGCAACCGCATCTGGCGCAAGATGGTGATGGACGCGATTCGCAACGATCCGGAATGGAAGGGAGGAGAGTACACGGCGGAACCGCAGCAAGGATTGCGCACGGCGCTTGACTTGCTACTCGTTGCAGGCAGCGCTGCGCTCTATATGCAGAAAACCTTGCCGACGCGGGACGCCGCGGACAAATATCTGGATGACTATTTCAAGACGCGTTTTGCAGGGTTGGACGCCAACGATCTCATGTACGCGGTGAATGCTTCGCGTAATTACAATCCGTCGCCGCAGCTTGAGAAAGTCACTGCGCCCGTCATGTATATCAATTCCGCGGACGACTTCATCAATCCGCCCGAGTTGGGTATGGCCGAAGGCGAAATCAAAAAGGTGAAAAACGCGCGTTTCGTCTTAATTCCCATCAGCGATGAAACGCGCGGTCATGGAACCCATACGAAGGCCGTTATGTGGAAGAAGTACCTCGCGGAATTATTGAAAGGCGCAGGAGATTGACGCTGGGGTTCATGAGCCCCGGCTACTTTTTTGGAGAGACAGGCAGGCAGGAAAATATGGAGAAGTCTGTCATACCCTCGGTTTGGCATACAGCGAACTCGGGCAACATGAGAACGCAGCAAACGCTTTTCAAGACGCGCTCCGAGCAGAGCCCGATCTAAGACTTGAGGAACTAATGAAGATGAAAGATAGTAGCCCCAGCCTAGCTTACTAGGTGGTGGCTTGACTGGCGCGAATTTCTTGCCAGCGGCGGGGGCGCTTGTTGGCTTGGAGAACTTTCTTGCGCAGGCGGATGGATTTCGGCGTGATTTCCACGTATTCGTCGTCGGCGATGAATTCGATGGCTTGCTCGAGACTCAATTCGCGGTGCGGAATCAAGCGGATCGCTTCGTCCGCGCTGGACGAGCGCATGTTGGTCTGCTTCTTTTCCTTTGTAACGTTTACGTCCATGTCCTGTTCGCGCGAATTCTCGCCGACGATCATGCCCTCGTAGACGTCGATTGCGGGCCCGATGAACAATTCGCCGCGCTCCTGGATGTTCCACAGCGCAAATGCGGTGGATGGTCCGCTGCGGTCCGCCACCAATGCGCCGGTTGGACGAAGCGCCATCTCTCCGCCGTATTCCATCCAGCCTTCGAAAATCGAATGAATCAGCGCCGTGCCGCGCGTGTCCGTGAGCATCTGGCTGCGAAGCCCGATTAATCCGCGTGACGGAATCTTGAAGTCCATGCGCACGCGGCCCGAGCCGTGATTGCTCATTTTGATCATCTCGCCGCGCCGGCTGCCGGTGGTTTCCATGATGATTCCGATGAAATTCTCGGGCACGTCAATCACCAGGCGCTCCAGCGGCTCGAGTTTCTTGCCGTTCTCCGTGCGGACAACGATTTCGGGCTTGCCCACCATCAGTTCAAAACCTTCGCGCCGCATCGTTTCGATCAGAATCGCGAGCTGCAATTCGCCGCGCCCCAGCACGCGGAAGGATTCCGGCGTGTCCGTGTCCTCGACACGGATGGACACGTTGGTCAGGAGTTCTTTTTGCAGGCGATCGCGGAGGTCGCGCGAAGTCAGATACGTTCCGTCTTTGCCGGAAAGCGGACTGCTGTTGACGGTGAAAATCATCGCCAGCGTGGGCTCGTCGATTAGCAGCGGCTCCAGGGGCATCGGGTTTGCCAAATCCGTAATGCTTTCCCCGATGTTGATGCCCTCGACCCCGGCAATCGCCACCAGATCGCCTGCCGGGACGGCTTGCGCTTCGTCCCGCTCCAGGCCGCGAAAGGTATACAGTTTGGTGATTCGCGTCGGCGTCAGGCGGCCGTCCAGCTTGACGATGCCCACGTCCGCGCCGCGCCTGAGCGTGCCGTTGAAAACGCGGCCGATCGCGATGCGTCCCAGAAATTCGCTGTAATCCAGGTTCATCACCTGAATCTGCAGAACCCCTTCCGGGTCGCCCGGAGGAGCAGGAATGTGTTTTACGATGGTCTCGAATAGCGGGAGCAAATCTTTCGAACCGTCGCCCGGCGTGAGGTGCGCCACGCCGTCGCGCGCATTCGTGTACACCACCGGAAAGTCGAGCTGGTCTTCCGTGGCGTCGAGATCGATGAACAGGTCGTAGATTTCGTCCAGGACTTCCTTTGCGCGCGCATCGGTGCGGTCGATCTTGTTCAGCACGATCACCGGCGGCAGCTTCGCCGCCAGCGCCTTCTGCAGGACATAACGCGTTTGCGGCAGCGGCCCTTCGCTGGCGTCGACGAGCACCACAACTCCGTCCACCATGCGCAGCGCGCGCTCCACTTCGCCGCCAAAGTCGCTGTGCCCCGGCGTGTCCACGATATTGATCTTCGTGTCGTGGAAGAAAAGCGCGGTGTTCTTTGCGAGAATGGTGATGCCGCGCTCGCGTTCCAGGTCGTTCGAATCCATCACGCGCTCAACGAGAGCTTCGTTGGCACGGAAAATCCCACTTTGGCGGAGCATGGCGTCAACCAGCGTGGTCTTGCCGTGGTCCACGTGCGCAATGATGGCAATGTTGCGAATATTTTGACTCATAATTTCTGCTTGTCGTGGCCGCTTCGGGGCCAAATCCACTAAAGACAAAAATAGCTGCTGAAACAACCAGCAGCCTTGACGAATGTACCTTTATGTAGGTTGACCGCCTGGCGGTCACACGTCCTTAGGTGCGGCGCAGCAGTCTATAGTTTAACAGACTCGCTCTGCGGACGGCCAACAATGTAGGACAGGCATTCCTGCCTGTTCTCTTCCTGTTAACTCAATCTTGGGAAGGGACAGACAAGAATGCCTGTCCCACCTCGCTATTCCACGCGCAGGGCGATGGGGCCGAAGTCACTCCGAAAATCGAAGGGAAGAAGCCGCAGAAGTGCTCGATAAAATCGTATCGCCCTGGAATCAGCCGCTGCTATGGCGTCCTCCCGCGGCGCCGCCAGAGCACCGCTCTTCGGACCACTCGTTGTTTCTGGAACTAGCTCAACCGGCTCCGGGAATTTCTTTACGCCGTCCGAGTTTTCTTCAACAGATTTCTCGACCGCGCGATGGACAGTATTTCATCCATCCGCTCCGCTTCCGCGGTGGCGACTTGCCGGCCTTCTGGCGTTAACCGGTAATAACGGCGCCGTTCGTCGTCTTCTGATTCCGCGGGCCGGGAACGCAGCTCAACGATCAGGCCATCGTTCAGCAAGCGCTTGATGATTCCATACAGGGTTCCCGTGCTCAGCCGGACTTTGCCGCCGGTGCGCAGCTCCACTTCTTTGAGAATGGCATAGCCGTGGAGATCGCCGCCAGCCAGCGCCAGCAGCACATGGAACATGGACGGCGTCAGTGGCCCGAAAGGTTCAGCGTTGCTTTGAGCAGCACTCAAGGTTTCAGCTCCGCAGAAGAAAGGCTCTATCGTTATACGCTATATCGTCACACGCCATAGTGTCAAGGGGGGGCAGCCCGTGTCCATCCAATGAAATTCCGCAGACAGGGCTTTCCTGGAAAATCTGGAATCGGGAGACAAGAGGAACGAGCTTCTTCAGGACAATCGAAATGCCCGCGCCCGACTCTAGGTAGGATTGGTTCAGAGGGCGCGAACGCGGGTTTTTCGATGGTTCTTGGGACTACGGGCTTTTAAGATTTAGTTTTCCCAAGTCCTCCTATGGATGAGTTCAATAATCCCGGAGCAGGCCAGCTGACGGAATGATCTGATCTGCCGCGGGGGGACGTTGCTTTCCTTAACTTGAATCCCACTTGAACGTCAAACGAACTAACTCTGAAAATTCTGTGACCCTATAAGATCATTACAATCAGTATGTTATGTCCCTAAATGAACTAGGCTCTTTCCTGACGGTATTTCGCGTGGTATAGTCCGCCGATTGATTTCGGGGGATTTATCCTTCGTGGAGCACCGCGTTGACCCCAAATTCGCCCTCCGTTTCGGCCTTTATGAGGTCGATCTACTTCAGGGAGTACTTTCCCGGCAGGGCGTACGCCTCAGGATTCAAGAACAGCCTTTCCGCATCTTGGCGCTGCTTCTGCAACGCCCCGGTGAGATCGTCACCCGCGAAGAGCTCCAGCAGTTACTTTGGCCCGAAGGTACTCACGTTAATTTTGACGGCAGCCTAAATGCCGCCCTGAAGAAGCTCCGTGCCGCCATTCAAGATGACGCCGAGAATCCGCGCTTTATCGAAACCGTTCCCCGCCAGGGTTATCGCTTCCTCACGCCGGTCCATTCCGTCAACGGTTCTGCTAACTCCATTTCTCCCTCGACAAGCGTTTCTCCAGTAAGTTCCGAAAAGTCCTTCGAAGTCCGCATGCGCCTCAATCCGGAATTCTCACCCGAGAGGGCTGCCGAGCTTTCCAGAGAAAGGAAAATGGCGGAGCGCGCGACGCGGTGGATCGATTTCAGTCTTCTTTCCTGCGCGATTGCTTTTGGTTCCTGGCTGCTCTTTTTCATCGTCTACCCCGTCCCTCGTCCCAGCGTGCAGCGCATGACGCGCATCACCAACGCCGGTGGAATCGATGAATGGGGCGGGATCGTGTCCGATGGCACGAGGATTTTTTTTCTCGAGCGTGACGGCGGCCACTGGAATCTGATGCAAACCTCGGTGGAAGGCGGCAACGCGGAAAAAATGCTCGCTCCTTTTGAAAACACCCGCCTCTTCGCCCTCTCGCCCGACCATTCGCAGTTTCTGATCGGACAGTTCAACCGGCGCGATGATGAGATGCCGCTCTGGCTATGGCCCGTGCAAGGTGGTGAGCCGCGGCGCATGGGTGAAGCCGTTGGACACGATCCCGCGTGGTCACCGGATGGCAGCCAGATCATTTATGTTCGCGGCCGCAGCCTCTATACCATCCATCCCGACGGGACTCAGGTCCGCGAGTTGGCGCATGGCCCTGGGCTTCCGCATTTTCCTGCCTGGTCTCCCGACGGCGAAACCATTCGTTTCAACATGGACAAGCGCGAGGATGGCACTCAAGCAGTCTGGGAGATGGCCGCCGATGGCTCCGGTTTGCATCCGATTCTCGCCGGCGGAAGGCCGCTGGCCTCTCAGTCCGCCGGTGAGTGGACGGCGGATGGCAGGTATTTTCTTTTTTCCGGCTGCGAAAACTACGACTGCAATCTCTGGGGCATCCGCGAAGCCTGGAATTGGTTCCGCCGATCGCACCGTGATCCTGCGCAATTGACGCACGGCCCTGATTCTTTGCACGTGGACATCCCCACGCAAACGGGTTCCCGCGTATTTGCTTTCAGCTTCCGCTCGAATCGTGAACTGCAGAAAATCGAGCCGCGATCTCATCATGCCGAAACCTTGATTCTCAATGCCAACGCGGAAGTAGCGAGCGTCTCTCCCGACGGCCATCAGGCTCTGTATACCGAGCGTCCGGACGGCTCGCTTTGGCGGAGCAGCATCGACGGCGCTCAGCGGCTTCGCCTAACCAAACCTCCGCTGGTCGCCTCTGCCCCTCACTGGTCGCGGGATGGAAAGCAGATTCTTTTCACCGGCGTGCGTCCCGGCTACTTTCGCCAGATCTATTTCCTCTCCGCCGATGGCGGCGCCTTGCGCGCGGTCCTACCCGAGAGCCGCGAGGCTTCCGATGCCGATTGGTCGCCGGATGGCACGCAAATCGTCGTCAGCATGCGCGAACAAAAGACGCAGCCCAAGTTTGGTATCTACTTGTTCAAATCAAGCACCGGTGAGTGGACGGTCTTGCCGGAGTCCCGAGGACTGGTCGCTCCTCGCTGGTCTCCCGATGGACGATACATCGCGGCTCTTGACGAAACAAATCACCGGCTGGTTTTTTATGATTTCCTGACGGAACGATGGAGTGACCTGGCCGAAGGCGGACTTCTCAGCGCACCTTACTGGGCTTCCGGCTCCGCGGCGGTCTATTTTCAGGATCAGCTCGACAGCGAGCAGGCCGTCTATCGCGTGAAGATTGCGAATCGCCAGGTCGAGAAAGTCTTCAGTTGCGGCGAGATGCTTCGCAGCAGCCCCTCGCATTGCATCTTCAGCGGGCTTGGACTGGATGGATCTCTTTACATCATGGTTGAACGCGGTTTGACCGACATCTACGCTCTCGACCTCGACTTGCCCTGAGAATTCGCCCTTTTCCCTTTTGCGCCACCCTTGCGCTACCGCTGACCCGCCCACACGAAGCAAACCATCTGCTGCATCATGAAACAGTCCACTCTCTCCACCTCATGTGGTAGAAAGTACCCGATTTGCGATTTTAGACGCGCAGTGCCACAAAACGGCACTTCGCTGGCGGCATTGAATTCACTAATTCATATAATTGACTTCTAAATTTAGCCGATTTGCTTCTGTAACATCCTGTTTTTCAGATTCTTTCCTATTTCACCGCACTAGTGCGATCCCAGCGAATCGGTTTCATGGAACTTATCCATGAAATTTTTCGTAAGATTAGAAAACGCTCGACTGGTTTCTACGTCTATACATCTTAAGGGTGGGCGTCTATGTCACCGGAAGTGATCTCAATGCGAGAACCGGATGAACCGGCGACTTCGGAGCGAGTACTCCTGTCATCCGGCCGCTATGTCCTGTTTGGCCCCTTTCGGATTGACCAGCAGCGGCAGGAAGTTACGCGCAACGGGGCCCGGCTCAAGCTCCAGGGGAAGGTTTATCAGATTCTTCTGACACTTCTCGAGAAACCGGGTGAAGTCGTCACCCGCGAAGAGCTGCGCATACGGCTCTGGCCCGCTGATACGCATGTGAACTACGACGCCAATGTAAATACCACCGTCAACAAACTCCGCCAGGCGCTTGGCGATTCCTCCGATAAGCCGCTCTACATCGAGACTATTCCTCGGAAGGGCTACTGCCTCCTGGTGCAGCCCGAAGTCTCCGACAAGCCCGCCCATCCGCTCTTCACCCAGAGCGAGGCATCCGCTGATTCCGCTCAAGAAGCTTCTCGAAGCTTGGTCGCCCCTTCGTTTTCCAAGTCGGATGTTTGGATTGTGCTCGGCGTGATCGGCCTGATTCTTGCCGGGATGCTCCTCGGCGCGGGAATTACGCGGCTCTGGATTTCCCACGCGGCCCTGATGGCCCACTACCCCTTGGCAATATTCTTTTCGCGCGCATCAGCGGCCGCGTTTTTTTAAGATCTGTCTTACTCTTTCGGGGCTTGGCCTGACCGGAACTCCGTCCACGGGCCCGCCTTCATATCCCGCAAATAAGGCTCCTGCCAGGCATACTCGGGATGAGCCGCGAGAAATGGCTTGGCGAGAAAATCCCCGCCGCAGGGATGTCCCATGCGAGCCATCATCCGCATTTCTTTCGCCATCGTTGCGTCCGTCACTTTTCCCTGCACTGCTCCGCCGGGATAGTAGGGTTGCCAATTCCATTCTTTGACGCCGCGCGGCGATGCATCCACGTGCCCGCACAGCGTGCGCTCGTTGGCTTCTTCCTTGTGCTGAGCGGTGTCTGCATGGTCGCCCAGCATCTTTTCCGCAAGCGCGACGTCGATCTTTCCTTTGTTTTCCTCCAACAATTCATCCCAGCGCGCCCGCCTGGCGTTCGGCGAACTCTCTTTATTAGCCGGATCAAACTGTGGCGTGTCTTCCTTGAGCACCTTCGGATCGCGCGCCCAGTTCGATCCCGAGAGCATGCCATCCTTCGTCCTCCACAGCTTGCGCGCTTTCAACCCAAGTTCGAGCTGCGCGATCTCCCCTGTCTTTCGGTCGCCGAGCAGCCAGTCGTTTGCATAGCCTCCGTTGTTTCCGTCCAGCATGATCTTCGTGTATTCGTCGATTGAGCCCGCATACTGCAAGGCCTTCCGCGCCCGTACAAATTCAGCTTTTCCGTTGGGGTCCCAGCCTTCAAATTGCGTAATCGTCGTTTCCGTTACCATCAGCCCGTCGCTGTTGATCCCGAAATCGTCGTCGCTAGCGATCACTCCAGGGAAACCATCCATCAGGATTCTGTAGCCATTCTTCGGCGCGATGTCGAACACGATCCGCCACCGTTCCCCGTTCCGGTAACTGGTCCAGTTGTTGTGCGCCATCACGATCAGCCCGTCTTTTGTCCAGCTTCCCGTCGCCACAAAAGCGCTGCAATTCCCCGGGCTTTTAAGGTTTGGCGCCTTCGCCGTTTTTTGCTGCTTGTTCAGCCAGGGCACGTAATAATCCGGCAGCTCTTCGAATGCGTTGAACGCCACGATGTCGTGCACATCCAGCTTCGACCCGGTGCGGTCGCGCAGTCCCTCGACGATGCCCTGCAGCTCCTGCTGATACTCCGCATCGATCTTCGGCCACAGCATTTCGTGCGCGGCTTTACGGAAAAATTCCCAGTCGCGGTTCGTGGAACGCATCATCCCCGCGCTCACTGCCGCGAACGCATCTTCGATCTCCGGGGCCAGGAGGTACCCGTGCTGATATCCCATTGCGCCCGGATCGCCTTCGAGATGCACGTAGATCCACCCGCCTTCTTCAAAGCGCGATGCGGGCTTCAAGCGCGCATCGCTCGCCGCGGCACGCTCTCGCGCCGCCGCGATCGTCGCCACCATGGCGTCATACGCCGATGGGGATGCCGGCGCTCCGCTCTCCGCCCACCATAGCGCCACCCCTCCCAGGATCACCGGCAGAATCGTCGCCGCGCGCCTCATCGAATCATTCATTGCACCCGCCTCCAGAACGTCTGTTTGCGATCCTAGAGTCTATTTTGCCTCCCGTCTTCCTTCAACCTTTCCTTACCTCGCATCGTTCTCGTGTAAACTCTCCCGATCGGAATGCTTACAGCCATCACGCGTGCCGTCAGCCCAGCCATCGTCAATTGCGAACTCTCCTTCATCGATCGCAAGCCCATCGATCTGGCCATAGCCCAGGAGCAGCACCGCGCTTACGAAAAGCTGCTCGGCAAATTGGGCGTTCGCGTTATTTCGCTGCCCGCCGAGCCCGATCTTCCCGACTCGATGTTCGTCGAAGACCCCGCCATCGTTCTCGATGAATTGGCGGTGATCCTGCCGCTCGGAACGGAGACCCGCCGCCGCGAGGCGCCTTCACTCGCTCAAGCGCTCGCCGCGTTTAGAAAGCTCGAGTACGTTTCTCTTCCCGGCACTCTCGAAGGTGGCGACGTCCTTCGCATCGGCCGCAAGCTCTTTGTCGGCCTTACCAGGCGCAGCAACGCCGAAGGCATCCGCCAGCTTGCCACCATTCTTGCGCCGCACAATTATGACGTCATCACCGTTCCCGTCACCGGCTGCCTTCATCTAAAATCTGCCGTCACGCACCTCGGCCGCAACACGCTCCTGGCGAACCGTGCATGGTTTGGCACCACGCCGCTTGCCGGTCATGAATGGATCGACGTCGATCCCGCAGAGCCGCATGCAGCCAATGCCCTGGCCCTCGAGGACACGATCATTTTCCCTGCATCGTTCCCGCGCACACGTGCCCGCATCGAAGCCCGTGGCTTCCACGTCACTTCCATCGACATCTTCGAACTCCAAAAAGCCGAATCCGGCCTCACCTGCTCCAGTCTTCTTTTCGCAAACACAACTTCCGCCGGACGATGAGCCAGCACACATGAAATGCTACTTTGCCCGTGTGCGGGTTCTTTCCACTGGACAGGTGATTCCAAGGAACTGCTGTCCTGGACTAAGGAAAAGCCTGTAGAAGGGTCAGATAGACCGCCTGCGGCGCCTCCGCCCCCTTTTCCAGATTTTCCTTCACTTCCATCCTTGCCCGTGCTATTCTGCCTTTCGCAATGTTGTCCATCGCCACCAAGCGAATTACGTCCAAGTCGTCCATGTCGACTACCTCGACTACGACTAAGACGACTATTTCCGCTTCCGGCGCGTGGAGAAACAGCTAGCGAACTAGCAAAAAGTTTCCAACCCACCGCCAGAAGCGAACCTGGCGGTGGGTTTCTTCTTTTAAGCCCCCTCCAGAGACGCTCCAGCGGTTGCAATCGCGAGGGGAAACCAGGAGCGCAGGTCATGAGTCTCGAAAACGTACCGGAAGAATTAGCAGCGGAAGGAAGCCCCGCTGAGTTGCACGAGCGAGTGCATTACGCCGGCGGCGCGAGCAAGCAACGCCGGAACGTCGTGGCCTTCAAGTTCGGCGGCAGTTCTCTTCTCGGTGCGGGCCGCATGCTCCATGCTGCAGGTCTTGTTCGCGCCGCCACGCGGGCATCCAGCGTCATCGTGGTCGTCTCCGCGATGAAGGGCGTCACCGATCATCTCCTTTCTATTGCCCGCGCTCTCGCCGATGGCAAGCTCGCGCATGCCCGCCGCGCAGCCGAGCTCGTCCTGCATCTTCACCTTGATGTGCTTCACAATCTGCAGCTCAGCGAGCACCATGACCTTCGCGTGCGCCGCGAATTGCAACTCCTGGGACGCGACCTTCTTCACGAAATTCCGGTCCACGGAAGCGTCGCCGCCGGCGCTGAGATCTTCGATCGCCTCGCCTCCTTTGGCGAACGCTTCAGCGCCAGGCTCTTCGCCGCCGCGCTGGAAATTTCTGGCGTTCCTGCAGTGCCCGTCACATCCTCGGATTTCGTCCTGACCTGCGACACCTTTCGCGACGCGCAGCCGCGTCTCGAAGAAAGTAAACAACGTGGCCGGGACGTCCTTCTACCGCTCCTCGAAGCCGGCGTTGTGGCCGTCGTTACCGGATTCATCGGCGCAACGCCCGATGGCCGCATCACCACTCTCGGCCGCAACAGCTCGGATTTTTCCGGGGCCATCATCGCGCACGTCGTGGACGCCGACGAACTCGTCATTTGGACCGACGTCGACGGCATTTACACCGCGAATCCCAACGAATCTGCCGAAGCGCGCCTCTTGCATGAGCTCAGCTACGATGAGGCCCACGCCCTTGCCGCGAGCGGCGCGAAAGTTCTCCACGCAAAAGTTCTTCCTCTCGCCGCCGAAACCGAAATGGTCGTTTGGGTTCGCAACACTTTCAATCCGCAGGCGCGCGGCACGCGCATCGGCACGCCGCGCTCGCTCCAGGATTCGAGAACAGCGTCGCAGGATTGCGTTCCAATTTGTTCGATTTCAACTCAACAAGGCGGTGCGGCATGAATTCCCCATCTCAAAACGACGGAGATCAAAATATGCACGCGAAGCGACCGGAGAAAAAGTGGAGAGCGGGGGTCCTTGGCGCTACAGGAGTTGTCGGCCAGCGCCTCGTTCAAATGCTCGGCAATCATCCGTGGTTTGACCTTACCGAAGTTGCCGCCTCCGAGCGTTCTTCCGGTAGGACTTACGCCGAAGCCGTTCGCTGGCATCTCGACGCGCCGATTCCCGATGCCGCGCGCGGCCTCGTCGTTAAAGGACTCGACCTCTCTCTCGACTGCGACTTCGTTTTTTCCGCGCTCGATTCTTCCGTCGCTGGCCCCGCCGAAGAGGATTTCGCCCGCGCGGGCTATCCCGTCGTCAGCAATTCCAGGAATCACCGCATGGATCCCGATGTTCCGCTGCTCATTCCGGAAGTGAACGCCGCGCATCTCGACGCCGTTCCTCTGCAGCAGAAGAATCGCGGCTATGATACGGGCTTCATCGTCACCAATCCCAATTGCTCGACCGCCGGCCTGGTCCTGGTATTAAAACCTCTCGCCGATGCCTTTGGCCTCGAGAAAATCTTTGTCGTCACTCTTCAGGCCATTTCCGGCGCCGGCTACCCCGGCGTCGCCTCGCTGGACATCCAGGGCAACGTCGTCCCCTTTATCAGCGGTGAAGAAGAAAAAATGGAGCTCGAACCGCAAAAGCTGCTCGGCAAATGGGATGGGTCGCGCTTCGTCGACGCCGGCATCGGCCTCAGCGCCCATTGCAATCGCGTGCCTGTGATCGACGGCCACATCGAATGCGTCTCGATCGGCCTGAAAAAAATCGCCTCCCTCGACGAAGTTCGTGAAGCCCTCCGCAACTTCGAAGTAGACGCCGATCTGGCTTCGCTCCCCACCGCCCTGAAGAACCCCGTCCTTGTCTTCGACGAGGAAAACCGCCCGCAGCCCCGCCGCGACGTCTACGCGGGCAATGGTATGGCCGCCGTCGTCGGCCGCGTCCGCGAATGCCCGCTCCTGGACGTCAAACTCACGTTGCTCTCGCACAACCTCGTCCGCGGCGCCGCCGGCGCCGCCCTGCTCAACGCCGAACTCCTCGCCGCTCGCGGCTTCCTCAAGCACCGCCGCGCCCCGAGCGAGTCTCGCCTCGCCGAACCCGTCTCCCGCTGAGTCGCGTTGCTTTCAAGCCGGGGGTTCTGCCTGCGGGGCCCCCTCCATAATTGCCAACGTGAATGCCATGATCTACGCTTGCAAATATTGAGGAGGCCTTCGTGTCCATGTCCATCCCACGGTCGATGCAATGGCTACTGTGCTTCGCCTCGCTGGCCGCGATTCCCTATCCGTACGGCCGCGGCACCCATTCGTCCGCACAACAAGTTGCCAGCAGCCTGCCCCCTCCCGTGCACTTGGCCGCCGAGCAAGATCATCAGCGCCTTATGGATCTTCTCCACATCGCTCCGCCGCGGTCCCGACGGCGACCCCAACTCCCCGAACGCCGCCAACTATGACGAGTCCAAGGTGACTCCCCCGCAAAACCTACCCGATGTGCTGAATTTGAACAATGGCAAGCCAGTGACCTCCGCAAAAATGTGGTGGGATCAGCGCCGCCCGGAAATCGTCGAAGATTTCGGCCGCGAAATTCTCGGCCGCCGTTCTGAAAAACACTCCCAAATTGACATCCTCCCCGGCCTAAAGTCCGGGGATTCCTACGGGCTCCACGCTTACGCATGGATGCCTTCGGTGGTTTCCTGCCACGACGCACTTACCGCATGCGAAGGTTGCGAACAGGGTCCTAAGGCGCATGGTCGCAATCACAGCTGACCTGAAAACAAAGGATTTAGCGCTGGGAATGGGCGATTGCTCTGCACGGCTTTCATGAGCTTTCGCGGGCCGCAGGGCCCTAAAAGACAAGCGAGGCGAATCCCGCCTCTCGGATATTTACGGCGACGACTCCCGCCAACGCCACCGGCCCTGTGCCCGTAATCATGGAGCTGAGCTGGAGCGCCGAAGCCATGGCCGCCATCCGAAAGCGCTTCACCGAAGCTCAATTGGCTGCTCTCGCTGATAAAGGTCCCACCTGGCAGCAGCAGCTTCTCGCCAAAGGCTGGGGCTACGCCTCGGTTATCCCCACCAGTATTCAGCCGGGACAACGGCACAGGCCTCACTGAAGGCATCATCGGTCTCGTCAACAAAGGTCAGCCCCGCCAGGCTCGATGATTGGGGCGCTCTGCGGGCGTGGGCTTGGAGAGCCAGCCGCGCCCTCGACTATTTTGAAACCGACAAATCCGTGGAAGCCAAGCAAGTCGGCCTCGAAGGCCACTCCCGCTACCGCAAAGCCGTCCTCGTCGCCATGGCCTACGATTCGCGTTTCGCCATTGCTTACGTCAGCTCCTCCGGCGAAGCCGGCGCCAAGCTCTTCCGCCGCAACTTCGGCGAGCAGGTTGGCAACGTCGCCGGACCTGGCGAGTACCACTGGATGGCCGGCAACTTCCTGAAATACGACGGCCCGCTCACCGAAAACGATCTCCCCATCGATGCCCACGAACTCACCGCCCTCAGCGCCCCGCGTCCCGTCTTCATCGGCGCCGGCGCCACGCAAGGCAATGGCTGGGCCGACGCCAAAGGCATGTTCCTCGCCGCCGCCGCAGCCGGCCCCGTCTACAAACTCTTCGACAAAAAGGAGCTCGGCGTCACCGACTTCCCCCCAATCGAAACTTCCCTCATCAACGGCGACTCGCCTTCCGCCAACACACCGGCGGCCACACCCCCACCCCCAACTGGCCCACCTTCCTAACCTTCGCCTCCCGCTACGTCAAAGCTCCGCCGCCGACGCCAGCAGGGTTTCCTTTTTGTCTCTAGTTTCTCGACATGTACAATGGCCATGCGCCCGATGCCCAAGAACTGGAAACATCCCCGGGTTGCATCCATTCACCATGCCTCGTTCAAACGATAAGCATAGAATCATCAAACACTACGACGTACTCAGTCCTTACTATCGCTCCCTCTGGGGAGAGCATCTGCATCACGGCTATTGGATTCGCGGGGATGAATCCAAGGAAAAGGCCCAGCTTCAGCTCATCGAGCATCTCGCTCGGCTCGCAAGAGTAAAGCCTGGCTCGGATATTCTTGACATTGGCTGCGGCTTCGGCGCCAGCAGTCTCTATTTGGCCAAAAACCATAACGCCGCCGTCACCGGTATAACCATTTCCCCGGTACAGGCCGAAATGGCGGCCAAGGCTGCGGCACGGGAGCAACTCGATGCGAAGTTTCTCCTGATGGACGCCGAAGCGATGCACTTCCAGAAAAAATTCGACCTTCTCTGGTCCGTAGAATCCATCTCCCACTATCAGCGCCGCGAAGAGTTCTTTGTTTCTGCCGCTAAACTCCTGAAGCCCGGTGGCCTCTTCGCGATCACCGACTGGTTCAAAAAAGAAAATCTGACCCCCGCGGAGACCAGGAAATTTATCCATCCAATCGAAAAGGGCATGCTTGTGGAACTGCAAAGCATGCATGACTATGAGCGTTTCTTGACTTTAAACGGCCTGCAAATCATGCACCGCGAAATTCTGAACGAGAATTGCGCCAAGACGTGGGACCTGTGCCTCGATATCATTAGCGACAAAGCATTTTGGGCGCTTGCCGTGAAACTCGGCGCCGAGTTTGTCTCCTATCTCAAGGCCTTCCAGGCTATGCGTGCAGGTTTTGCCTCCGGTAACTTCGTCTACGGCCTCTTCGTCGCACGCGCCGCATCCAGCGTGAATGCGGCTTCCAATGCCTTATAGACGCGCTACTCGTATAAGTGGCATCCGTTCTCCGGTAAACCCTCTACACATCCACATGAGGTTAGTTAGCCCCGACCCAGCTTCCCATCTCAAGGCCAATTCGGGAAAATGGAATCCATCAGTCCGCCTGTCCAGTACTCATAAAAGTCTTCGTCGCAGGGCTTCATTACATCGCCGTATTTTTTCTTCGAGTGATTGCCCCAGTGGGGTTTCCTGCCGTCGGCGTCGCAGAAGCCGTATTCGTCGGACAGCCCCCAGGAGCTGAACACTCGCCCCGACTTGTTCGCGACGTTGGGATCCGCGGCCAGTGCGGCCACGGCCCGCCCGGAAAACAGCGGCGTCTCGGACTCCTCAAAATTGGGATCCTTCTTCGCGGCCTCCCGCCAATTGGCTTCGGCTACTCCGAATTGATCCAGCATCACTTCGGACCGCAGAAAACCTGGCGTGAGCGCAAGTACTGTCACATTCTTGCGACGCAACTCACGCGCCATGGCAAACGCCATGCGGATCACGCTTGTCTTCACCAGGTCGTAGAATAAATTCCCGCGGTACTGATACGAATCGCCATCGGTCACTTCCACGATCAGTCCTCCGCCTGATTTTTTCGCAGATTCGATGAGCAGGGGAGCGGCAAAATGGCTCGTAATTATGTGCGTGTTAAGCGCGCTTTCCATCATCTGGAAGCCTTTTGGCAGGTCGAGCTGCCAGAAGGGTTTGCCAAATTCCAGGAGCGGATCTCCGCCCCAGATGTTATTGACCAGGATGTCGAGCTTACCCTTTTCCTTCGCGATCCGAGCGATGAGCATCCGGACGGCCTCCCGGTTGGTATGGTCGATGACCGCGGGGATGCCTACGCCCCCGCGCGCCGTCACTCTCTCCGCCGTTTCTTCAATCGTCTCCAGTCTCATCGAAGCGCTTCGTGCCGATTTTCTAGTTGCCCGCGAACTGCGCCCCGTGCAGTACACCGTCGCGCCGGCTTCTCCCAAGGCTACGGCCATTCCTCGGCCGGCCCCGCGGGTAGCACCGGCCACAAGAGCGACTTTTTCGCGCATATCAGGTGGAGTGTAGGAAGAGGGCATGGGTGCCTCCAATGTTTGCCTCCATACGAGATTGCCCCATCCTAATCTAAATTGGCCGCTTCGCAATGGCCCGGAAGGACCATGGCAGCCAAGAGAAACTTAGTGCAATTCACGCAGCGGGAGCAAGAGCGACCTCGGTTGTCACTCTTTAGGAAGAGCATCCAGACTGCGCACACGATGGGGTGAGTCGGACGTGTAACGCGCTTACTGGAGATCAGTGGCCAAAGCTGGCAGGCAGATGTCCGGTAATCCGGAGATCAGCACGAATGGCGAAGCCTGCTTATCAATGCTTCTAGACGCGGGCGATCTTCCTCACTCACTGCCGTGAACTTCATTGCTAATCCACGACCGGACTCGGCACGCCGCACAACTGCGTCGGCCCTGATCTGTCCTTCCTGGACAAGAAATTCAAGCTTGGCCGTCGAACCCACACCCCTTGGCTTCGGTGTCTCGACAAACAGACCACCCAGGCTCAAATTCCGAACTCGTGAAATGTCCTCACGTCCAATGCACCGCCAATCGACCCACACGTGCTCGTGCGTCTCGACTCGGGAGGTGAACCTCCTTGAATGGAAAACGGTATGCTGCAACAAGTACCACCACCGCCTGCGGGCTTTCCAAAGATGGCGGAATGCAAAAGTACGCAGGACTTGACGAGCGGGAATCGTTGGGAACGATAGGTCTTAGGAAGCTGAGAGCGCTACCGTTGACCCGGTTCCCGCCTCTTAACCGGGGGACAACAGTGGCGCGATACTAGACTCAAGTGAACACAATTGCAACATGAAAATTGATCCGGCGCGGCGTTGCTCTTGCCCTCCTAGACCAACCATGGGTCCCTCGTACTTTAGACGTCCTTGGCGTGTTGGCCCTAATAGAATGGTTACTCTAGCCGCAATTCCAATTCTTGTTTGCCTCCATGAAGGCTTGAAGTCTTGCCGTTCCATAGCAACTCTCCGGAGACGCCGGCCGGCAACTTGATGATTGCTTTGACGTGGGAATGTTCAACCGTATATTCGGCTTCTATCATTCCCTTCGGATTCGCGACCGCAGCCGAAAGATGTTTGAGTGTTCCTAGATGAGGCGCAACGATGACCTGTGCGAAACCAGGTGTCCTTGGACGAATACCCGCCACAATGGTCAGGAAATCATAGTTCGGATGCGCGCTCCAGGCATGAGAGTCTGAGCGCGTGGGTTCCGGCTGCTCGGCCCAAGTTGTCAAGCCAAGCGATACCATCTCCCGCCATGGCCCGAGCAAATGGAGGTACTGGTCTCCCATTCCCACATGGTCAAGCGCGCGTGCGAGATAGAAACGGAAATAATAAGTGGCTTTGGTGAGGGGCGGCACGGGTCCGGTCGCCGCGTATCCGTCACTCACCGAAAGTATTTTCGTAAGCACATCCTTATGCTGTTCGCGGGGAATCACGTCGAGCCAGACGCCGAGAATGTTCGCGTGCTGGCTGTAATGTTTTTGTGCGGGGGTATCTGCCAGCAAACCATACTGCTGATTCCAGCAGAGGTTGTACACCGCCTGCGATGCGCGCTCCGCAGCGCTGCGATAGAGCCCGGCCCTGATCTTGTCGCCCAATGCAGATTCCATCTCCGCCGCATAGCTTAACGCCTCGATAAATTGCAGCGTTATTAGGGAAGATCCGCCATCGTCATCCTGTGGCGGCACGCCGAAACCGAAATCTGTGCCCCAATCTACGAAGGGCCACCAGGGAATCTTCATCAGCAGGCCGTCCGCGCGTTGCTGCTGTAGGAACCAATCCACAACCGGCCGCGTGCCGGAAAGTTGTGCGCGAACGAAGTCAGGATCGGAGCGGTACATCCAGAAATCGTGCACCATACCGACCCATAGCAATGAGAAAGTCGGGATGATTTGCCTCATGGACGAGGGATATCGGCTGCGAGTGATACCGTCAGGAATGCGGGAATCATTGAAGGCTTGAATGGCCTGGCGCGGCAGCCGGTCATCACCGCCCACAGTATAAGAAATCAGTGCCTGAATTCGAGTGTCCCCGACGTACTGCATTCGCTCGTAGTAAGGGGTGTCCATGTAGGTGTCGTGTGCGTCCAGGCGGGCGGTTCGCCAACCGATTTCCCAGATCGGATTCAGCGAATCGTCATCTGACTCGAAGTGTCCGCGTTCTTCAAACGGATATGCGGTAAACCAAGTCCGGAGTTTCTCAACTTCCAGCGGTTGATCGGCAGTCTCAATATCAAGTTGCAGGTAACGCCATGTTTTCCAGCCCAGCGGCATGAATGTGCGGTTCCTGGCGCCGTCCGTGAGGAACTCATCAAAAATGCCTTGGATGTGCTTGCCGAAGATTTCGTTACGGTTGCCCTTCTTACCGTTGTCGTCGATCAAGGCTTCGGCGTAGGTGAGGCGAACGGTGGCTCCGCGGCCACTGCTTACAGTCAGCTCGGGATATGCCGTGGTGAGATGAGAGTTATCGATTAAAACCGTGGCCTTTGAATGCGCGGGCACGGTAAATGCCCTCGCTGGAAAACCTGTAGGAGAGTCGATACCTGTCGACCTGACAACTTGTCCGGCAGAAGTCAATGCCATCTGCATCGGAGGCAGCGGGTCCGCCACAAGTTGCCAGTTGTTTTCTTGCAACACTGCGCCGGCCGGAGTGGCGTGCCCAATCGGTTGCGCCCTTTTCCAGCGCCCACCGGTGCCGGAGTCGGCGGTGTTCCAGCCCCAGTTGAACGCTGTTGCATCGATGCGCTCCGCAGGTTCGGCAACATAGTATTGATTTCGGACCGCCTCTGGCGTGGGCAGTATTTGAATGCCCTTCTCTTCTTCCACTTCCCACGTTGGATCGGTGTCGGCTATCCGCTCCGCTTCGCCTTCTCCGTGAAGAAGAAATCCCGTACGATCGCTGATCTGGGCCAGCGGAGTAAGCACGCCAAAGTTCCAGACCGCGGCGGCCAGGATATTTCTCCCCGGACGCAGGAACGGCGCGACGTCATAGGTCTCATATCTCCAATGACCCAAATCGCTTCGTGATGGGCCAGCGTCCACGCGCTGATGATTCACATAAAAAATGAATTGGTTATCCGCGCTCACGTGCACGATAAAGTGCTCCGGCTGTTGCGCAAGCTCAATCAGCTTCCGGAAGTGCAGTACGGACGGGTCGCGTTGTGGGCCGTCTGGGGAGGTGATCCATTGGGCGCTCCACATTTGTTTCAGAAAATCAGTGGGAAGTTGTGTCCACGCAACTCCCGGGTTGATCAACTGGAATACCGCAATTACGAGCAGACCCACCAGGCCTGGGATTCGCATCAGGTTCTCCTCTTTCGACGAGTAAATCGAATTCTCGCGAATCTTTCAACCTCCTATAGAGCAGCGAAGAGAAAGGGCTCCTGCAATGGGAATATCCGCCCTTGGCCGGTAACAGACGAGATTCCGGACGGATGATCGCCTGCTTGGAAACTATTCCAGCGCCGTGCAACTCCTCCGCTGACGTCGGCGGTCACCTCGCCGTGTGGCCCGCTCTTGGCTCGGGCGCTTCCATCTGCCTCCGCGCGGGGCATCCCCTCACCCACGCTTCCGAATTCCCTAAGTCACGACGTTTGTCACGATGTCTGTGCCAACGGCATATTGTTGCAAGAGCGCCCCAAGCCTTTGCGTCCAGCGTTCGAGACTTTCTGGACCTCCGAAAGAAACAATGATCGCCAGTACTTGCGTCGTTGCCGCCGTCACCATCGTTCGTTCCGAATCGCTCGTGGCGCTGCCGTGCGGTCCACCGTCATCACAAAACACGGGCATTCCTTCCAGATTCAAATCGTATTTGCCAATGCCCTTGTACATTTCTGTTGCGTGCCCCGCGCGAAAAACTATATCTCCACTCACATGCGCCAGGTCATACAGCCCAATCGGCAGGCGGCTTTCCACCGACGCGAGATTGATCGCGTCCACCACAACGTTGATTTGCGGCAAGCCTTTTCCCGCCACCACGCGCCTCAACAGCGCTTCCGCCGAACCGCGGTACCTCGATGGATCTTTTCCCAGTGCCTTGTAGGCCATACGCGTCGATTCTACCTGCGGGGACGCCAGTACGCTGCGCGGCACGGCCAGTTTCTGAATTTCCGTTTCTCTCGCCTTCATCTCTTCGAGCAGCGCCGCGGCGGAAGCGCCCGCTTCCACGCGCGCCGTCACGCATCCCAACGCTGTTCTCGGGCACTTCGTCTTCAATCTTGGATCAATCGTTACATTCATCGCGGCCTCAGCTCGCAACCGGTTTCAGACGAGCCGAGAAGTGCCGCAAGAACTTTGCCTGGTGGGTTATTTCGTAGCCGCGGATCTGCTCCCGTTTGCGCCAAACGTCCAGAATCACTTCCACGACGTACTCGATATGGCTCTGCGTGTACGCGCGCCGGGGAATCGCCAGGCGCACCAGATCCATTTTCGCGTGCTCGCCGAACATCAGCGTTCCGATCTCCACGGAGCGAATCCCGCCTTCCAGGTAAAGCTCGTTCGCCAGCGCCACGCCCGGAAACTGCGCCGGCGGAACGTGCGGCAGGAATGCACGCGCATCGATATAGATTGCGTGTCCGCCCGGCGGCTGCACGATCGGCACGCCTTCGCTCGCAATGTGATTACCGAGAAACGCCGTGGAAGCGATCCGGTATTTCAGATATTCCTCCTCCAGCGCCTCGTTCAATCCGACGGCAATCGCCTCCAGGTCGCGTCCCGCCAGTCCGCCGTAGGTCGGGAAGCCTTCGGTCAGAATCAGCAAATCTTTCTGCTGCTCCGCCAACGTATCGTCGTTGGTGCAAAGGAATCCGCCGATGTTCGCCATCCCGTCCTTCTTCGCGGACATGGTGCAGCCGTCGGCGTGCGAAAACATCTCCCGAGCAATCTCGCGCGGAGTTTTTTTCGCGTAGCCCGGCTCGCGCAGTTTAATAAAGTAGGCATTTTCCGCGAAGCGGCACGCATCGATATACAACGGAATCCCATGCTTCTTGCAGATTTCTTTCACCGCGCGGATATTCTCCATCGAAACCGGCTGGCCGCCTCCGGAATTATTGGTCACCGTCAGCATCACCAGCGGAATTTTCTTCGCACCTTCGCGTTCGATCGCTTCCGCCAGCCTCCCCGTGTCCATGTTCCCCTTAAAAGGATGCACGCGCGCGGGCTCCTTTGCTTCCGGGACGGGCAGGTCCAGTGCCTGCGCTCCGACAAATTCGCAGTTCGCGCGGGTAGTGTCGAAATGCGTGTTGTTCGGGACGACGTCGCCTTTCTTGCACATGACGCTGAACAAAATCCGTTCCGCGGCGCGGCCCTGGTGCGTGGGAATCACATGACGGAAACCGAAGATGCCCTGCACGGAATCGCGAAATCGCGCGAAGCTCGGCGAACCAGCATAAGATTCGTCGCCGCGCATCATCGCCGCCCACTGTTCGGTGGACATCGCCGCGGTCCCCGAATCCGTCAGCAAGTCAATCAGAATCGCTTCGGAAGCCACCAGAAAAAGATTGTACCCCGCGGCCTCCATGAGTTTTTGGCGTTCTTCCCGCGTGGTGCGACGGATCGCCTCGATGCTCTTGATCCGGAACGGCTCGATGATCGTCTTGATCGGCATGCTCTTCTGCGGCTTTCCCCCGGACACACTAACACACCGCCGGATTTATCGCCGGGGGCATCATTCGCAGGATGGGCGCGGTCACTGCTCCGCTCTGACCTGGCACTCGTGCTAAACTTTATGGATTCTAGGCCCGTAGCTCAGTTGGTTAGAGCGCTACCTTGACACGGTAGAGGTCTGGGGTTCGAGTCCCCACGGGCCTACCATATCTTTCAGTGGGTTAGCACTCACAACCTCGCTCGGCAAGGCTCCAAATGGCTCCATTAAGGACGCAGTCCGCAGCCAACAGGAACTCACAGAGTGAGTAATTGGCGGCCCACTCTTGCTAGGCCGGCGCCATACTTGGAAAGCAATTGACACCACTATCCCCCCAGCCGCTTATGCCTGAAAACGTTGATGTGGCTCGTACAAATCGAAAGCGCGAACAGTTTGTTTGTGGTAAAGAAGGTAAGGTATAGATAGGCGGCACTTCCGTGAATATCGACACGGATGACACGCGCGCGGGCGTGGTACACGGGGCGGTCGAGAATGCCAGTGATGGCGGCGCTGTCGCCCGCAATTTTCCCTAATCTCAACCCGAAGGCCAACCGAGATGTGCCCGACTACGGGTATTATCAAGTACTTGGCAGTCCCCAACAGCCTTGGAAGTTGTTGTGAGTACTTGATTGACACGGTAGAGGTCTGGGGTTCGAGTCCCCACGGGCCTACCATTTACAGTCTCGAAGTTCTTCTAACAAATTGACATGATGTGCCAATACGACATGTATATGTCAAAGATTGACATGAACAGATGTTGTGGATAACGTTAGAAGTAGTATATTCGGGAGCGAAGAGGCTATCCATGGACCAAATGAACGTCTCGATTACCGATCAGCTTGCTGGTTACGTTCGCAAGAAAGTGAAGAGCGGACGCTACAACAATGCGAGCGAAGTCGTCCGCGAAGCGTTGCGACGTATGGAAGAGGACGACGAGCGCGCACTACGGCTAGCAAAGCCCACCGCAGAGGACATTCTTACCGACCTTACGGAAGAGCAGCTTGACGACATCCGCCGCCGCGTGCGTGCCAGCATCGACGGCGTCGAGGCAGGGAAATTCCTCGAATATCAAGGGCGCGAAGGACTAGAGAAGCTTGCAGATGGGGTGAAGGCAAGAGGGCGGCAGCTCCTTGCTCGGCAAGCCCGTGGCAAGTAAATGCGCTACCGTGTCTCAGAGGAGGCTGAGCAGGATCTTGATGAGATCTTCCGCTATTGGGCCAATCGAGCAAGCCTGGAGGCGGCAGACCGGATAATTGATAGAATCACAGAGCGTTTCTGGCTGCTCGGAGAACATCCAAATGCGGGCAAGCCTGCAGGCAACATCGCTCGCGGTGTGAAGTGTTTCCCTGCAGGAAAATACTTAATCTACTATCGCAATACGCGCGGCGGCACAGATATCCTCCACATTTTTCACGGTGCTCGGGATCAAAGGCGCGCTCTTAGAGCGGCAAAGAAACGCAAGTGATTGCTACTGCCCGGGGTTATTTTCAACCCACAACCCAACCCACAAAAAGTATGTCTTGTATGACTTCCGCGTTCTTTGGCAGTCCCCGCGGTCTTCTAAGTTAATTTAGACTCATCCATCGCTTGCGAATACAGGTCAAGAGTGGTGGTTGCCTTGGCCGTCCCTTCGAGAACGGAGACAAACCTCAACAATTCAGAGGTGGCTGGAACTACATGATCGCAAACCTTTGTGTAAGTTTTTTGACGCCAACAATGACCTTGACACGTCGCTGATAGTTCCTCCACTATGGAGGAGTTTAGGAGTATCACGATGGCAGTTCTGAACATCAAGAACTTTCCCGACTCTCTTTACAGGAAGCTCCAGGCTAGAGCGAAACGCCAGCATCGATCGGTCGCTCAGGAAGTTACTCATCTTCTCAGCGATGCTCTTGAAACGCCGAAACCTCTGTCGATTCTTGATCTCAAGGGGTTGGGCAAAGAGCACTGGAGAGGAGTTGACCCATCGAAACATGTTGAGCGAGAACGGGCCTCATGGGATTGATGGCCGATCTCGGCGGCGGCCCGCTAGGGGTGGACACGGCCATCTTCATCTACTTCATCGAAGAACATCCCCAGTTTCTTCCGCTGGTCGAGCCCCTTTTCAGAGAAGTGAATGAGGGCCGCAAGGAGTTGGTTACATCGGCGCTTACCTTGCTCGAAGTCTTGGTCGTTCCCTACCGTTCTGGAGACCATCTACTGGCCGGGCGATATGAAGCTCTTCTCACGCAGAGTCGCGGCGTCCACGTTGCAGATATTTCTCGTGACCATCTGCGAGCCGCTGCACAGCTAAGAGCCGCAACGGGAGTCAAGACGCCTGATTCTCTCCAGGTTGTGGCGGCATTGGCAGTCGGCTGCACGGCTTTTCTTACGAACGATCGCGACCTTCCGACCATACCCGGTCTCCGCATCCTGCAATTGTCTTCCTATGTTCAGAGCTCCTGACATAGTACCTCGGAACCCTGTCCGCTTTTTGGAGTTCAGGGGCAGGTTGCAACCGAGTAGCGCATTTGCAGTTTGGTTCCGGGGAACACGGTGTTGGTCTGGGTCAGCGCCGCGCAAAGAATCTCCAGAGCGCGCGTCCGATGTCGCGAACTGAGCGGAGCCAGCGTGATGCGCAACTGATCCTGCGTGGGTTCGATATCAGCCGCATCGTACAGGATCGTCTGAAATCAACGTGCGGCCTTCCTCTTCGACTCGTTTGTAGTGAGGGCGGATCAACTCCAGCAGATCACTCTCGATCTGATGAAAATCGCTCAACCTTAGTCAAGGCAGAGCTCACAAGGTTAACTCCTTTGATTTCAGCACGTCTTGCTTTGCGACCCTGTTGTAAAACCAATCCTTGCTTTGACACGGTAGAGGCCTGGGGTTCGAGTCCCCACGGGCCTACCAATCAAGACCGGATTCCCAAGAAACACAGCGGGGTGCAAAAGGGTACACTTTTGCGGTAATCAGGCTTCCTTCAATACGACAGCGCCCATGGACGAATTTGCACCACAATAAGGCATCCCGTGCGAACACGACTCTTCGATTTGCGCCGGTCCTTCATTCGGCGACAACCGGCGACAACATGATAATCCTGTCGGGGAGTTACAGAATGGGGACGGACGCATTCGGTTTGACCGCCGCGGGTTTAACGGTGAAATCCGAAGAGCGGATCACGGTCTCGTTGGTCAGCAGATCGATCGCAGAGGCTTCGATCGTGTAGCGACCAGGCGCCAGGGAGCTGACGGGAATGAAACGCTCAATCGTTAGTTGCTCGCCGCCTTGGTGAAGATGGTCCTCTGTCTCCACGGTGCGCCAGACTTCTTCCTGATCTTTGGTGATGCGGTAGGCGACCGAAACCTTCGTCTTGCGGGATGATTCGTCGAGTTTCAGATTGTAAAGCTGGAAATAAATGCCCAGTTTATCGGCGCCAGAGAACTCCTGACTCAGGCGCTGGCGCACTTTGTAGGAGTCGAGCACAAACTGACCGGTCCCGATCTGCCTGGAAGCGACGCGCTCGATCTGGTCAGCCAAAATCAGTGAGCTTGCATCGAGTTTCTCCTGGTCAAAATGAGACACGCGAAGAGCTGTACCCAGAACGCCGATGTTTCCGCTCTGCATGTCCTTGATCACGATATCCAAACGGTAGAGTCCGGCTCGAAGCGGCACAGATTTCAACACATCACTTCAGTGGGTGCCTAAGTTTTCGGCATGCGTTTGGTAATATTATTTCTACGCTGTCAGTCCAAAAGCTTCAATTCGCCGCTGTTGCGAATCCCCTCCCACCAATGGTGGTCAGTGATCTCATAACAACGTCGGCTCCTTAGACCCGAGTAGACTGTGGTTGTCTGACGACCAAAGGCTCGGGAGAAAGGAGCCGGAGATGATCATTATAGGCGTGGATTATCACCCGAGCGACCAATACATCGCGTTTGTAGATACAGAAACAGGGGAGTGTGGCGAACGGCAATTGAACCACAGCGATAGAGAAGCGGAGAAGTTTTATCGGGAACTGGCGCAGCGAGGAGTGAGCGTGCGCGTGGGGATGGAGGCCACGGGCTACTCACGCTGGTTCGAGCGGTTACTGGCAGAACTGGGTATCGAGGTATGGATCGGCGACGCGGCGGAGATTAAGACCAAGCGAGTCCGCAAGCAGAAGACCGACCGTGAGGACGCCCGACTGCTGCTGAGACTGATGCGGGAAAATAATTTTCCTCGAATCTGGGTACCCAGTCCGGAGAATCGTGATCTGCGACAACTGCTTTGGCACCGGCACCGGCTGGTGCAGATGCGGACGCGAATCATGAATCAGCTGCAGGCCCTGGCGATGAACGAAGGCCAGCGACGGAAGAAAAAGCTGTGGAACGAACAAGGACGAGCACAGCTGGAAAAGCTTCCGCTCGCAACCTGGGCATCACGGCGCCGGAAGGATCTGCTCGAGCTGCTGGACCGGATGAACCCCACCATCGAAGAGCTAACCGCAGCGATCGAGCAGGAAGCCAAGAAATGGCCCGAAGTGTTGCGGCTGATGACCCACCCTGGCGTAGGTCCACTGACGGCACTGGCCTTCATGCTGATCATCGGGACTCCGGAGCGGTTCAAGTGCGGCAAGCAGATCGGCAGCTATGTCGGACTGATCCCGTGCGAGGACTCCAGTGCTGGCCATCAACGGCTGGGACACATCACCAAGCAAGGTAGCTCTCTGCTGCGTTTCTTGCTGGGAGAAGCAGCGCAAGCCGCAGCGCGTTGGGATTCGGACTGGAGGCGACGGTACATACACCTGGCGATGCGTCGGCAAAGGAACATCGCCAAGGTGGCCATGGCCCGAAGACTCGCGGTTCGGATGTACTGGATGTGGCGGAACGGTTGGGAATATGCAGAGTGGGTCAAGTTCGGTTCGCACGCGGGACAGCTCGGTACCAGGCATGGCGTGAACTAGAAACGCCGCCCCAGTGAATGGGCATCCCGCTCCTTCGCAAGAGGGAGTTTGCAGTAGTAATCATGGTCGAAGTTAGGATCGAAGAGATGTTTAGGTCGGACTGAAGCCGACCGAAAGATTACAGGCGAGCCGTGGTCGTCGACGCAGAGAAGAACAAACAAGAAAGAAAACGAAAGAGAAAAACTCTTTTAGGTGAAAAGAAAGAAGTGCGCTCAAAAAGTGCTTGACAGGGCCGACGTTGTTAGAGATGCCTTCCATGAGAAGGCCGGTATGAGTCAAGCATGTTTTTCTGTTTTTTCTCTTTATTCTTCCTGTGGATTCCTTCCGTTCAAGCCGGGCCGCCTCTGTCGCC
>Ga0193747_1000029_pt1 | contig 98754 bp, 90 predicted proteins | sample L1m2metaG_FD_143048 | JGI IMG/M metagenome (GOLD analysis project Ga0193747, IMG submission 143048) | Soil microbial communities from a riparian zone of the East river system, Colorado, United States - L1m2 | ecosystem: Environmental > Terrestrial > Soil > Riparian zone | place: USA: East River... | reverse complement strand
CGTCAGCGCGACGAGGACCGGGAGAAAGGCGCCTGTGACGATGAGCGCGCCGCGCGCGCCGACACCGGCAATGAGAAGCGGCGCGGCTGCCGCCCCGAGGGCGATCGAGCCGACGATGAGGCTCTCGAGCACCCCGAAGACCCGCGCGAGCACCGCGTCGGCGGCCGACCGCTGGAGCAAGGTCATCCCGGCCACGTCGACGATGGTGTTGCCGACACCGACGCAGCCGAGCATCCCAACTGCGAGGACGGCGCTCGGCCAGATCCCGATGAGCGCGATCGGGAGGCCCCAGAGCACGATGCCGAGGGTGAATCCGGCCGCGAGCCGCTCGCGCCCCACGAACATGGCTGCCGCGACCGCTCCGAGCAGCCCGCCGACCCCGAGCGCCGAGTTCAGGATCCCGACACCGGAGCTGCCGAGGCCAACAACCTCGATCGAGGCGACCACGACCAGCACGCTCAACGCGCCCATGACGAACGTCTGCGCAGCGAGGAGGCCGACGAGCACGCGCAGGCCCTTGTCCCCCGCGATGGCACGGAAGCCTCCCGCCGCGTGCGCGAGAAACGGCTCTCGTGCCGCACCCTCCTCGGCTTGCCGCGCGGGCTTCGGCGTGATCCGCAGCACAAGGGCGGCCGACCAGACGAAGGTCGCAGCGGTCACGAGGAACACGACCCCGGTGGACGAGACCGCGAGCAGGAATCCGCCGAGCGCCGGCCCGATGAAGATCCCCGCGCTCTCGATCGTCGTCGCGACGACGTTCGCCGCGGTCAGCTCCTGCGGCGTCTGGGCGAGCGAGGGCACGAGCGCCGCCTGAGCCGGCCTGAACGCCGTCGAAGTCACGGCAACTACTCCCGAGAGCACGTAGACGATCCAAACGGGAGCGTCCGCGAACACGGCGCCCGCAGCACCCACCAGGGTCACCGCGCGAATCGCGTCCGCTCCGACCATCACGCGAGCCCGCGGCAGCCGGTCGCCGAGCGCGCCGGTCAGCGGAGCCACCAGCGCCGCCGCCGTCCAGCGGGCGAAGCCGACCAGGCCGACCGCCGTCGCACCGCCCGCCTCGTACGCGAACACGACGAGCCCGACGCCGTACGCCCAGGTGCCGATCATCGAGCCCGCCCAGGCGAGCTCGAGGCGGCGCAGATCGGGATTCCGGACGACGTCGCGGAATGCGTGCAGCGACTCGCCGAGCCGGTTTGCGAGCTTCACGGGCGCAGGATCGCAGCGCGGATTGCGTTTTCAAAGAGCGGCATGGGAAGATTCGGCCAGAGTTCCGCGTCTGGTGTGTAGCGCAAATCGCGCGGACCTTCCGGAAGGAGGAGAAATGTCAGAAGGACAGGACGAGCACGTCCGCTCCGCAGAGGACGACCAGAAGGACGAGCCGGACGTCGAGGCTCATCGCGCCGACGTGGGACGGGCCGACGTGGGCCGTGCCGACATCGGACGCAACGACGCCGGGATGGAAAGCGAGACAGACCGCAACGAGCCCTAGCCCGTCGGTCTCGACTCTTCGAACTGGGCCCGGCTTCGGCCGGGCTCAATCGTTCTCCGGGCGATCGGCGAGCAGCTCCTGGATCGCCTCGAGCAGACGAAGCGTCCCTTCCCTTCTGCGCGTGGGCTCCTCGTCGAGCGCGCGCGCGATCCGCGCCACGACGGCAAGCTCGCTGCCCTGCACTGCGGCCTGCGCGCGCCGCGCCCGCTGAAGCAAGTCGAGCGCGATCGCGGCCTGATTCGCAAACAGGCCCAGCAGCTCGATCTCGGCCAGGCTGAAAGCGGCCTCCTGCGGACGGTCGAGCACCTCCAGCACGCCGAGCGCGCGTTCTTCGTGCAGGAGCGGGACCGCCATCAGCCCCTTCGGCACGTAGCCCGTGCTCTCGGCAGCCTCGCGCGCGAAGCGAGGATCCTCGCCGACGTTCTCGATCACGAGCGGCTGCCGTGCGACCAGCACCCACCCGGCGACGCCGGTGCTCGACGGAAAGCGGCGGCCGCGGAGCGTGTCGGCGCCTTCGCCTGCTACCGCTTCGAAAACCAGCTCGTCAGTCCGCTCGTCCAGCAGGAAGATCGACGACGCCTGCGCGCGGAAGATCGCCCGGGCAACCTCCACCACCGATTGCAGCAGTGCCTGGAACGACTCCTCCGCGCCGAGCACGCCGGCCGCGACCGCTGCCCGAAGCTCCTCCTCGCTCATCCGTCACCCCCCACGTTCGACGCGGTGAGGTAGAGCAGGCTCTTGAGCTGAAACGGCGTCAGCTCGGGGTGCTTGCTCAGGACGAGCGCGCAGATCCCGGTCAGGTGAGGCGTCGCGAAGCTGTTCCCCGTCACGTGCAGGGTGCCGCCGCCGAGCCACGCGACCTCGAGGTTCAGCCCGCGCGCGAAGAACTCGACCGGTGGGCGCGGGTTGTAGTAGTAGGCGAGCGGGTCTTCCTCCTCGTGGCTGCCGACGGAGATGACCGAGGAGAACCGCCAGGGATAACTCTCGACCGGCATGTTGTGGGCGGAGGCGACGAGCATCGTCCGCCGAAAGTAGGCGCTGTCGGCGAGCTCGTGCAAGGTGCTCGCGAACTGACGCTTCGTCGTCGACAGGCTCATGTTGATCACGTCGTACTCCTGCTCGATCGCCCAGCGGAGCCCCGCGAGCAGGACGCTCCCGCTGCCGGTGTACCCCGCCCCGAGCACGCGCACGCTGGAGATCGAGCAGTCGGGTGCGATCGCGCGGACGATGCCGGCGCACGCCGTCCCGTGTCCGCACAGGTCGCCTTCGGTGTCCTCCGCGACCGTCACGTCCTCGCCCTCGGCGGTGACCGCCACCGACCGGTCGACCGAGCCGACGAGCGGATGCCCGGACTCGATGCCGCTGTCGAGGATGCAGACCCGGACTCCCGTGCCGGTCGCGCCGCCCCACGCCCAGCTGCGCGTCACGTGCTCCGGCCAGTCCGTGGCCGCCGCGAGCTCCTCGACGGCATCGGGCCGGAGGCTCCAGGCGGGAAGGGGCTCGGGCGACAATGGAGCGTCGAGCCTACAAGGGAAGAAAAGAAGTGCGGGTCCCGTCTAGTAGTCGTCACCGACGAGCAAGGAGCCGCAAATGCTGTCCCATCCATACGTCATGCAGGAACTCGCCAGAGCCCGCAACGACGACCTCCTGCGCGAGGCGATGCGCTATCGCCTCGCCGCCGAGGCCGCTCCTCGCGAGTCGCGCGTCCGCCGTGCACTGAGCTCGCTGGGCCCGGTCTTCACGCACCGCCGCGTGCGCGAAGCTGCGACGCCCGCGATCGTCGCCCCGGCTTGAGGCGACCACAGGGGAGGCAGGAGCCGTCCGGACGCCGGGCGGCTCTTGTCTTTTCCGGGCCCGCACGCTAGAACCCGCGCAGTTCTTCGACTTGCGGCCACCTCAGGAAGAGAGGCGCGATGAAGATCGTGATCCCCCAGCAGCTGGAGCAGAAGACGCTCCTGCACGGAACGGTCAACGGAGAGAGCTTCAAGATGCGCGGCGGTGGAATGGGCGCCCCGCACGAGGGGACCGTTGCGACCGACCTCGTGACGAACCCCGGGCCGGTCGGCTTCAAGACGGGCCTGATGGCGCCGTGCATCATCATGGGCTTCCCGACGTTCAGCAAGTACCCCCCTGGAACCCACGACCTGTTCAAGATCTCGGACGGCTACGAGTACGAGCGCCACCTGCGCTTCGAGTCCGGCGGCCAGCTCGACACGCTCAGCAAGGTCACGTATCACGGCCCGAAGAAGAGTGACGAGTTCCAGGTGCAGCACGTCGAGGGCGATTTCGAGGTCAAGGGGAACGTCGAAGCGCCCGAGCTCGTGAGCGTCGATCCGCTCGTCGAGCTCTTCGAGCCGGACGGGCCGGGGCAGATCAAGAGCTCGTTCCGCATCGTCTGGCGGACTGCGGACGGCGGCATGTTCGCCGCGCAGGCGGACAACGTCTACCGCCTCAAGCACGAGCAGGAGCTGCCGTTCCCCCACCAGCGGCGTATCGAGTTCGACGCGCAGTTCGGCCCGGACCGCATCCAGCAGTCCGAGCGCTTGACGATGTCCCCCGCGTAAGCTCGGCCAATGGTCAGGAAGACCGTCACGGTCGTCTTCGTCGACCTGACGGATTCCACCTCGCTCGGCGAGTCGCTCGACGCCGAGGCGCTCCGCGGTGTGCTCGACCGCTACTTCGAAGTGGCGTCCGGTGTGATCGAGCGCCACGGAGGAACAGTCGAGAAGTTCATCGGGGACGCGGTGATGGCCGTGTTCGGGATCCCCGCGACGCACGAGGACGACGCGTTGCGCGCGCTGCGCGCTGCGATCGAGATCCGAGCCGCGGTCGCCGAGCTGAACCGGGGGCTCGCGCCCGGCCTCGGCGTCGAGCTCGCCGTGTGCATCGGCGTGGCCACGGGCGAGGTCGCGACCAGCGCGGACGACGCGGCCCAGCGCCTGGTCACCGGCGACGTGACGAACGTCGCCGCGCGGCTCCAGGGACAGGCCGAGCCCGGGGAGATTCTCGCCGCGCAGACGACGCTTCGCCTGGCCCGCGACGGGGTCGAGACCGGCGAGCCGCGCACGTTGACGCTGCGCGGAAAGAGCGAGCCGGTGGAGGCCACGCCGGTCCTGGACCTGTCCGACCGCCAAGACGCGCGTCCGCGAAGCGATGCCGCGTTCGTCGGGCGCGCCCGCGAGCTCGCGCTCCTCGAGCAGTCGTTCCAGCGCGCCGTCAGCGGCCAGACCTGCCAGCTCTTCTCGCTGCTCGGGTCGGCGGGCGTCGGCAAGTCCCGGCTCGCGTCCGAGCTGCTGGAAGGCCTTGAAGGCGAGGCGACCGTGCTCCGCGGAAGCTGCCTCCCGTACGGCGAGGGGATCACGTTCTGGCCGGTGCGGAAGGTGATCGAGCAGGCCGGGGGCATCGACGAGACGACGAGCGCCGCGGACGCGCTAGCCCGGATCCAGGCGCTCGTGACCGGCGAGGACGACGCTGAGCGGATCGTCGCGGGAGTGGCGGCCGCCGCCGGGCTCGCCGACGACCCCGTTCCCGCCGAGGAGACGTTCTGGGCGGTGCGGAAGCTGCTCGAGTCGCTCGCGGAGCGACAGCCCCTCGTCGTCGTCCTGGACGATCTCGACTGGGCCGAGCCGACGCTGCTCGACCTCATCGAGCATCTCGCCGACTGGAGCCGCGGGTTTCCGATCTTCGTCCTCTGCCTCGCGCGGCCCGAGCTGCTGGAGACACGCGCGGGCTGGTCCGGCGGGAAGCTCAACGCGGTGACGACGTTGCTGGAGCCGCTGTCGAACGACGAGTGCCGGGAGCTGCTCGAATCGACCGTCGGGCGCGGCGAGCTCGCAACCCGCCTCGGCGACCGGATCCTCCCCGTCGCCGAGGGAAATCCACTCTTCGTCGGGGAGATCCTCGCAATGCTGATCGAGGACGGCTCGATCCGGCGGGCCGAGAGCGGTTGGGAGCTGGCCCACGAGCTCGAGACTGCGCGGTTGCCGCAGACGATCCACGTGCTTCTTCAGGCCCGGCTCGACCGGCTCGGCCCGAACGAGCGCACGACGCTAGAGCAGGCCTCGGTGATCGGAAACGTCTTCTCGCTCCGGGCGCTGCGCAACCTGGCGGACGACGAGCTCCAGGTCGATACCGCATTGGACTCGCTCGTCCGCAAGGAGCTCCTCAGGCCCGATCGGCAGGCCTTCGCGGCCCGCGACGGCTTCCGCTTTCGGCACGCACTCGTGCGCGACGCCGCGTACGGCGGGCTGTCGAAGTCGACCCGGGCGAGTCTGCATGAGCGATTCGGCAACTGGCTCGCCGGAGACGGGGCCGGGCCCGGCCGTCAGTACGAGGAGATCGTCGGCTACCACCTCGAGCAGGCGCAAGAGCTCAGAGCCGACCTCGGCCTCTCTGACCCGGCGCTCGCGCAGCGGGCCTCCGAGCAGCTCGGCACCGCGGGACGCCGCGCCGCCGCGCGCGGGGACATGCCTGCCGCCGCCAACCTCCTCGACCGCGCCGCGACGCTCCTTCCTGGTGAGGATGCGGAGCGCGGGGCGCTGCTCCTCGACCTCGCGGAGGCGCTGCTCGATCTCGGCGAGACCGGCCTGGCGCACGCGACGATCGCGGAGGCTCGGAAGGTCGGCGAGACCCTGAACCACGAGCAGCTCGTCGCCAGGGCCTCGACGGACGCGGTGTGGCTCCGGGTCCGGCTCGACCCGGCCACGGTGCGCGAAGGCCGGGTCGAGCTCGGCCGGGCGGTCGACTACTTCGCCGCGAGCCACGACCATCGCTGCCTCGCTCACGCTCTGCGCGTCCAGGCCTCCCTCTCGGCGTCGTTCGAGCTCGAGCTCGGCGCGGCGCAGGAGCTGCTCGAGCGCGCGCTCGGGCACGCGGAGGCAGCGGAGGACATCCCGATGCGAACGAGGATCCTCTCGGCGCTCGCCTCGGCGCTGTTCTGGGGACCGGTGCACGCAAGCGAGGCGCTCGCCCGTTGCGAGGAGATCGTCGAGCGCGTCGGCGGAGATCGACGGGCGGTGGCGTCCTGCCGGGTGCGCATCGCGGGCCTTCGGGCGATGGCCGGCGACTTCGAGCACGCGCGAGTCGACCTCGCCGACGCGCGAGCCCTGCTCGCGGAGCTCGGCCTGCCCTTCCTGCTCGCCCGCACCGGCGACGTCGCGGGACTCGTCGAGCTGCTCGCAGACGATCCGCGCCGAGCGGAAGCGGAGCTACGAGGCACCGCGGACGAGCTCGCGCGCATGGGTGAGCGTGCGTACCGCGCCACCACGGTCGCGCTGCTCGCCCGCGCGCTCGCCGCGCAGGGGCAGGACGAGGAAGCCGAGCGCTGGACGCACGAGGCGGAGGAGGCCGCGGTCGGTCTGGACAAGGCGACCGAGGTGATCGCGCTCGCGACGCGGGCCGGCGTGCTGGCGCGTCGCGGGGAGGTCTCCGAGGCGGAAAGCCTCGCCCGCCGGGCGGTGGAGGCCGCGTCGGCCTCGGACGAGCTTCGAGGCCATGCCGACGCCCTGTGGGAGCTCGGCGGCGTCCTGAGGCTCGGCGGGGACCTGGACGGTGCCGCGGTGGCAATCAGGAGCGCCCACGAGCTGTACGTGCACAAAGGCATCGCGCCGTCCGTCGAACGCGCGGCCCGCCTGCTGGCGGAGCTTCAGCCGGACGCTTCGAGTGCGCGCTGAGCAGCGAGCTCGGCTGCCTCAGCGTGCGCGCGAGCCCTCACGGGGCGGGGATCGCCTTCCGCGACCGCGAGATTGATCGCCACGAGACTCGCCGCGCTGCGCGCTGCCGCGGACGCCAGCACGGCCGCACCCGCGGCGTCCGCCCGCGGTGCGAGCGCGCTCGCGTCGGCCACGAGCGCGGCAAGCTCCGCGACGTCCTCGGCAACGCCGGCGATCTCGAGCGGGACATCGGCCGCGTGCGAGAAGGCTCCGCCGAGACGGAAATCCCGGTCCGCGGGCCGCTCCTCGAGGGGAGCCTCGCGGAGCTCGAGCACGGCGCCGTAGGCTTCGGCGTCGCGTTGCGCGAGCCGGCCGGCGCGGACCCGCAGCGCATCTGCCTGGGCGGCGACGCCCGGGGCGTCCTCCCAGTCGGAGGCCCGGCGAGCCGCCATCGACACGAGCGCGGCGGCCATCGCCGCGACGAGCGCGGAAGCCGACCCGGAGCCGGGAACCGGAGCCGACGAAGCGAGCTCGTCGAGGAGCTCGCCGACGCGCAGGCTCAGCAGCTCGTCGGCTTGGCTCACCCGCCGGCCAGACGCTGCCGGAGCGCTTCGAGCACGGCCGGGTCTCGCTCGTAGCCCTCGGCCTCGAGCGCGGCTTCGAGGTCGGCGACGAGCCGCGCTCTGAACTGGGCGTCGGCTTCGGCACGGGCCACGATCTCGTCGAGCCCTCGGCGGGCCAGAGGCAACTCCTGGGCAGCCGTGACCCACCCGCTCGGAGCAGGCGGAAGTACGCGCAGAAGCGCAGCCAACCGGTCCTCGTCGTAATGGGTCATCGACCACCAGACGGTTGGGGGGAGGGATTTCTTCCCTCGAAGTGCTCGCGCAGTTTCCCGAGGCAGCGCGAGATGCGGCTGGCGATCGTTCCCGCTGGCAAGCCGAGGACCTCGCCGATCGTCCGGTAGCTCTCGTCCCGGGCAAAGAAACGGTCGAGGATCTCGCCGCACTGCTCGGGCAGCTCGGCGAGCGCGTCGTGAACCGCGAGCGCCTCGTCCAGGCGCTCGAAGGTGTCCTCCGCGACGTCCGGCTCGGGCTCTTCCTCGAGCTGCTCGCGCGACGCGGCCCGCAGATGGTCAATGCAGAGCCTCCGCGTGAGCTGGGCGAGCCAGGGTTGGATGGCCGCGTCGTCGCGGAGGCGGTCGAGGTGCTCGTAGGTACGCGCGAAGACCTCCTGGAAGACGTCCTCGGCAGCGTGCTCCGAGAGCCGGAAGCCCTGGATTGCAATCGCGTAGACGTAGCGCGAGAACCGCTCGACGAGCGCGCGCCAGGCGTCCTGGTCGCCGGCCCGGCAGCGGGCGACGAGCTCTGCGGCGGTGAGGTTTCCGGTGGACACGCCACCCATGAAACCGCAGTTCGGCGCTCCAGGGAAGAAGCGCGGCCGCGAATCCGTCCTGAGAGCAGAGAGGAGGAAGAATGATGCGTCACCGCTATCGCCGCTGGATCGCACACCTCGTACTTCGCTTCGAGCTGCTGCCGGCCTGACCGAACGGGTCAGTCCGGAAGCAGCGGCGGCGACAGTCCCTGGTCGCGGCCGAGCAGGACGGCTCGGGTGATCGCCTCCGAGCCGAAGCGGACTCGCACCTCGTCGAGCGCGGCGTCGAGAGCACCGCTGCAGTAGCTGTCCAGCGGCAGCATGAGCTGCGCGGGGAGGTCGTTCTCCAGGTTGGCGACCGCAACGCCGACCAGCGTCAGGCCCCGGCGCTCGATGGTCGGCATGGCAATCGCGAGCAGCCCTCTCGCCGTCGCGAGGATCATCTGCGTGTTCCCCGTCGCGTAGGGCAAGGTGTGCGACCGCGTCGCCCGCGAGAAGTCTGCGAAGCGCAAGCGCAGGACAACGGTACGACCGACGCGTCCTGCGGCCCGCAACCGCCTCGCGACGCGATCGACCAGCGAGACGAGAGCGGCGTCGACCGCGTCGGCCGACTTGCGCGAACGTCCCAACGCGCGCTGCGAGCCGACCGAGCCGCGACGGCCGCCGACCCGCACCGGCCGCGGGTCCCGATTGTGCGCGAGCGCGTGGAGCTGACGCCCTGCCGCCCGACCGAGCATCGACACGAGGAGCGGCTCCGCAAGCTGCGCGACCTGACCGACCGTTGCGATCCCTCGCGACCGGAGCTTGTGCGCGGTGACCGGCCCGACGCCCCAGAGCCGCTCGACGGCCAGCGGGTGGAGGAAGGCGAGCTCGCCGTACGGCGGTACGGCCAGGAGCCCGTCGGGTTTGGCCACCCCGCTCGCAACTTTGGCGAGGAACTTCGTGCGTGCCACGCCAACGGTGATCGGCAGCCCCACGCGTTCACGGACCTCGCGCTTCAGCCGAATCGCGATCTCGATCGGGGTGCCGGCGAGTCGGCGCATCCCGCGTACGTCCAGGAACGCTTCGTCGATCGAAAGCCCTTCGACCAGCGGCGTCGTGTTCTCGAATACGCGGTAGACCGCCCTGCTCGCCTCGGCGTAGGCCGACATCCGCGGTGGCACGACCAACGCGTCGGGACAGAGCCTTCGAGCCTGCGCGCCGCCCATCGCCGAGTGGACGCCGCGAGCTTTGGCCTCGTAGCTCGCGGCGAGCACCACCCCGCCGCCGACGATCACCGGCCGCCCGCGCAGCCGCGGATCGTCCCGCTGCTCGACGGAGGCGAAGAACGCGTCCAGGTCGGCGTGCAGGATGGTCGCTTCACGCGACACGAACATATGTTCCTATCGTAGCTCGGTCGCTCTTGCCGGTCGAGAGCGCGGCCGCCTGATGAAGAGGACGAGCACTGAGTAAGCGCCGGCCGCGGCGTGAATTAGACTTCGCCAGTGCACGGCGGCGCCAAGACCGAGGAACCTCGGTGGATCGAGACTGCGGTCTTAGGAGCGGGCCCGGCAGGTCTCACCGCCGCCTGGGTGCTGGCGCAGCGCGGGCAGACCGGCGAGGTATTCGAGGCCGACGGCATTGTCGGCGGGATCGCGAAGACGGTCGAGTTCAAGGGCTACCGCTTCGACCTCGGCGGCCATCGGTTCTTCACGAAGCTAACGACGATCGACCGGATCTGGGCAGAGGTCATGGGCGACGAGTTCCTGACCCGTCCGCGCCTCTCGCGCATTTACTACCAGGGGAAGTTCCTTGCGTACCCGCTCGAAGCAAAAGACGTGCTCAAGCGCCTTGGCGTCCTCGAATCGGTCCGGTGCGCGTTCTCCTACCTCTGGAGCCGGCTCACTCCGAGACACACCGAGGTGACCTTCGAAGACTGGGTCACGAGGCGGTTTGGCAAGCGCCTCTACAACACTTTCTTCCGCTCATACACCGAGAAGGTCTGGGGCATCCCCGGCAAGGAGATCCAGGCCGAATGGGCGGCGCAACGGATCAAGAACTTCTCGCTGGCGAAGGCGGTCCTCGCGATCATTGGCCTGCGCAGGACGCATGTGACGACGCTGATCGAGCAGTTTCGCTATCCGCGCCTAGGCCCCGGCCAGATGTGGGAGCGCTTCCAGGAACGCGTCGAGGCGAGCGGGATCCCCGTGCGGTTCAACCATCGCGTGGTGGCCGTGCGGCATGACGGGGCAGGACAGGTCGAGAGCGTGGTCGTCAGCCGGAATGGAGGCGGCGAGGAGGAGGTTCGCGTCCAATCGGTGCTCTCCAGCATCCCGCTCAGCGAGCTCGTGCTCAGCCTCGAGCCGGCCGCTCCGCCCGCGGTTGTCGCCGCCGCCAAGCGCCTCCGCTACCGCGAGCTCTGCCTCGTCGCGCTCGTGATCGACGAGCACGAGCCTTTCCCGGACAACTGGATCTATCTCCACGACCCGGGCACCCGCGCCGGGCGCGTCCAGAACTTCGGCGCGTGGAGCGAGAGCATGGTGGTCCCTGGGACTACATGCCTCGGCGTCGAGTACTTCTGCTTCGAGGGCGACGACATCTGGGAGATGCCCGATGCCGCGGCCGTCGAGCTGGCGACCGCGGAGCTGGCGCGGATCGGGCTCATCGACCCCGCCAAGGTGATCGACGGCGTGAAGGTCCGGGTGCCGCGTGCATATCCGATGTACGACTCGGGCTATCGTCAAGCCATCGACACGCTCCGCGAGTACCTCACGACCTTCGACAACCTCGCGACCTTCGGGCGGAACGGGCTCCACCGGTACAACAATCAGGATCACTCGATGTGGACGGCGATCCTCGCGACCTTGAACATGCTCGACGGCACGAAGTACGACGTCTGGTCCGTCAACACCGAGGCGGAGTACCTCGAGGAGGGCGAAACCGTCGAGGGGTTGATGGATGTCGAGCTCGTCGGGTGAACCGGGCTCGCCGCCCTCGCTCTCGATCGTAATCGGCTCCAACGGAGCGCCCACATCCGTCGAGTCTTGCCTCGCCGCGCTCGCACCGCAGGTCGACGGAGCGGAGGTGCTCGTATGCGAGCCGCAGGCCAGTGCACCTGAGCTACGCGAGCGCTTCCCGTTCGCGCGCTTCCTCGAGCGGCGCGACGCGCTCGTACCCGCGCTCTGGCGGGACGGGATCGACGCGAGCAGCGGGCGGATCGTCGCGCTGACGACCTCCCCGATGAAGCCCGCGCCCGACTGGGTCGAGACGATCCGCGCCCAGGTCGCTCGCGCCGACGTCGTAGCCGGGGCGATCGATCCGGGCGAGGATCTGCGCCTCTCCGACTGGGGCGAGTACTTTTGCCGCTACGCAAGGGACATGCTCCCTTTCCCTGCGCACGAATGCCTGGACCTTCCCGGCGACAACGCCGCCTATACGCGAGAGGCGCTCGAGCGGACGCGGCCCCTCTACCGCGACGGCTTCTGGGAGCCCGACGTCAACCGCGCGCTCCATGAGGACGGTGCCGCGCTCTGGCATGCGCCGGAGCTGGTCGTGCGGCAAGGACGGTCGGCCGGGATCGCCGCATTCGCGCGACAACGGCTCCACCACGGCCGCGCGCATGGCCGCCAGCGAGGCGCGCGCTTCACTCGCGGCCGGAACCTCGTGGGCCTCCTCGCCGCGCCGCTCGTACCGCCGCTCCTGACTCTCCGCGTCCTCCGGGAGACGCAGCGGCGGCGGCGGCTGCGTGGCCGGGCGCTCGCGGCCCTACCGTTGATTCTGTTCTTCGATTCGGCGTGGGCTGCGGGCGAGGCGCTCGGGCACTTGGACGCGTTTCGGGGGCGATGACCGAGCCCGAGCTCTCTGTAGTCGTCGCGTCGGTGAACGGGCTGCCGTATCTTGCGGACTGCCTCGACGCGCTCGAGACAAACTGTCCCGGAGCCGAGGTCGTCGTCGCTGACTGGACGGACGAGGCGACGCGGCGGACGGTACGTCAGCGGTGGCCCGCGGTGCGCCTCCTGTCGTTCGACGAGCCGATGAGCGTTCCGGAGCTGCGGGCGGCTGGGATCGCGGCTGCGACCGCGCCTTACGTCGCTGTGATCGAAGACCACTGCAACGTGCGGAACGGCTGGGCGGGACGGATCCTCGAGGCGCACCATGCCGGGCGCTCCGTGGTCGGTGGTTCGATCCGAAACGCCTCGACACGCCGGATCCGGGACTGGGCCGCGTTCCTCTGCGAGTACAGCGAGCACATGGAGCCGGCGCCGGGAGGGGAGGTTCCGTCCCTTCCGGGCATGAACGTCTCGTACGACCGGACCGCCGTCGAGACGATGCAGCCGCTGCTCGACGAGGGCCGGTGGGAGACCGACCTGCACCCCCACCTCCAGCGCTCCGGGGTTGTGCTGTGGTCCGAACCCGCAGCGACGCTGGAGCACGCGAAGGACTTCGATCTCGCCGAGTTCCTTTCGCAGCGCTACCACTACGCCCGCTCCTACGCCGGAATGCGCCGCGCCGGTCTCGGCCCGAAACGCTTCGTCTACTTGCTCGGCTCCCCGCTGATCGTCCCGGTGCTCTACCGGCGGATCGCGCAGAACGTGCTCCGTCGTCGCTTGCACCGCCGCGAGCTCGCGGCCGCGACGCCGCTCATCCTTCTCTACCTCGGTGTGTGGAGCTTCGGGGAGGCCGTCGGGTACGCATTCGGCGGCGGGCGAAGCCTGCTCAAGGTGAGGTAGAAGTGCCCATGCGGGTGGGCGTCGACGCGACGAGCTGGCACAACCGCCGCGGCTACGGCCGGTTCGCGCGGAACGCCGTCGGGCGGCTCGTTGCGCTCGACCCGGCGACGGCCTACGTGTTCTACGCGACGAGCGATATCGACGTGCCGGACGGCGCGAGCATCCGGCGTGTGGCGGCCGCTCGCCGAGACCCTTTCGGCCTGATCCGCCTCGTGGCCGCCGCGAGCCGCGGGGGGCTCGACGCGTTCCTTTTCCCTTCGGTCTACACGTACTTCCCGATCTTCGGAGTGCCGTGCATCGTGGGCGTGCACGACACCATTGCGCGGACACATCCCGAGCTGACGCTCCCGCGGCGCCTGGACCGCGTCTTCTGGCGGTTGAAGGAGCGGGTCGCCGTCCGACGCGCGACAGCCGTCTTCACGGTCTCGAAGGCGTCACGCGCGGAACTCGTGCGCACGTTCGGACTGGACCCCGAGCACGTGGCGATCGTGCCCGAGGCTCCGGACGCAGCTTTCGTACCGCAGCCGCAGGATGCAGTCGAGCGCGCGCTTGCGGAGCTCGGCCTCGGCACGGACGAGCCGCTCGTCGTCTACGCCGCCGGGCTGAGCCCGCACAAGAACGTCGAGACGCTGCTCGAAGCTTTCGCCGCGCTCCCCTCGAACGAATCGGTGTCCGCGCGGCTGGTGCTCGCCGGCGACCTGGAGGATGCGGCGTTCCTTTCCGCGGCCGCCCCGATCCGTCATCGCATCCGTGCTCTCAGCCTGGACGAACGCGTCGTCCTGCCCGGCTTCGTCTCCGACGACCAGCTCGCGTGCCTCTATACGGCCGCGGCAGTCGCGGTGGTGCCGTCGCTTGCCGAGGGCTTCGGACTCCCGGCGATCGAGGCGGCCGCATGCGGCGCACCGGTGATTCTGAGCGCGTTGCCCGCGCACCGCGAGTCGCTCGGTGACGCCGCCCGGTACTTCCCGCCGCGAGACGTCGGTGCACTCCGCGCCGAGCTCGAACGCGCGCTCGCCGAACCTGGGCTCCGGCGGTCGCTTGGCGAGAAGGGCCGGCAGGCGGTCGCCGGGCTCTCCTGGGACGCCGCCGCCGAGAGGCTGCGCGACGTCGTGCACGGTGCAATCCGACAATGACGCGCGTGCTCCGGTTCTGCATGCTCGCGACGTTCTATCCGCCCCTGGCGTTCGGCGGGGACGCGCTTCAGATCGAGCGACTCGCGATTGCGCTCGCCGAGCGCGGCCACGAGGTCACCGTCATCCACTCGCGCGAGGCATACGAGGCGCTCCGGCACCGCCGGGGGAGCACGGGAGGCGGCGGCGACCCGCGTGTGCGAGTCGTTCCGATCGACGTCGGCGTCGGTCCCCTCTCGCCCCTCGCTGCTCATCTCACGGGACGGCCCCTCCTCACGCGGCGCGCGCTCGAGCGCGTCCTCGACGAGGGTTTCGATGTCTTGCACTTCCACAACCCCACGCTCCTCGGCGCGCCTGGAGCGCTCCGGCTTGGCGACGGGGTAAAGCTCTACACGGCGCATGAGCAATCGCTCATTTGCCCGACACACGTGCTCTGGAAATACAAGCGGCGGGTCTGCGAGCGGCCGACGTGTTGGCGCTGCACGCTGAGCTACGGCCGCCCGCCGCAACTCTGGCGAAGCGGCGACGTCCTCGAGCAGGGACTCGCCGAGCTCGACGCGTTGATTCTCCCGAGCCGGACGAGCTTGAGCCTGCACCAGCGCTTCGCTCGGCTGGTGCGTCTCGAGCAGATCCCCCACTTCGTGCCTGAGCCGCCGCCCTACTCCGGTGACGGACCGCCGAAAAGGCCGTACTTCCTCTTCGCTGGACGGCTCTAGCCCATCAAGGGTGCGGAGGTTGCGATCGACGCCTTCCGCGGACGAGCCGAGGAGCTGCTCGTCGCCGGGTCCGGGACGCTCGAGCCGTCGCTACGCCGGCGCGCCGCCGACCTGCCGAACGTGCGCTTCCTCGGCTGGGTGCCACCGGTCCGGCTCGACGCCCTCTACCGGAACGCCCTCGCGGTTGTCGTGCCGACTCGCGGCCACGAGGCGTTCGGACTCGTCGCCGCGGAGGCGCTGGCACGCGGGACACCGGCCGTCGTGCATCAGTTTGGTGCGCTCGGAGAGCTCATCGAGGACAGCGGTGGCGGGCTTGGGTACCGATCGGCCGCCGAGCTCCAGGCGGCCCTCGACCGGATCGCGGGCGATCCGGCGCTCCGGGCCAGTCTCGCCGAGCGCGGACGTGCTGCTTACCTCGAGCGCTGGACGCCCGAGGAGCACCTCCGCCGCTACTTCCTCCTCATCGCGGACCTCGCCGAGGCCAAGGGCGATCCGGGACTCGCGGCCGCGGCAGCAGAAGCCGCTCGGGCCGAGGCGGTGGTCGCATGAGCGGCGGTGCGCTGGTCCTCACCTACCACGCCGTCGAGGCGGGACCGACTCCGGTCTGCGTAGAGCCTGCCCTTTTCGCGCAGCACCTCGATTGCATCGTGGCCGCCGGTCTCCAAACCGTCACGGTCTCCGCGCTCGCGGGCGCGCTCGGCCGCGGCGACCCGCTCGACGGGCTCGTTGCGATCACCTTCGATGACGGCTTCGCGAGCGTGACCGACGTGGCATGGCCCCTGCTCGCCGAGCGCGGCCTGACCGCGACCGTGTTTTGCATCGCGGGCTACCTGGGCCGCGAGAGCGACTGGCCGACGCAGTCGCGCGCTGCGCCCAGGCGGGCTCTCGCCGGCCCGGACGAGCTTGCCGCGATCGCGGGAGCGGGCGTTGAAATCGGCTCGCACGGCCTGACGCACGCTCCACTCGACACCGACGACCTCGCACTCCTCGAAAGGGAGCTCGTCGAGTCGCGGCGTTCGCTCGAGGATGCCCTGGGGGTCACGGTCCGGACGCTCGCCTGGCCGTACGGCGTCCGCTCGGACAGCGCGGAGCGGGCAGCTCGCGAGGCCGGGTACACAACGGCCTGGGCAACCGAACCTGACCGTGTCCGCGCGCACTCGCCCCTGTACGGCTTGCCCCGGGTCGACGCACACTACGTCCGCCGCCCCGCGCTTCTGCGCGCCGTGCTTAGCGGCTCGCCATACCTGGGCGCCCGCCGCATCGCCGCGCGCGCGCGTCGGCTCGTGCACAAGGATTACGTCGCCGGAGGGACGGCGTGACCGAGGTTTCGACCGAAACCCAGGCGGCGACGCCTCCCCTCGAGGAGGTCGGCAGCTGGCGCGTCCTTGTCCGCAGCTTCTCCACGCTCGCGGCCGGCGAGGTGCTCGCTCGAATCGCGGGCCTAGCCGCTGTGCTCCTCCTCGCCCGCCGCCTTGGGCCCGCCGGGTTCGGTGTCATCACTCTCGGGCTGACGCTGATCGGCTGGTTCGGCCTGGTCGTCGACTCCGGAACTGAGCTCCTGAACGTACGCGAGGTCGCACGTAGGCCGGACCAGTTCCGGGAGATCGCGTCGAGGGTCCTCGGTCTGCGGCTCACGCTCTCGCTGGTCGCGGCCGGCCTCTTCGTCGTCGGAATCGAGGCGTTGGGCCGCTCGGCCGCGGTGAAATCGGTCGTTGTGCTCTTCGCGCTCGCGCTCCCCGGGCTCGCCTTGAACCTCCGCTGGATGGTGCTCGGCATCCACCGCGCCCGTGCGATCGCCGTCGGAAACATCGTGGGCCGACTGGTGCTGCTCGCGGGGGTGCTCGCGATCGTCTCGAACATCCACGACATCCACCGCATCCCGATCCTCGAGGCGGGAGCCGAGCTCGCTTACGGCGGCGTCATCCTCGCGTTCGTCGCGCGCTCGTTTGGCGTCGTCCTGCCTCGCATCGATCTCGCCGGGTGGTGGGAGACGCTCCGCCAGAGCGCGCCCCTGATGGTGAACAGCGTTGCGCGTGCTGCGTCGTACTCCTTCGACGTGCTGGTGATCGAGATCGTCCTCGGCCCACGGAAGCTCGGGTTCTACGGCGCCGGGTCGAAGCCCGTCCTGTTCGTGACGAGCGCGCTCGGGCTCTTCGCCGTCGCGTTCCTCTCGTCGTTCAGCGGGCAGGGGCCGGCGGCCGCTGAGGCACTCTTCCGCCGCGCCGTGCGGACAGCCGTCGGCCTCTCGGTGCCCCTCGCGCTACTGATCAGCGCGACCGCGGTGGCGATCGTCCCCCTCGTCTTCGGCCACGCGTACCGCAGCGCCGCCCTCGTCCTCACGATCCTCGCATGGAAGATCCCGCTGGCGGCGTTCGGCGTGCCATACAGCGCGGTCTTGATCGCGCGCAATCGCCAGGTGTCGCTGATGCGGAACAACCTGGTCGCAGGCGCGCTGACCGTAGGCGCCGATCTGATCGCAATCCCGCTCTTCGGCCTCACGGGTGCGGCCGCGGTCGGCGTCGGGAACGCGCTTCTCGGCTCGTACCTGAACCACCGCAGCTGCGTCCGGCGCGGCTTCGTCCCGTCGCTTCCGCTCGTTCTCCGGGGAAGGCATCTCGAGCCGTCGGCGGCGTCGGCGCGATGATGCTCGGCATCGACATCAGCCGGCTGCGCGGCCCGCGCACCGGAGTCGGCCGCTATCTGGAGCGGATCCTGGCGGCGTGGGCCGAGCAGCCGCTTCCGTTCGACGACGTGAGGCTCTTCTCTCCCGAGCCCGTGAACGATCTCCCCTCCGACCCGACGTTCCAGATTGAGGTCCTGCCCGCGCGCACGGACGGCATCTGGTGGCAGACGGTGCGCCTGGCTCCGGCGGCGCAATCCGTCGACCTCTTCTTCGCGCCGTACACGTTGCCGCCTCGGCTCCGGCCACCGAGCGTCGTCGCCAACCTGGGCATCCTGGGCGGGCCCAATCCCGTCCGTGGCCTCCGGGCCCGCGCGCGAGACCTCCACGCCGCCGAGAGCGCGCGACACGCGGACGTCGTGATCACGCAGTCGGAGGCCACTCGACGCGACCTCGAGCGCTACTACCGAGTGGAGCCCCAGGCGCTCCGGGTGGTGCACGCCGGCGTGGATGCGCTCTTTCGGCCTGCTCGTGCGAAGGAGGCTGAGTCACTCGAGGCCGAGGCGGCGCGGATCGTGGGGATCCGGTCGCCTTACCTGCTCTTCGTCGGGAAGATCTCCGAGCGGCGGCACCTGCCTGCGCTCCTCGATGCGTTCGCCGAGCTCCGGCGGGACCGGCACGAGCTCTCGCTCCTCGTCGTCGGGCCGTCCGGGGGCCGCACACAGCCCGAGCGCGACGGAGTCCAGCACGTCCCGTACCTTGATCAGACGGGCCTCGCGACCCTGTATCGAGGCGCCTCGGCCTTCGTCCTGCCAACCGTGCAGGAAGGTTTCTCCTTCACGATCCTCGAGGCGCTCGCAAGCGGGTGCCCCGTCGTCACGGTCGACCATGCCGCGCTCGACGAGGGCGGCGTCCGGGACGCAGTGCTCTGGGTCGCGCGACCCACGCCGGTGGAGCTGCGCGGTGCGATCGAGCGCGTGCTCGACGACCCGTCGCTGCGTGCGGGCCTGCGCGAGCGCGGCCTCGCGGTCGCCTCGACGTTCGACTGGACTGCGACCGCGCGAGAGACGATGGCGATCCTCGCCGACGTCGCGGGCCGAACGCGATGAAAGGAATCCCGTCCGACTACTACGCGCGGATGTACGCGGTCGAGGAGCTGCACTGGTGGCACCGCGGGATGCGCGGGATCGAGCTGGCGCTGCTCCTGCGGCGGCTCCGTCCGGGCGCGCGACTCCTGGATGCTGGGTGCGGCACCGGCGGGTTCCTCCGCTTTGTCCTCGACCGCGGCCTTGTCGCATCCGCATCGGGCATCGACGTAAGCCCCGAAGCGATCGAGTTGGCCCGTGAGCGCGTACCGGAGGCGGAGCTCGGCGTGGGCTCGGTGACAGACCTGCCCTTCGAGGACGACACCTTCGACGCGGCGGTGCTGAACGACGTGCTCCAGCACGTCCCGGAGGACGACGTTGGGCGGAGCCTCGCCGAGCTGCGACGCGTGCTGCGTCCGGGAGCGGCGATGGTGGTCCGCACGGGCGGCGCGCGGCGCGCGCACACCGAGCGCACCGACTGGCGCGTCTACGACCGAGGGGCGCTGCGCGAGGAGCTCGAGCGAGGAGGGTTCGCCGTCGAACGCATCACCTACGCGAACGTCGTCGGGTCGCTTGCCGCAGCCGCCACCGGGCGGACACCGCGCGCCCCGACCGAGGAGCGCTGCGGGATCCCGCCCGGGCAGTCGCCAATCGCTCGCGCCGCCGGCTCAGTCCTCCTGGGAGTCGAGGCCCGCGTACTCGCGTGGACGCCGGTCACGCTCCCGTATGGGCACACGCTGGTCGCGCTCGCGAGGCGTCTGTGACGTCGCTTTTTGACGCACATGCGGCGGACTACGACGCGGCGTACGACTCGCCGGGGGCTCCCGGACAGGCGCTTCGGGATCGGCTCCAGACCGTCCTCGAGCTGGCCGGCCACGGGCCGGGCGACGCACTCGACGCCGGAATGGGCCCGGGACGACTCGTGGCAGAGCTCGAGCAGCGCGGCTGGCGGGCGAGCGGCGTGGAACCGTCGGCTGAGATGCTCTCGCTTGCCCGGGAACGTCTCCCCGAGGCGGGCGACCGGCTCGTCCTCGGGACAATCGAGGCACTGCCATTCGTGGACGGGAGCTTCGATCTCGCAGTCGCCACCGGTGTCCTCGAGTACGCCGACCTCGAGCCGGCGCTGCGCGAGCTCGCGCGGGTGGTGCGTCCCGGTGGCCGCGCGATCGTCAGCCTCCCAAACTGGTGGAGCGCCTCCGGGCTACTCCGCCGGAAGGTGCTCTACCCGCTCGCGCGTCGGGCGGGCCGCACGACCCCGCCAGGACCGCGCCGCCTGGTCCGGGCGGCGGAGTTCGAGCGCCTGCTCGCGGACGCCGGCCTGCGCCCGACCGCCTCTCGGAGCACGAGCTTCAGGCCCCGTGCACTTCGCCTTCCCGCGCTCGCAGCGCAACTCGTGTTCGCGACCGAGCGGGTTGCGTCGTGAGGCGAGTACTGGTGCTACTCCTCGTCGCTGCGGCGGCCGCAACGCCCGCCGCAGCCCACGTCAACTCCGGCACGGGCACGATCGTCACGGTCGCCGCAGTCGATCACCCGCGCGGCCTCGCCGTTCTCGCCGACAGCTCGTTCCTCGTCGCGGAGCCGTTTCGGAACATCGTCCAGCGCGTTGCGCCGGACGGTACGGTCACGACAGTCGCGGGCACGGCTACGGCAGGCTTCTCGGGTGACGGCGGCCCTGCCGCGGCGGCACAGCTGAACTTCGTCCACGGGGTCGCCGCTATGCCCGACGGCGGTTACGTCGTCGACGACCTCCAGAACGAGCGGATTCGCCGCGTCCGGTCTGACGACACGATCGTCACCGTCGCAGGCAACGGCGTTCGCGGCTTCGCAGGCGACGGCGGCCCGGCGACGGCGGCCGAGCTCGCCGACCCGCGCGGAGTGGCAACGTTCCCCGACGGGAGGATCCTCATTCCGGACACCGGGAACGACCGCATCCGCCTCGTCCGTCTCGATGGAACCATCGTCACCGTCGCAGGCAACGGCGTTCGCGGCTTCGCAGGCGACGGCGGCCCGGCGACAGCGGCCGAGCTGAACCAGCCCTTCGGAGTGGCTCCGCTCCCGGACGGCGGCTTCCTCGTCGCCGACTCCGGCAACGATCGCGTCCGCCGGGTGTGGCCGAGCGGCCTGATCACGCCAATCGCCGGGAACGGGCTCCGCGGCTTCGCGGGGGACGGCGGACCCGCTACGAGCGCGCAGCTGAACGGCGTGCACAACCTCACGCCGCTCGCGGATGGCTTCCTGATCGCAGATACCTTCAACGACCGCATCCGCATCGTGCGCCACGGCGGGGTCGGCACGCTCGCCGGAACCTGCACGCGCGGCTTCGCCGGCGACGGTGGGCCGGCGACTACGGCTGAGCTCAACCAGCCGAAGGCGGTCCTGGTCACCGCCGGCGGCGCGGTTCTCGTCGGAGACTCCGGGAACGACCGCCTCCGTCGCGTGGATGCCGGTCTTCTCCCCGTCCCCCGGTTTCTGCTCCACCTACGCCCCCCGCGTGTCCGGACGGGCCGGGTGCCGCGCATCCGGTTCTTCGCCAACGCCCCTGCCGCCGTCGTGCTGCGCGTGCGGCGGGGATCGACCGTCGTGGCGACGGTGTCGGGCCGAGCCCGAACGGGGGCGCAGACGGTCGCGGTCGGGCATGTACTCCCGAGAGGCCGCTATGGGCTCGAGCTCTCGGGCCGCCGCGGAGACGGGGCCGCCGCGCGCGCAATCGGCACGCTCGTCGTGAAGTAGTCCAGGAGGCGCTCGAGCGGCCACGTCGCGAGCGTCGTCGCCAGCCTCGTCCGAGCCGGGACGCTCGCCGACGCGTCGTCCAACCGCAGCTCTACCTCGCCGATCCTGAACCGATTGTTGTTGCCGGCCGCCGTGTGGTTCACGCCCAGGCGGAGCCTCCCGTCCTCGGTAAACGGGAGCGCGTCGACGGGCTCACCGACGAACGCGGCGAGACTGCGGAGGGTCTCCTCGGGCCGCGCGACGAACTCTTCGTACCGAACGAGGCGGTAGCGGCCCGGGCGGCGCGCGACGAGCGGGATCGTCGCGTTCCAGTAGCTCCAGACGAGCCCGAAATAGAAGGGGCTCGTGTCGAGCCGCTTCCCGAAGCGCCGCCAGGAGAACGCAGTCGCACGGGGGTCGCGCACGACGTGGATGACGTAGAGGTCGACCTCGTCGATCGACGCGAGCGCATGCGCGTATGACGGAGCCTTCGACGAGTCGACGAGGACCCTGCAGCCCGTGGCCTCGGCGATTCTCGCGTAGAGATCGCGCAGGGCTCGCCGGTAGCGCTCGTGCGCCTCACCTCCACCCGGCGGGTGGCCCAGCACAATGAAAGGCAGGTTGCGCGCGAGCAGCCACCGGTCGTCGGGCAGCGGCGGCGGCGCGTCGAGGACTTGCGACCACACCGGGCAGCGATCGAACGCCAACCCACAGCCGCACATGCGGCCGGCGCGGACGACGTGCGGCAGGAACATCAGCTCCCCCGCGGAGAAGAAGCCGTCGAGCTCGCCGAGTGCATTGGCGAGAATCGTGCTGCCACTGTGAGGCACGGAGGCGACGTAGAGGATCTTCATCCCGCGGGAGACACCTCGACGCGCTCGCCCGACTGCGCCGAGCGGTAGGCCGCCTCGATCACGGCGAGTGCCTGCCGCGCCTCGCGCCCGCTCGACGGAGGCTCGCGCCCCTCCTCGAAGGCCGAGACGACCTTCCGGAGGAGCTTGCCGGTTCCGTAGACGCCCGACTCGCGCGGATCCCTCGCCAGCGTCTTCCGCTTCAGCCCCTTCTCCATCCATGCGAGACCACCCGTCGTGTAATCGAGTCGGAGGCCCGTCGACTCGGCGCGCTTCTTGCCGATCTGGACGACCGCCCTCCCGCCGTGCGACGCCCTCAGCGACGCACCCTCGCAGTCGGCGCGCACCTCCGCATACCGCGTGCCGGATGGGCAGAGGCGGTCGATCGTCAGCTGGGCGAGCCGACCTCCGGGAAACTCGAGCGTAACGAGGTGGATCGCGTCTGCGTCGCGCTCGTGGAACCCTGCCGAGTGGCGCGCGAAGACCGCGTGGGGCAACTCGTCGAAGTACGTGAGCAACAGGTCGACGAGGTGGACACCGCCCTCGAAAAGCGTCCGGTTCGGCATCGCTGCCCGCCAGGCGACGTGCTCCTCCCACGGAGGCAGGTCCATCAACTGCCAGATCTGGCAGAAGACGAGGCGTCCGACGCGCCCGGACTGGATCTCGTCCCTGATCGCTTTGAAGATCGGCTTCTCGCGGAACTCATGGTTGACCGCGATCTGCCGGCCCCGGTCCGCCGCGCGCGCGAGCACGTCGTCCGCTTGCTCGAGCGTCTCGACAAACGGCTTCTCGCAGAAGACGTCGAGCCCCGCGTCGAGCGCGGCCAGGAGCAGTTCGTAGTGCGCGGCGGGCGGGGTCGCGATCGAGAGCATCTCAGGCTTACCGCGCTCGAGCAGCTCGTCGAAGCTCGAATAGGCGGGCTTTCCCGTCTCGCGCTCCCATGAGGCTCTCTGCTCCGGCGAATTGTCGAAGCCGCCGACGATCTCGACCTGCGGAACCTCCCTGAGCGCAGGCACATGGAACCCGCGCGCCGCCCAGCCCAGACCTGCGAACCCGAGACGCATCTAGGACGGCCCCTTTCTGGCGAAGACATGGAAAAACGGCCCGACCGCGAGCAGGCCCGCGCGAACGGGAGCGTAGCGGCGCAGGCGGTTGTACCTGCGCACGAGCCGGAGCTCGAGGCCGCGGTACAGATCCTGGGACGCCGCCGGGATCTTCGGCGGGACGATGTGAGGTGTGAGTCCCGCCGAGCGGAGCAATCGGTGCAGGCCGAGCGCCGAATGCAGATGAACGTGGTCGTAGCCGGTCTTTCGGACAGACTTGACGTAGCGCTTCGCGAGCGGCCGTGGCAGGAACCCGACGCCCCACAGTCGCACGTGTGGCTCGAGCCCCAGCGAGAAACGGTTGGGCGTCGCGAGGAAGAGGATGCCGCCGGGCTTCAGCATCCTCGCGCAGCCTGACACGAAGTCGGACTGGCGCTCGGCGTGCTCGATCACATCGCTCGCCGCGACAACGTCGAACGAGCCCTCCGGAAAGGGAGCTTGCTCTGCCGATGAGCAAACGAGCGCGATCCGGGCTGAAGTGGTCTCGGCAAGCCGCTTCCGCGCCAGAGCGATCCAGCGCATGGAGATGTCGGTCGCGGCAACCTCGCAGCCGCGCGCGGCTGCGGCGAGGGCGAGCGGCGCGGTTCCGCATCCAACCTCGAGCAGCGCGTCTTCCGGGCCTAGCGGCCGACCGCGCGCCTCCTCGATCGCGTCGAGGTACTCGTTCGAGCGCGCCACGGCGCCGAGGTCTGAGGCGACGAAGCGCTCGGCGAGGGCAGCCGGACGATCGCTCATCTGCCAGTGGAGGCGCAGCAGGCCGGCGAAGTCGAGTCTCTCGGCCGCAGCGGCAAGCTCTCGCGCGCGCGCGTTGTCCTCCTCCCAGGAGACAGTCGGGTCGGGATACTCGAGCCGGAGGTCGGGCAGGCCCGCGACAAGCTCGAACTCGCGTCCACACCCCGTGCAGCGGCCCGGGTCCGTCAACGCGGTGGCACAGGCGGGGCACGCGAGCGCGATCCCAGTAACCGTGTCTGCCGTCAGGACCGCACCGTCGCATCCTCCTCGAGGAGGGACGGGGCCAGATCGTCGTGGGCGGTCAACACCACGACGTGCTCCGCCGAGCACCATTCGGCGAGAGCGGGCGCGACGGCCGGCAGGTCGCCGGCCGTATCGGCGGCGTCGCCGGCCAGCAGCAGCTTTCGCCCGTCGTCGGCGACCAGGAGCCCCAGGTGCGAGGGCGTGTGGCCCGGCGTCGGCACGAGAACGAGGCGCCCGTCCCCGAGCAGGTCATGAGTCGCGGGGAAAGGTCCGAGAGCAGGGCCGTCGAGGTCGACGAGCCCCGGGCGGATCTCCTTGGGCCAGCGCTGCGGGAGGTAGCCGCGCAGGCGGCCGCCGAGACCCGTCGCGCGTTCCCATTCGCGACGCGAGACGATGACGTCCGCAGAGGCGAACGCATCGAGGCCACCGACGTGATCCGTGTGCAGGTGTGAGAGCACGATCCAGCGGACGCCGCCGGGGTCGTGCCCCAGCCGCGCGAGCTGCGGCGCCGCCTCGTCCTCGGGGCCGAGCTCAAACCGGGCAAGGCGGAAAAAGGGATACCACGCGGGGAACCAGCCCGGCTCGGCTGCGCGCGCGGTCTGGCCGGTGTCGAAGAGGCACAGCCCTTCGGGGTGCTCGACGAGGAACGCGAGCACCGGGAGCGTCGAGTCGGCCCAGTCGCTCGAAAGATATCTCCCGACGCCCCGCTCGGCGCGTTTCCGGCGCACCCGGCCGGTGGTCAGCGCTCGCACCTCCATCGGCCCGCCAGCGTACTCGGTGCGACCAGCACAACGATCGCAGCCGGTTCTCCTACTAAGGCGGCATACCTGTGGAAGACAAGCTCTGCGCCTCTTGCAAGACCCTCGCGGTCGCGGCTGCGACCGCCGGCCAGGCGAGCGACGATCCGATCTTGCGTGCGTGCCTGCGCGCTTCGGCGATCATCTCGGGTGCTGCGGCATAGGCGCAGACGCCCTCGGCGAGAGCTTCCGGGTCGTCGAAGGGCACGAGGCTGCCCGCACCCGTTTCGAGCATGTCACGCGCATACCAGTAGGGCGTGGAAACGACGCAGCAGCCGGCGGCGATCGCGAACGTGAGCGCGCCAGACACGACCTGCTCGCGGCTGCGGTATGGGGTCACGAATACGTCGGTCGCGGCGAGCAGGTCTGCGAGCTCGTCGGTCGTGAGGAACCGGTCGTCGAACTCGACGTGCCCGGCAAGGTCGAGTTCGAACACGCGGCGTTCGAGCATCAGACGGTACTGCTCGCCTTCTTGGTGCGCGACCTCAGGGTGGGTACGCCCGGCGATTACGTAAACGATGTTGGGATGACGCTTGAGCATCGAAGGGAGCGCCTCGATCACAGTTTCCAATCCCTTGGCGGGCGCAATCAGTCCGAAGGTGGAGAGGAGGAACGGGACCGTCCCCTCCTGTGATCCCGCCTGGCGAAATTCCCTACGGCGCAGACCGAGCACATATTCGTCGGCCCGGGCGATGAGAGTGGACGGGGCACCGTGTGGCACTACGCGCACTTTCTCCTTGCTGCATGCGCCGCATTGCACGAGCAGGAACGCTGCCGTGTCCGTCATCACAATGACGAGTTGCGCGTGAGCGCACAGCGTTTTGAGCACCTTTAGCTGATGCGGCGTCGGCTCGGAGAGCACGGTGTGCAAAGTCACGACGAGTGGCTGCGCGAGTTCTTCCGTGAAGGCGAGCACGTAGTCGCCGTCGGTCCCGCCAAAGATCCAATACTCGTGCTGCAAAAGCACGACATCGACTTCGAGGCGGCCCAGGAGCCTCGCGACACGGCGGTAGTCGCGACGGACGTCCTGATGGATCACTGAGAGGAGGCCGCGCTGCTGCGGTCGGGAGCGACCGTTGACTATGGCGACAACGTCAACTCTGTCGACGCCCGTGACGCCTTTGAGCGTTCTTTTCAGATCCGCTGCGAAACTTCCGATGCCACACGCTCGCGGCGGGTACGTTGAGATGATCGCCGTTCGCACGTTGTTTCGCTGCTCGGAGTGTGCGCAGTTAAGTCGACAAGGCTATCAAGCGACCATTCCGTAACAACTGGCCCGCGCTCGGCCCGGGAGTCCGATTACGATCGCAGCGTGGCTACCTTGATCCTTGCTCGCCACGGTGAGGCAGATTGGAACCGTGAGCAGCGCTGGCAGGGGCAAGCCGATCGACCGTTGACTCCTCGCGGTCGTCAGCAGGCGCGAGAATTGGGACGGTCGCTCGCTGGATTCACGATCGACGCCGTCTATGCGAGCGATCTTGTCCGTGCGTATGAGACCGCCAAGCTCGCTGTTGGTGGGAGAGGGCTGCCTGTCGGAAGCTTGCCTGCGTTGCGCGAGCGCGGGATAGGTCCTTGGGAGGGGCTGGAGGATGGCGAGATTCCCGCTCGCTTCCCCCGCGAATACCGCGCCTTTCTCGATGGTGCGTCTGCGGGTCCCTGGGGCGCCGAGTCATTTGAATCGTTGGTGAGCCGAGTTGAGGCGGCGATCCACTGGATCGCGGTGCGCCACGGCACCGGAACTGCGCTTGTTGTCGCCCATTCGGGTCCGCTAGCCGTGATCCACGCCGCCGCCACCGGTGTCGACTTCCTGACGGCCCAAAGGTCGATCCCGCAAGCAGAGTATTGCGCCCCATCTTTCTTGACTGCGGAAGGACATCGCTGGGAATTGGTCGACTCGAGACCTTCAGGCGCGGCGAGCTCCTCGCGAAGCGGAACGGGAAGCTGAGTCGCTCGGGGTAGTCATCGAAGGTGGCACGCCCAACGCAGAGGTGACCGAATTGACGTTGTCAGTCTCCGTCCTTCCGACATGCGATTTCGCCCAACGATGCACGGCGTAGGACCTCGTGAGCCGGCGGGGCTCGACTCTCGCCTCTTGCCATCGCTGCGGATAGAAGATGTGAGGAGCAAAGAGCACGACATCGGGGAACTCGGCCAGCACCCGACTGAGCAAGAACGGACCGGTCGCGTGAATTGTGTGTCCGCCGAGCCCGACCAGCTTGATCGCGTTTGAGAGAGCAGCGGCGAACGCCGGGTGCCGGGGCCTAGCGCCGAGGATGGCGTTCTGCACCCATCCCGGCCGCTCCAGTCCGGCGAACGCTTCGACCCCTTGCAGCAGCGGGTCGAGCGGCCGGAGGCACTCGAAGTCCATGTCGACGTACACGCCGCCGAACCGCACGAGGAGCTCATAGCGGATGACGTCGGCTTGCTCAGCGAAGAAGCGAGCACGGTCAAGCACGTCGAGACAACCCAGGCGAGGGAGGTTCTCCTCCGACCAGACAATATGCCTCCACGTGGGGTGATGGCGCTCCCAGCTCTCGGCGTAACGGTGAAACTCCCGTGGGACAGGCTGTCCGCCGAGCCAGATGCGATGGAGGATCCGCGGAATCGCTTCGCCCCGGGGCTCGGGGCCGTAGCCGCTTGCGATCGTCGGCGACGCGTGCCTCGCGGTCGCCATCGTGAGCTGCTCGACCTCAGTTCGATCGCCGACTGTCGCCGCGACCGCTTTATGACCCGCTCGTGTCGTGACACCCACGGACTTCTCTTCGCGCCAACGCGGGCGCTCGTCTGCAGCTGGAGCGCGAAGCTGCGCGCACACGGCTTCGACCGCTCGACAATCCGACTCGTCCAGCCGGCCGAGCACCAGCCGAGCGTGCCGCTCCGGAAGCCGAAACGCGAAGCCTCTCCTCGCGTCGCCTTCGTTTGTCGAAGCTGTGGCCTCTACGTCATCTCGCAACGCGGCCTCCCAGCGCCGAGTGGCCGAAGTCGACAGGAACCCGACGTCGTAGATCGCGCCCTTGGCGCGACGTGAGGGGGTCGACGCCGTCCGCGTCCTTCTGAGCCGTGGCTCGTAATTCGGGAACCACGGTGACTGGCGCAGCCAGTGACGGAAATCCGGGAAGACCGCGCGGCAGTCCACGAACCAGTTCTCCACGCCCTCGGCGCGGAGCAGAGCGGGAAGCTGCTCAACGAAAGCTTGGCCGAGGATTTCGTCGGCGTCGAGCAAGAGAATCCAGTCAGCGGGGCATTCCGTTCGCATCGCGCGTTTCAGCTCGCTGAAATCGTCGGCCTGTACGACTCGATCCGAGACGCGGCGCAGAGCGTCGAGCTCCGCCGACGAGGCCCCGGAGCGCGCGGCCGTGACGACCTCGTCGCAGACGCCGCGAAGCTGCAGGATCGCACGCGTCGTCACCGGCGTGATCTCGGCACAGCAAACGAGCGTTGTCAGGGCCGCACCGTCAGCCATGCAGTTCGCTCACTCCCGGCGAACGAGTCGCTCGAACAACGCTTCGTACTTCGACACCATTGTCTCGGCTGAGAAGCGCTCTTCCACGTGCCGCCGGCACGCCTCCGGCGAGACCGAGTCGAGACGGTCGACGCTTGAGACCATCTCCTCGAGCGAGGAAGCCAGGAAGCCGGTAACGCCGTCCACCACGAGCTCGGGGACAGCGCCTTCCGGGCGGGCGATCACCGGCGTGCCGCACGCCATGGCCTCAATCGCGACGAGACCGAACGGCTCAGGCCACTGGATCGGGAACAGCAGCGCCGACGCGCGACCCATGTACTCCGCAACCGTCGTGCGAGGAGCGTCTCGGACGATCTCCGCGTCGTCCCTAAGTCGCGGCGCCACCGACGTCTCCCAGTGCTCCACCTCGTGAGGCTCGTCGCACTTGATCATCATCTTGATCGGCCGACCGCACCGGTTCGCGACCTCCACTGCCATTTCCGGCCCCTTTACCTTCGCGGTGCGGCCGACAAACAGCAGGTAGTCGTCCTTGTCGGCCCGGAACGGATAGCTCGAGAGCTCGATCCCGTTGTAGATCGTCGCCGCATAGGAGACCTCGGTGTTCTTGGCTCGCTGGCTCTCGCTGAGCGCGACGCGATTGATGTCACGGCCGAGAACGGCGTGGAGGCGACCCGACTGCTCGCTCCACGGCAAGTGAAGCGTGGTAACCATCGGAATCGAGTCGCCGACGAACGGTGCGAAATATGGGCCGTTCCAACTGTGGTCGTGCAGCACGTCGAACTCGCGAAACCTCGCGAAAGCCCACGCATCGTGATACAGCTCCTCCCACATCGACTCCGGAATCTTGATCCCAGGTGCTTCCGGGATCGCGGCGGCGAGCGTTGCCTCGGTGCGAGAGTCGCCGCTCGCGAAGAGCGTGACGTCGTGTCCCTTCCGCGCCAGCCCGTCCGCGAGCAGGGAAACGACGAGTTCGATGCCGCCGTAGTGCGTTGGCGGGACGGTGAAGACGACTGGTGCGATCTCAGCAATTCGCATGGCCGGTGACCGCGGGAGGATAACGACGTCCGCCGGGGATCAGGCAGCCGTGGAACGCTCAGCGTCTCCACGGCGGAGGCGTCACGGCGACCACTCGTCGGCCATCGGCGCTGTCCGCTGGAAGACCCGGTTTGCAGGGTAGTACCACTTGCGTACCGGGAACCCCTCCTTGTCCTTGCACTGGGCGCAGAGCGTGACGCTTGCCAAATCGCCGTCGCGGTGCGCGCGCCGGAGCGCGGCCGCGCGCTCGCCGTGCCAGATCGTGTCGAGCGACTCGCGCGCGAGGTCGCCGAGCGCGAGCAGCCCGTCGAAGTCGAAGCAGCAGGGGACAACCGTTCCGTCCCACAGGACGGTCACCGACGTCCACGGCTTGTCGCAGACAAGAGGCAGACTGCGGCGACGCGGCTCGGGTCGTAGCCGCTCGATCGCTTCATCGCCACCGTTCCACGTGATGTACGACTTGACCTTGACCCGGTCGACCCCCTCGACCGCTCGCCACTTGCGCAACCAGGCATCCACCTCGTGGAGGTTCTGGCGCTGGCGCACGATCTGCATGACGACGTACGGCTTCCTCGAGCCTGCCCGTCGACGGGAGTCGAGCAGTGCACGGACCCGCTCCTCGGCGCGTTCGACGTTCGCCGCGGCTTGGCCGCGCACCTCCGCCGACGTTTCACTCGTCACGCCGTCGAGCGACAGCACGAGCTCGTCAAGGCCGGCCTCGACGAGCGCCTCGATCCTTGGCGTCGTGAGCAGGATCGGATTGGCCGAGAGGTAGGTCGCGATCCCCCTCGAGCGTGCGTACGCGATGTAGTCGCCGATCTGCGGATGAGCGAGCGAGTCGCCGAAGTGGTGCAGAAATACTTTCGACGTCGACCGCATCGCTTCATCGATGACCCGCTCGTAGACCTCCTGGCTCATGTACCCGAGCGGCCGCGACATGAGGTTCGTGCGCGGACACATCTCGCAACGCATCGGGCAGTGGTTTGTCAGCTCGACCTGGTAGACGGTCGGGCGCGCAGGCGGTTCGAGGCGCTGCCGGTTGTAGGCCCAAAGGTTGCGCTCGCGGCCGACCGCTCGCCCCACCTCGCGCCACGCTGACCTCACCGGAGCGCGCAGATCGATTCGTTCCCCCAGGGCTGGCGAGACGGCACGAAACAGCCGCCCAGCGCGGTCCCGTCCGCGGGCCCTCGATGAGAAGTCAACATCTCGGCCGGATGATAGGCAGGGTGCTTGGTGGGCGCAAACGCGCCGAGAACGCCGAACGAACGGAGCTATGTTATGCAATGAGCGCCGCCGTGAAACTGCTCCAGATTGTCCCTACATTCGGGCTCCGCTGCGGGCTCGCCGTCCTCGCGAAGGCGCTAGGTGAGCAGCTGGCGAGGGCGCAAATCGAGTCGACTTTCGCGGCGACCCTGCCTCACCGGCACGACGCAGAGGTCGTGCTGCTGTGGTTCCACTCCGACCTCTTGGATCCCGACGACGTCCGGTCACTTCGCGCTGCGACGGATCGCCCGCTTGCGCTCTTCGTCCACTCCGCGGGTGCGGAGAGCGCGATGGACGCGGTCGACGGCGTCCTCTCGATGTCACCGGGGCTTGTCCCCGAGGGGGCGCCGAGCCCACACGTCTTCCCGCATCCGGCGACTCCGCAGCCGCTTCAGGACCGTAGCGTCCTGCGACGTCGCTTCGGTTTGCCGACCGACGTTCGCGTGCTCGGGACGTGCGGGTTCTTGCGCTTAGAGCGGCAGTTCGATGAGGTCGCCGCGCGTCTCGCGCCCGTGGCCGACGAGGCGGGGTGGTTCATTCACATCATGTCCAGCCCGTGGTACCAGGAGTCGCCCGGTGTTCTGGAGCGGCTCGGGCAGATTCAGCGGCGGCACCCGACGAGCTTCGGCTTCGAGTGCCGGCACCTCGACGAGGCCGAGCTGATCCTGCGGATGCAGGCATGCGACCTCGTCTGGTGCTGGACGAGCGCGCCGTCGAGTCCTTACGCAAGCGGCGTCGTCGCCACGCAGCACGCGAGTGGTACTCGACTCGTCGCAGCCGACAAGCTCCAGCACGAACTCGTGCTCGGGCGTCCGAACGTCGTGCGCGCGCCGGCGACGCTCGGCGAGTTCTTGACGGTTCTAACGTCCGAGGCAGCTTCAGCGCGCCTCGAGCGTCACGACCCGAGCCTCATTTCGTGGGAACGAGTCCTTCCCGGCATCGCGGACTGGCTCGGACGGCTCGCGCTCTCACCTACCCGCGCGGGAACCGGTTAATCTGCTTCGCTGGGCGATGCCGGACGCGTGTACCGGCCTGAGCCAACTTATGTCCAAACATGCCATTGTGAACTTGTCGGACGCGGAGGAGCTAGCGCTCTTGGGGGGACAGCCGGTGCGGTCGCACCGGCTTCCGCAGGGTCTCGTCCCGGACGAGGACCTGCGGACGCGGTTGGCGAAGGTGGTCGAAGACGGGATCCTTTCGGAGTACTACAACGGGCCGCACGCGCGCGGTTTTGAGGAACGATTCGCCGCGTACCACGGCGACGAGTTCCACGCGCTCGGCGTGAACTCAGGGACCAGCGCATTGCATCTTGCACTTGAGGCGGCGGGTGTCGGCCCCGGGGACGAGGTGATCCTGCCCGCGCTGTGTTTCGTCGCCGCAGCCGTGGCCGTCGTGCAACTCGGCGCGAGCCCCGTGATCTGCGACGTGGATTCGGAGAGTCTGACTCTGGATCCGGCTGCAGCCGCGGTGCTGGTCGGCCCAAGGACGAAGGCGATCCTGCCGGTCCACTTCTGGGGCTACACGGCGGACGTCGCGTCCCTGCGCAGCCTTTGCGACGAGCATGGCCTGATGCTCATAGAGGACACTGCACAGGCGCCTGGCGCGAACGTGGGAGGGCGTAAGGCCGGCACTTACGGCGACTTCGCCACGTTCAGCTTCGCGAACCGCAAGCACGTGACATGCGGTGAGGGCGGCATGGTCCTCACTCGTTCGGAGGAGCGCCTGGCGCTCATGCGCGCGCTCTCGAACTGCGGCAAAGGCCTCGGCTGGGACGACTACATCAGCCATGGCTACAGCTATCGAATGACGGAGCTGATCGGTGTGATCGGGCTCTACGGTCTCGAGCGTCTCGATGAGGAGATCGCGGCGAGGCAGGCGGCGGCCGACGAGTATCGCGATGCCCTCGACGAAACCGGCCTCGAACCGATCCCGGCGCCACGGTGGGGGGACGCCGTGTACTTCAAGCTGCCGATCCGGCTCCCTGAAGACCATGTCGGCGATCGCCAGTTCGTCGTCGACGCGATCAATGCCGAGAACGTCAGCTGCCGCGTGCCTCACCGCCCGCTCTACGCGATCGACTGGCTGGCTGAGCGCAGTCGCGCATCGGGGCACTTTCGTGGCGCGGCTGAGTGCCGCGTGACCGATGCGCTGCACCGCCGCCTGATTGAGGTCGAGACCGGCCCCAACATGCCGATCGACGAGGCACGGACGTCGGCGCGCGCCGTCCGGAAGGTCTGGCGCAAACTCGTCGGTACTTAGCGGAGGCTCCCGAACGCAGCCACCCCAAGCCACGTTCGACTTCGCGGTGCAGGCCGCTCCGGCGCGCCACGCCGCGGGCTGGACGCGCTTGGCACGCGATGCAGAGAGCCTCGGCTACCGCGCGCTGCTCGTGCCCGATCACCAGGGCAGCGGCGGCGCGCTGACAAGCATTGCCGTCGCCGGAGCGGCGACGACGTCTCTCCGCGTCGGCACGCTTATGCTCGCCGTCGACTTCCAGCACCCGGTCGTCTTGGCGCAAGAGCTCGCCACGCTCGACGCGATGATCGGCGGCCGCCTCGAGATCGGACTGGGGGCCGGATGGATGGCGCGCGACTACCAGCGCACCGGGGTCCCGATGGATCGACCTCGAGTGAGAATCGAGCGTTTACGCGAGTTCGCGTTCGTGGTTCGCCGCCTTTGGACAGGGGAGCCCCTCGACCACGATGGCACGAACTACCGGTTCTCAGGAGCGGCCGTGGAGCCCCCGCCGCATGCAAACAGCCCGCTGCTCGTCCTCGGAGGTGGCGGTCGGCTGATGCTCGAGGTCGCGATCGAGTTGGCGGACATCGTCAACGTCGGAGCGGCGATGATCGCGGGGTCGAAAGCTGAGCCTCTGGGCGCGTCGGCGAGCGAGGCCGCTTTCGACGAGCGGTTGCGGTGGATCGACGAAGGCTCAGCGCGCCGCGGTCTCCGGCCGCTCGTTCAGTGCCTAGCTTACGAGACGTGCGTAACCCCCGCCGCCAGCGACTATGCGAACCAGCTCGTGAGCCCATCGTTCGGATTGCCCGCCGACGAAGTGCTGCGGTCGCCGCTGGCGCTGATCGGAACGGTCGACGAGTTGGCCGACAAGGTCCAGCGCCTGCGAGAGCGTCTCGCGATCTCCTACTGGGTCGTGAAGAGCCCCGCGATGTACGACTTCGCGCCGGTGGTCGAGCGCCTCGCCGGGCGATGAGCCCGCCACAGCTCGTCGTCCTGAGGCAGACGGGTCTCGGCGATCTCCTCACCGCTCTGCCGGCGCTGCGCGCCGTCCGTCGGCACTTTCCCACTCACTGGATCCGGACGACTTGCCCCTCGTGGCTCCTCCCGCTCGCGACGCGTCTGAACGTTGCCGACGACTTCATTGTCGAGGATCGGGCGAGCGCCGACCCCACCGACCACGAACGAGCGGACGGGTCGATGCTGCGCAAGGCGCTGTGCCGCTCCGAAACCCCGGACGTCGTCGTGGCGTTGCGCGTTCCAGAGCCTGGGCTCCTCCAGGAGCTCCTCCGACAGCGCCCCCGCATCTTGGTGGCGTACGGCCACCCGGAGGTCGACGCAACGGCCGACTTCCCCGAGTTCTCGTTCTCGGATCACATCCTTGTGCGCTGGGAGCGGCTGCTGGATTGGCACTGCATACCGACCAGGCGGACGGACCTCCATGTCGCCCTGTGGCCGGATGGAGCGCAGACAGACGGGGCGCACACAGTGGTCCACGTCGGCGCGGGGAGTCCCGCGCGCTGCTGGCCGGCGTTGCGGTGGGGCGAGGTCGCCCGCTCGCTGACGTCGTACGGTCACCGTGTCGTCCTGACAGGGAGCGCCGGCGAGGCGGCGGTCGTCGCGCGCGTCTGCCGCGACGCGGGCCTCTCGACCGAGCGCAACGTGTTCGCCAGGACGGACGCCGTAGCTCTTGCGGAACTCGTCGCCGGCGCGCGATTGGTGCTGAGCTGCGATACCGGGATCGCGCATCTCGCGGTCGCCCTACGGCGCCGCTCGGTCACGCTGTTCGGCGGCGTACCGCCGGCGTGGTGGGGGCCGCCGCCGGGTTGCGCGCTCCACCGAACTCTATGGAAGGGCCGGTTCGGCGAACCATACGGCGCCGAGCCGGCCCTCGGCCTGCTCGAGATCTCCGCGGGCGAGGTGCTCGACGCGGCGCTCAACCCGGAATGGCCGGACGCCACGAACCGCGCCTACTGCTGCCCGTATCTCGCCGGTGATGACGTGAGTTCGGAGACCGACTGGTAGCGACAAGCGCTACGTTCGAGAAGCAGGCGCGTCCGTTGCAGGCCGCCATGCCCTGGACGAAGCCGACCGACGAGGTCAACCTACTGTTCATCGACGTTGAGCGCCTAGCGCTGCCCTCAGGTCGGCCCGTCTCGACGTGCGGCCCCTGCTGGCAGCTCCGTCCGGAACAATTCGTATATCGCGATCGATGCGGCGACGCCGGCGTTCAGGCTCTCAACACCGCGCCGCCCGCCCGGGATGCGCACCAGCACGTCGCACGTCTCTTTCGTGCGCCTGCGCAGCCCCTCCCCCTCGGCACCGACAACCAGCACCGCTTTACGGTCGAATTGCGTCTCGGCCAGCGTGTTCTCGCCGCGCTCGTCAAGGCCGTAGACCCAGAACCCGAGGTCCTTGAGGATGCCGAGGCTGCGAGCGAGGTTTGTCACACGAAAGACGCTGACGAACTCGGCGCCGCCCACGGCGACGCGCGCGACGAGCGGAGTGACCTCCGCGGCCCGGTTCTTGAGGAGAAGGACGGCGTCGGCCCGGAAGAAGGCGGCTGTGCGCAGGATCGTGCCGAGGTTCTGCGGATCGGAGATCTGGTCCAGCGCGACCACGATGTGAGCGTCCGCAAGCTGGTCGAGGTCGCCTTCAGTGAGAACAGGACGCGGGTCGGTGAAGATTGCAATGCCTTGGTGTTTGTCGTCTTCGTTGAAGTCGCCATCCCGCAAAAACTCCGGCCAAGACAGCAATTCGGGTTCGATTCCCGCTCTACGCGCAAGTTCGATGAAGTCTCGGTGATAGGACTCCTTGCCCGCCAGGATCATCCGGCGGACGGATCCGGGACGCGCCATGAGAGCCGCGCGGACCGAGTGCTTCCCGAAGACCTTCTCCACTCCGGGGCCAGCCTACCCAGCCGACGCGGCCGTCAGCCCGTCATCAGCGCGAGTCAGTGCGAGCTAGGCTTGGCGCCTGTCGCGGCCGACGAAGCGCTTGCGCGGGCTGTCTTCCTAGACAACGACGAGGCGCATGTTCGGCAAGGCCACGAGCTTCCTCTGCGCGGAAGAAGATGGTGGCCTCGACACGAGTTGACTACGTCTATACGGCATCGTCGTGATCGGTTGTCACGGTAACAGCGCAGCCGCGCCGAGACGACTCATATCCGGCTTCGAGCACGCGCAGCGTCCTAACCGCCTCCTCGGCCGATGCGCCCGCATCGCCGCCGGCGCACAGCCGCTCGATCATCACGTCCATGGCGGCCGCATTTGCCCTCGGCCAGGCATCGTCGAAAGTCTCCTCCACGAACACGCGTCCGGACCGGAAGCCCCGCAACACCGCGCGTGCGTATGTCTCGTGGAGCTCGAGCGAGCCGCCGTCGCCGAACACTCGTCGCTCGGTTCTGAACTCCTGCGAGGTATCTAGCCACGTGCATGTCACGCTGCCAATCACCTTGCCGGCGAAGGTCAGCAGCAGTGTTCCGTGGTCTTCCGCCTTGTCGGGCGCACGGTAGGTCGACCCGCCATATGCCGCGACCACCTCCTTCACCTCCCCGAACAGCATCCGGAAGCCGTCGACGAGGTGGTACCCGCTGTCGATGAAGACGCCTCCGCCACAGCGCTGCCAGTCGGCGTGCCAGTCCGTGGGATCCGCGAGCGCCGAGCGGCGGTCCGACGCAAAGAGGGCCGTTGCCAGGTAGGGCGTACCCACGGCGCCCTCGTGAAGCAGCCGGGCCAGCCTGGCCAGCGGCTCGGCCGCCCGCTGATACGACTTCACGAGGATTGTTCGTCCTTCGGCGTGCGCGAGGGAAATAAGCTCCCAAGCTTCAGATGTCGACGTCCCGAGCGGTTTTTCGCAGATCACGTCGATCCCGCGGTCGAGTGCGTGCCGTGCGATCGACACGTGCTGGTCGTGCGGCAGCGCGATGTCGACCGCGTCGAGCGTCTCCTCGTCGAAGAGAGCGTCGACGGCCCCGTACGCACGCGGTACTCCGAATGCCTTCGCTTGCCGGGAGGCGCGCTCGAGATCGACGTCGGCGATTGCGACCAGCTCGACGTGCGGACTTTCGACCAGAGTGGAGAGATGGATCGTGCTGATCGATCCCGCGCCGATGAGGGCGATTCGCTTCTTCCTCGCGTCGGTCGTCAGCAGCTGCAAACCTCCGTGGCGTCGTCGGCGGCCCACCCGAGGGCAGTGCGCCTGTTCTGGATCGAGTCGGACAGGCTCCAAGACTCCATCCTTGACGAGAAAGCCAATTCCGCGCCGCGTCCCACGTCTCAGATGCGGTTAGGCTCGAGTCAGTCGCGCGCGGCGAGGGACTCCGTCGGCGTTTCGCGCAACTGCGGCCACCAACGACGCGATCTCGTAGGCGCCCCGTGCGCCAAAGGGGGCAAGCTGCGCCCCGGCGCGCGTGATATCCGGCAACGTCCGCATGAGCTGATCCCTGAGCCAGTCTTGACAAGAAGTCAGCATCGTTGCCGCAGCGCGATTGATGGCGCCGTAGATCACCTTCAGCGCCGCATCTTCGCCCCGTATGCGTGCGGCGGTGACGTCTGACAGCTTCAGCACTTGCCCCGGCCACATCATGCGAGCTGACGAATCGCCGATCGATGTCGCGAAGCGGTCGCCATTCATCACCTGCGAAAGATTCTGCGGCGGGAGGCACACCGTCGGCACGCGAAGCGCATCCGCTTCTAGAAGCGTTGTCAAGCCAGGGGCAGTCACGAGAACGTCCGTGTCGGCTAGCAGCGCAAGAAACTCTCGTTGCGACCGGATTCGAGACCATCGACGTATGCGGCAACGTCCCGCCCCGATGTGCACGCCGCCGATGACCTGGGGCGGGACGTTGCCGCATACGTCGATGGTCTCGAATCCGGTCGCAACGAGAGCCTCGACACTTGGCGCCAACACCAGCTCTACGTAACTCCGGTAACCGCTCCATTCGTGCGGCGAGTGAAGACCACCGAAGTTGATGACTGCTCGGCGCCCTCCTGCGCCGCGCTTATGGGTCTGAGATCTTCGTTCCACCTCTGGCGAAACGATCGCTTGCACCCAGTGCAAGTTACGGATGGCGCGAAGTGCCGCCCAACTCGGGGCCGGCAACGAGTCGCAAAGCTGGGCGCAATAGACGTCGGCTGCTACCGGGATCGGATCCTCTTCCGTCCAGAGAAACGGCAAACTGTCGACATAGACGGTCGGGGTTCCGGCAACAAGAAAACGCTGAGCGACACCCGGATCGAGCACAACAACCGCCACGTCGACTGAGTTTGCCTCGGACTCGAAAGGCCTATCCCCAGACGGCAGGGGTCGCGAGAGCAAGGCATGAGAGCGCAGCACGTGCTGCTCGACACCCGACTCGAAAACGACCCAACTGAAGTCGTGACCGAGAAGTCTCGAGGCCGACACGATTGCGGAAAGCTTCCCGGCACTCCCCCAGCCGAAAGGCACTGCGTATGCGCCAACTACGGTCTTTTCCATTGATCCCCGGTGCGCACGAGCGGCATCGAATGAACCGCCGACATGAAATTGCCGACCGTGGCTATCAGCACCGTGGGGAGCCCGGCGGTACGGGCGGGAGGCGACAGATGACAGGGCCCTTGTTGGTGCAACACCACTGATGACCTAAGTCTAGATCGCAAGCTGCGATTGAGATCAAACCACTCGTCAGCGCATCAGAGAATGTCCTGCGCTGCCGGTTCGCCGTGATCTGGAATCGGTCCGTCAGCGCCGCCCCGCCGCCGTCTCACACTCCCGACAGTACAAACCATGGTTTGCTCGACTCAGGTCGAAGAAGACAACAGAGAAATCGCCGATTTGCAGGGATTTATCTCAGGTCTTTGTTTGACTCCATGTCGAACCACATGCCGAAGAGCACGAACTGGGATCCGGAGATGAGGAGCAGCGCTACGAGCACGATCGTCGCCGCCGGGATCCCGTGACCCATGATCCGCAACACGGTCTCGAAGATTCCCAGGGCCAGGCCGAGGAAGGTCATCGCGAATCCGAGCATGTAGAAGAAGACGAGCGGGTGGAAGTCGCGGATCACGTATTTCTCGCGCATCCGCCAGAAGAAGCCCTTCACGAGCAGCCACGAGATGCGCGGGACTACCTTGCGCACCTTGATGCCGCTCTTCTCGCCCACGCCGTAGATCGGGCGCGAGGGGATGTCCCGGACGCGTGCGTTCCACACGTTCAGGTGCACGAGGATGTCGTTCGGGAAGCCGTAGCTCTTGTAGATCCGGTCGAGGTCGAGCAGCTCGAGCATCGGGAGGCCGACCGCCGTGTAGCCCGCCTGCGAGTCGGCGACGTGCCAGTAGCCGGACGCGACTTTCGTGAAAAGCGAGAGGACGGCGTTGCCGAGATAGCGGTACCGGGGGATCTGCTGCCACGCCTGACCCGTGAAGAGCCGGTTCGCCTTCGCGTAGTCGAGCTCTCCACGCGCGACGGGCCCCGCCAGCGACTCGAGCTCGGCCGGATCCATCTGGTTGTCGCCCGCCATCACCGCGGTCACGTCGACCCGCTCGGCCAGCGCCCGCTTGTAGCCCGTGACGATCGCGGCGCCGACGCCCTGGTTCTTTTCGTGCACGAGGACCTCGACGCGCGGGTCTACCGCCGCGCCCGCCCGCTCGGCCGTGGCGTCGCGCGACTTGTCGTCCACCACGAAGATGCGGTCGACGAACTCGGGGATCCCGGCGATGGTCTCCGCGATCAGCCGCTCCTCGTTGTACGCGGGCACGACGACCGCGACGGTCTTCCCCTCGAGCATCCAGCGGAAAAGCTACTAGGCGGGGCGGCGGGCTTCGCCTGCGGCGAAGCGGTCCCAGCCCAGCGCGGCGAGCCCGCCGAGGATCAGGCCGATCAGCGCGGTGACCACGATCGAGTTCCGGCGGCTGCGCGCGGTGGCCTTGCTCGCGACCGCGCGGGTGAGGATCCTGCCGCGCTCGACCGTCTGCGCCTGCGCGAGGAGCGGCCTGGCCGCGAGCAGATCCTGCTGGACGACGGCGCGGCGCTGCTGCGCTGCGAGCACGAGCGCGGCGGCCGCGATCCGGTCGCTCGCCCCCGCGCGTGGGAGGGCGGCCTCGATCTGCGCGACCTCCTTGTCGATCCCCGCGAGCTGCAGCTTGTCCGACGTCACCTGCCCCTGGAGCGAGGCGATCTTCGTGTCGACGTAGCCGGCCGAGACGCCCGCGACCGCGATCCGCGCCAGCTCGTTCGCCGCACGGGCGATCTTCGCCGGCTGGCCTCCCTTGACGGTGATCGCGTAGAGCGGCACCTGGCCCGTCTTCGGCACCGTGCCGCCCACGACGTTCGCGGACGTGCCCGCGCGCAGCTTGCCGACCGGAATCCCCACGTCGGCGGCGACCCGCCGCAGCGTCGACTCCGACTTGACGATTGCGCGGATGCTCGCCGGATTCGTCTGCGGGCTCTGGATCTGGTTCCCTCCGCTCGGCGAGTACGGCGTCCCGGGATAGAGGACGGCCTGCGCGCTGAACGTCTGCTTGCCCCCGACCGAGAGCAGGTATCCGAGCACCGCGCCGAGGATCAAACCGGCCAGCGGAAGCCACCACCGGGCCGCGAGCGCGCTGCCGTAGCGGCCGAGATCGACCTCCTGCTCCCCTTCCAGATCGGCGGCGCTCATCGGGCGGCGACTCTAGCGCAGGCCCAGTCCCACTCGGCCTGGAGCCCTTGCTCGACGCCCACGCGCGGCTCCCAGCCCAGCTCGCTGCGAATCCGCGTCGTGTCGGCGTTCGTCCGCCGCTGGTCGCCGGGCACGGCTGCGTCTTGGCGCACGTCGAGCCTGCGTCCCGCGATCCCCTCGAACTGCGCGATCGCCTCCTGCAGCGAGACCTCGTGCGCGCCGCCGACGTTGTAGGTGCCGCTGCCGCCCTGCATGGCAAGGATAGTCGCGTCCACGACGTCGGAGACGTACGTCCAACCACGTGACTGCTTTCCGTCCCCATACACGGTGAAGTGCTCGCCGGAAGCGAGCGCGAGCGCGATTCGCGTGAAGGCCATGTCGGGACGCTGGCGAGGCCCGAAGGCGTTGAAGTAGCGCAAGACGACCGAGTCGAGCCCGAAGCCGCTCTGGTACGCACGCGCGAGGTGCTCGCCGGTCAGCTTGGTGATGCCGTACGGCGAGAGCGGCCGAGGCGGCGTGTCCTCCGGCGTCGGATAGCGCTCGGTCTCGCCGTAGACCGAGGAAGAGGACGCGAAGACGACCCGCACACCGTCGCGCACCGCGGCCTCGAAGACCCGCTGCGTCGCGAGCACGTTGTCGCGAAGGTACTGCGGGAAGACGTCGCCGAAGCTGCGCACCCCCGGGCGTCCAGCCAGGTGGAAGACGCCGTCGAAGCCCGCGAAGTCGAGCTCGTCGGCGGCGAGGTCGAGGCGCCGGACGTCGAGCCCGCGCGCGTTCTCCTCCTTCAATGCCGGATCGTAGTAGTCGGTGAACGCGTCGATCCCGACGACGTCGTGGCCGGCGGACTGGAGCGCTTCGGCGAGGTGCGAGCCGATGAACCCCGCGGCGCCGGTCACCACGTATCTCATCGCGGCACCATCCCATACATCCTCGCGTAGCCGACGACGTAGAGGCGCTTCTTGTCGGCGACGACGGGGCTGTACTTTCCGTCCGGGAAGCTCCACACCTGCCGCCCCGTGCGGGCGTCCAGGCCGTACGTGCGCCGTTTCAGCGTGGCGAAGTAGACGACGCCGTCCACGATCGTGGCTGAGCCCGAGATCGGGCCGTTGGCCTTGAACTTCCAGATCACATCGCCGGTCGCGGCGTCGAAGCAGAAGAACGTCTTGCTGTAGGAGCCGACGTAGACGCGCTTGCGCCAGACCGCCGCCGAGCCGTAGACGTAGCCGCCCGTCCCGTGCGACCAGCGCAGCTTGCCGCTCGCGGCCCCGAACGAATACATCTTGCCGTCGGTCGCACCGACGTAGACGCGCCCGTAGGCGACGGCCGGAGTCGCGTAGAACTGGCCGCGGTGACCCAAGCGTTGCTGCGCGGCCGCCTTCCAGATCAGCTTTCCGGTGCGGGCTCCGAGCGCGTAGACGTGGTGGTCGTACGAGCCGACGAAGAGCCGGTTCCCGGATAGCGCGGCAGCCCCTTTGATCCGGTTCCCGGTCTCGAAGCTCCAGTCGATCTCTCCCGTCAGCTCGTCGAGCGCGTACACACGGCCGCGCCAGTCGCCGACGTAGACGCGCCCGCCCGCGACGAGCGGCGACGACTCGGTCGGGCCGATCCGGGTGCGCCAGCGGATCTTCCCGAAGCCCGCGGCGAACGCGATCACCTCGCCGTCGCGCACCTTCTTCGCGTTGCAGGGCGGACGGTTGAGGAACGAGGCGAAGACGACGTGCCCGTGCACCGCCGGCGACGCGGCCGCGCAGCGGGCGACGCGGCGCTTCCACGCTTTCTTGCCGGTGCGCGTGTTGACCGCGATCGCCACGCCCGCGTTCGAGACGATGTAGAGGCGCCCGTACGCGATCGCCGGCGGGAACTCGAGGAGGCTCTGTGCGCGGTAGCGCCAGATCCCGCGGAACGGAGGGCGGACGTCGAGGCCGGGCGCATAGCGGTCGCGCTGCTCGGTGTAGCCGAACATCGGCCAGAGCACGCCCTCCTCGCGGACGATGGGCGCGGTCGGCTCCGTGGCGACGAACTCGACCGTCGACGAGCCGCGGACATTGCGGCTCTGCCGCTCGCGGTAGACGACGAAAGCGGCGAGCGCACCGCCGGCGACGATGACGACCGCGAGCGCTCCGAGGAGCACGCGCCTCATCGCTTGTGGTGGCGCCGCCGCCGCCGCGGCTCGACCGCGTAGAGCCGCGAGTACCCGTGCAGGAGCAGGCGGCCTCCGTTCCCGGAGACCGGGACGTACTCCCCGTGCGGGAAGCGCAGGCGGACCCGTCCCGACCGCGCGTCGACGCCCACGATGCGGTGCGAGAAGCTGCCGGCGTACGCGATTCCGTCCACGACGACCGCCGCGCCGGAGATGGGTCCTCCGGTGCCGACCCGCCAGAGGATGCGGCCGCTGGCCGCGGAGAGGCCGTAGAACGAGCCGTTGTAGGCGCCGAAGAAGACGCGTCCCCGCCAGGCGGCCGGCGACGAGTAGACGTACGAGCCCGTGTTGACCGCCCAGAGCCTGCGCCCGCCCGTCGAGAACGCGGTCAGCGACCCGCCGGTGGACGAGGGGACGAAGACGCGCCTGCCTGCGACGGCGGGCGTTCCGTAGATGCGCCCGTTGACCGAGCGGGCCCAGCGCAGTGCGCCGTCGCGGGCCCGCAGCGCGAGCAACCGGCCTCCGTAGTCGCCGACGAACAGCGTGCGGCCGGCGAGCGCCGGGCTCGAGGTGATCTTGTAGCCGGAGCGGTACGTCCAGCGCAGCCGGTGCCGGCGGAGGTCGAGTGCGTAGACCCGGCCGTTCCACGCGCCGAAGTAGTCGACGCCGTAGCGCACGACCGGCGACGACTCGATCGGCGAGCCGATGTAGCGGCTCCACAGGCGACGCCCGGTCGCGCGGTCGAGCACGTACACCGAGCCGCTCATCGTGTGGACGACGAGCTCGTCGCCGACGACACCCGGCGAGGCGGCCATCTTCGCGTGCAGATCGGTGCGCCAGGCGACGTGGCCGGACCGCATCGAGATCGCCCGCACCGTGCCCCGGAAGTTGCCGATATACGCGACTCCGTCTGAGACGACGGCGGGGAACTCGATCAGCGTCCCGATCCCGCGACTCCACACGACCCGGAACGGCGGGTGAAGCCGGATGTGCCGCTGTGCCTGGCTGCGCGAGGCGGTTGCGCCGTAGAACGGCCATTGGAGCTGCGGCCGGTAGATGCGGATCGTCACCTTGCGGCGGCGGCGGAACGACTCGCGGACGGTGCGTGCCGCGAAGCCGCGAACGTCCACGTGCACCGGGTACGGGTGCCGGTCGGCGACGCGGATGCGCGCGATGCCGCGACGGTTCGTTCGCGCTGGCTTCCCGGCGATTCGTACACGTCCGCCCGAGACGCGCCGCCGAGTGTCCCCGTTTACGAGCGTCACCTGCAGGATCGCGGGCCGAGCCTTGCGGTGGGCCCCGGCAAGCGCTCTCCCCGGCCCTTTCCGACTTAGTAACACTTTGTTACTTGTGCTCTTCGGGGTGGCGCTCTGTTGGGCATCCCCGCACGCGGAGGCGAGGGCGACGAGCGCCCCGAGCGTGGCGAGCCGGCGGATCACGCCTCGCCGGGCTCTGTGGCGACGGGCTCTGGGAGGTCCTCGGCGAACGGCTCGAGAGTACCGTCGCCTGCGGCGGTCAGAGACAGGTGGGAGAAGAACCGCGTCATCACGACGCCTTCGCGGAACTCCCCCAGCTTCGGCTCGAGCCGCTCTCCTGCGGCCAGCGCGAGCGCGAGCTCCGGATAGCGGCCACCGGCGGCGAGCGGCAACGGGAAGCCGCCACCGAAGCGCGGATTGATGTCGGTCACGAGCTTCGTTCCGTCGGAGTCGCGGAAGCACTGGATGTTCGCCGGGCCGACGAGCCGCAGAGCCTCGGCAACGGCGCAGGCGTGCTCGATCAGATCCCAGTCCTTGATGCTCCGGCCCTTGATCGACTCGCCGCCCTTCGATTCGATCATCGTGCGCGGGATCGCGGCCAGGCAGCGGCCCTCGAGGTCGCAGAACACGTCAATCGAGAACTCCTCTCCCGGGCAGACGGCCTGCACCATCGAGTCGACGGGCGTGTAGCCGAGGAAGAAGTCCAGCTGCTCGCGCGTGTCGGCCCGGTAGATGTGCCGCGAACCGAAGCCTTCCCGCGCCTTCACGAGCACCGGCAGCTCGAGCTCGTCGGGCAGCTCGTCGGGCAGCCACGTCGGAGGGGATCCGATCCCGCGCTCGAGGAAGAGCTCGTGCGCGCGGTACTTGTCGCCGAGCAAGTCGACGAGCTCTGCGGCCGGGAGGAGGACGAGCGCGCCCAGCTCGTCGCGGGCACGCGCGAGGACGGGCGGGTCGAGATCGGTGAGCGGGACGATCAGCTCGACGTCGTGCGCGCGAACGAGATCGCGCAGCGCGGGCACGTAGTCGGGCGTTCCGATCCGCGGAACGAGCGCGTAGCGGTCGGCGTGGTACAGCGCCGGCGCGAGCGGGTTGACGTCGGTCGCAATCGTGGTCGCGCCGGCGCGGCAGAACGCCGTGACGATGTCGACGCGCTGGCCCGCACAGGTGAAGAGGACGGTCGGCACGGCGAAGAGCCTAGCCCGCAGTCGTTACGCATTCGTTACGAGAAGTCACTGACACGACACACGTTCCGGCTTACGATCGCCGCAGGGGAGGCGGTGAGGCGTGCCCCTCTACTAGGAGGGCTTGACGAAATGACTGTTGAGCCCCCGCGACGCGCTGCTCGCCCCGAGGCCGCGTCCTCAGTCGCCCCGATAGCGCTGCTATCGAGGCTCCCTGCGTCCTTGCCTCGGAACGACCATCGCACCGCGGACGACGAGAGCCATTCCGCCAAGCCCTCCTAGGGCTTCCAGCCGCCGGTCTCGCCCTTGTAGGTGCCGCCGAAGAGCGCGAGCGGTGTGCGCGCCGCGATCTTCAGGTCGACCCACGGCGACCGGTGCTCGACGTACCAGACGTCCAGCTCGATGCGGTCGTCCCATGGCAACGACGCGCGCCCGTTGACCTGGGCCCAGCCGGTGATCCCGGGCTTGACGGCGAGACGCTTCCGCTGCCGCTCGGAGTACTTCTCGACCTGATAGCGCAGCGTCGGCCGCGGCCCGATCAAGGACATCTCGCCGCGCACGACGTTCCAGAGCTGTGGCAGCTCGTCCAACGAGAGGCGGCGCAAAATGCGGCCGACCCGGGTGATGCGCGCGTCGCCGCGGTTGACAGCGAGGCCCGCGCCCTGGTGCTCGGCGCCGACGATCATGGTCCGCAGCTTGAGCAGGTCGAAGTCCGCGCCGTCGAGACCGACGCGGCGCTGGCGGTAGAGCACCGGGCCGCCGTCCTCGAGCTTGATCGCCACCGCCGCCGCCGCGAGCACGGGACTCGCCAGGGCCAAACCGACAGCCGCGCCGACGACGTCGGCCGGACGATTCACCTTGTTCCCTCCGCCTTCTCCCATACGGCAGGGACGCCGTCACGCAGATAGTTCCGGAGCGCCTCGACCGTTGCCCACGTGACCAATGCGTAGTAGCGCGGCAGCCCAGGGCGCGCCGCCGCCGTGGCGAAGAACGCGAGTTGGGCAGCCAGCGCCGCTGCGTAGACCCGGCCCTCCCGCGCGAGCGCCACGCTCGTCGCGAGGAGCGCGACATGGAGAAGTCCGCTTCCGTACCGCAGCAGCCGGTGCGACAGAACCTCGGCGAGGTAGACCGGATCGAGGTCGCTGAACATCCGCCCGCGCAGGACGATCAGCCAGCAGTGCTCGAACATGCGCACCTTCCGCCGGTACTCGTCCTCGACGTCGCGCGACGGCTTCTCGTACGCGACCGCCTCGGGCTCGAACACCGCGCGCCGCCCGCGCTGGACCATCCGGTACGGGAACGCAAGGTCGTGCCCGAAGCGCGGGTCGACGTCCAGGTAGTCCTCGCGCCGTACGGCGTAGATCGCGCCGTTCCCACCGGTGACCGAGCCAAGCGCCGACTCGGCCGCGCGAACGAGCAGCTCGAACCGCCAGTAGGCGCCTTCGCGGTTCGTCCCGTCGGGCTGCTGCAGCTGCAGCTCGCCGCACACGTAAGCGACCTCCGGATCGGCGAAGCTGCGGACGAGCCTGGAGAGTGCATCGGGCGCCCACGTCGCATTCGCGTCGGAGAACGCCAGGATCTCGCCCGAGGTCTGCGGCACGGTGAAGTTCTGGGCCGCGACCTTTCCGCCGCGCGGGGCGCGAACGAGGCGCACGCGCGGCTCGCGCGCCGCGACTGCCTCGACGAGCGTGTCGGTGCTATCGCTCGAGGCGTCTGAAGCGACGACGATCTCGACGAGCTCGGGCGGATAGTCGAGCTCGAGCAGGTTCTCGAGGCGCCGCTCGATCACGTCCTCCTCGTTCCAGGCGGCGACGATCACGCTCACGCTCGGCTGCGCGTCGGCCTTCCCGACGGGACGCGGGCGGAGCCGCGAGGCGACTGTCGCGGCGACCGGATAGCCGACATGCGTCCACGCCAGCGCCCCGAGCGAGCCCCAGAAGAGTCCCTTGAACAGCATCCGCGCGATGATAGTTCGGTGTCCGAGTTCGACCGATACGGCGACAGCTACGAGGAAGCCGTCGACGACGCAATCAAGTTCGGCGGCGCGGAGCACGCGTTCTACCTCGGGGCGAAGGGCCGAGCCCTGCTCGAGCTGGCCCGCAGGGAGCTCGGCGACCCGGCGCGGATCCACGCCCTCGACGTCGGCTCCGGACCGGGATCGCTGCACCCGTACGTCGCCGAGCTCGGCGCCCTGGAGGGCGTTGACGTCTCCGAAGCGCTCGTCGAGCGCGCGGCCGCCGCGAACCCAGCTGTGCGCTATCGGACTTACGACGGGAAGACGCTCCCCTTTGCCGCCGAGAGCTTCGACCTTGCCTTCGCGGTCAACGTCTTCCACCACGTCGATCCGCCCGAGCGAGCCGACCTCGCGGCCGAGCTTGCGCGTGTTGTCCGGCCCGGCGGGATCGTCGCGGTCTTCGAGCACAATCCGCTTAACCCGTTGACCCGGCTCGTCGTCTCCCGGTGCAAGTTCGACGAAGGGGTCGAGCTCCTCTCGACCCGCGGCGTCCGCGCCCTGCTCGCCCGCGCGGGCCTCCAGCCGGTCGAGCGCCGGTACATCCTCTTCTTTCCTTGGCGCGCCGCATTCCTCCAGCGCTTGGAGGCCCGGCTCGGGCCCGTGCCGCTGGGCGCTCAGCACCTCACAGCCGCACGGCGCTCCGACTGAGCCCCTACCATCGCGGCATGCCGCGCTACTCGTTCGTCCTGCCGGTGCACAACGAGCAGGAGACGCTGGCGGAGCTCTACCGCCGCCTGGCCGCGACCGCGGACGGCCTGGACGGAGACGTGGAGCTCATCTTCGTCGACGACGGCTCGACAGACGAGAGCTTCCGGATCCTGGACGACCTCCACGCTCAGGATCCGCGGGTCAAGGTGATCCGACTGAGCCGCAACTTCGGCCACCAACTCGCGATCACGGCCGGCACCGACCGGGCCACCGGCGAGGCCGTCGTGATCATGGACGCCGACCTGCAGGATCCTCCGGAGCTCGTGCCGGAGCTGATCGACCGCTGGCGCGAGGGCTTCGAGATCGTCTATGCGGTGCGGGAGGCGCGCGAGGGAGACGGGCGGATCAAGCGCCGCGCCCGAGAGCTCGCCTACCGCATCCTGCGCCGCCTGGCCGCGATCGACGTCCCCATCGATGCCGGGGACTTCCGGCTCGTCGATCGCAAGGCACTCGACGCCTTCCGGTCGCTGCGCGAGAACAACCGCTATATCCGCGGGATGTTCGCGTGGGTGGGCTTCGACCAGACGGGCGTCGTGCACAGGCGGCCCGACCGGTTCGCCGGGAAGACGAAGTACAGCTGGAGTCGTCTGGTCAAGCTCGGGGTGGACGGTGTGATCAGCTTCTCGGACGTGCCGCTGCGCCTGACGCTCGCGGCCGGATTCCTCGTCTCGCTGAGCGCCTTCGTATTCGGGATCGTGACGGTGATCCTGCGGATCGCAGGGGTCGGAATCGTGCCGGGGTGGGCGTCGCTCGTCGTGCTGATCAGCTTCCTCGGCGGGGTGCAGCTGATCGTTCTCGGGACGATGGGGCTCTACGTCGCGCGGATCCACGAGGAGGTCAAGCGCCGGCCCCTGTACGTGACGCGGGACGCCGTCGGCTTCGAGGCGGCGGCGCCGGGCGCAGCCGAGCCTTTCCTCGAGCGTGCTCCGTAACACTCGCTTCGGCGTAGCGGTCTTCGTCCTCTCGCTGCTCGCCGGCCTTCAGGGACTCGTCTACATCCCGTATGTCGGCCCGTACCTCGGCGACTCCGAGACGTACATGGCGCCTGCGCGGGCGGTGCTCGACGGCGGTTACTCCACCCCGCTCGGCGCCGTCGACGTCACGGGGCTGCTCCTCCCGAAGCCCGCGCAACATGCGCTCGAGCGTCAGACCTATCGGACGCCGGGCTATCCGCTCATGATCGCGGCGACGGGGGGCGGAGACCTCGGCTGGGAGCTCAACGTGCTGCGGTTCGTGCAGGCGCTGCTGATCGGCCTCGCCACCGCGCTCGTGATGCTGACGCTCCGGCGCATCTGGAACGAGCGTCTCGCCCTGCTCGGAGGCGTACTCGTCGCGCTCGATCCCTTCACCAAGCACTACGTTCCGCGGGTGCTCAGCGAAGTGCTCGCGATCTTCCTCGTCGCGGCCGCTGCGTACTGCTTCGCGCGTGCCTGGCAGGAGCGCTCGTGGGCATGGTGGAGCGCACTCGGCTTGACGACGGCGGCCCTGACGCTCACGCGACCGCTCTTCCTGTTCGCAATCCCGCTCGGAATCGTCGCGGCGCTCCTCCGCTCGGGACCGCCGCGGAGCAGGATCGCGGCCGGGACGGCGACGGCCGTCTGCGCCGGTGCCCTGCTCGCACCCTGGCTCGCATGGACGCACGCGGCGACTGGTCGCTTCGCGGTCAGCAGCTTCGGCGAGGGCTGGAACCTGCTCATCGCCTCGCACGGAGAAGGCTTGCACCGGACGGCGGTCCAGGTCGAGAACGACCCCGCCTACGCGCACGACTTCGCCTCGGTGCACCGTTTCGCGCCGCCGGTCGCGGAGCTCCTGCGCGACCCGAACGCGCATCCCCGCTACCTGGTCCGCGCCGAGAGCGAGCAGCGCCGGCTCGCGCTGAAGCTCTACCGGAGCCGCCTCCGGGACGAGCCGCTCACGGTGCTGGGCGAGATCGGCTATCGCGCGTACTTCCTCTGGATGGTGCACGAGGACTGGATCCAGCCCTCCTGGCTCGTGCCGCTGCTCAAGGTGGCCGACTGGCTGGTGCTGGCCCTGGCCGTCGTGGGCATCGTCCTCGGCCTGCGCCGCGACGGGGCGACGCGCGCCCTCGCGCTGTTCCTGCTCGTGTTCACGGCGCTGAACGCGCTGCACCACGTCGAGGCGCGCTATGCGATCCCGGTCCGGAGCCTCTACCTCGCCTTCGTCGCGCTAGGCCTTGCGTCGGTCGCCGGGTGGACGTACGAGCGAGTTCGCGGTCAGTAACAAAGCGGCGACCCAGAACGTCACCGTTGCGACGTTCCCGACCGACGTGACGAAGGACTGGGTCACCGCCAGCACGAGTCCGGCGGTGGCAACCGAAGCGCACGCCGCAGTCTCGAGCCGTCCGGGCGCGGCCCGCCGCAGCGCCCGAGCTCCCGCAGCCGCGATCGCCGCCAGTAGGGCCGCAAAGGCGAGCGCGCCGACCACGCCGAGCTGGAGCACCGTGCCGATGTACGAGTTCTCGGGCAGCGAGCTGTCGAAGCCGTAGTACCGGTCGACGAAGACGCGATCCTCGGTCCCGAAGCCGTAGCCCACGATCGGGCGTTGCGCTACCTGGCCGAGCGCTCCACGCCACGCGCCGAGGCGGCCGCTCGTTCCGAGCAGCGAGCGGTGGATGGACGCGCCGCTCCCTGCGCCGATCTCGTCGCTCAAGGGCCGGACGAGCTCGACGTTCGGCCGCGGGGCGGCAGGAGCCGACGGACGCTGGGTCGTCGAGCTCGGAACGGGCTTCAGAGCCTTCGGGATCTGCGTCAACCCGGCGTCGAGCGCGAGCACGAGGACCGCGGCGGCGACCGAGATCAGGCGGGCGCGCGTCGATCCCGCCCGCACGAGGAGGAAGACCAGCGAGCCGACAAACCCGGCCAGCAGCGGCCCGCGCGCACCCGAGGCGACGATCGAGCCGTCCAGGAGGACGAACCCGGCGACCGCCGCCGACCTGCCGTGGCTCGTCCGCGTGCGGTCGAACGCCCAGAGCGTCAATGGCACAGCCAGGGCCAGGAGCAGCGCGACCGTGTTCGGGTTCTGGCCGAGCCCTCGGTACCGCGCCGGGTACTGGGTGCTCGCCGGCTGGACGGCGAGGTCATGCGACAGCGACAGGATCAGAAGTCCGAGAAGCGCCACAGCGGCAGCACCGGCCAGGAGGGCCCACAGGATCCCGCCGACGAACGCCGGCCGGCCGGCAGCGATCGAGGCAAGGCCGATCCCGGCGGCGAGAGTCACGGCAAGCGCAGCCGCGCGTAGCAGGGTCAGCTTCGGGTCGGGCGACCACGCCGCCGACGTCGCCGCAAGCGCGAGGAACGCGACCACGGCCCAGACGACCGGCCGCCGAAGGCTCCCGACGCGCGGATACCGCCAGGCCCAGTACGCCCAGACCGCCGCTGCGAACTCGGCCAGCACAACGAAGCGCCAGTGGCGCCCGAGCAGAAGCAGGCTGACGTCGGTCGCGGAGCCGCACGCTACGACGACGATCAGCGTCGCCAGCGCAAGCTGAATCGTCCGCCGATAGAGGCCGTCGACCAGGCGTGCGGTCTGCGCGCCGATCGGCTATTCCCCGAAGGACCCGAGCAGGCGATCGACCTCGGCGCGGTCGACCCGGACCGTCGCGGCGCCCGGGTCTTCGCGCAGGCTCGCGATCCGCGGCGTCCCGCTGCGGCGGTCGATCGCCTCCACGACGCGTCCGGCTCCGTCGACGCACAGCTCGAGGGCGTACTTGTTCCCACCACGGCCGTAGGTCAGGCACGTGAAGGGGTTGAGGATCCGGAACCCCGTCGGATGCGGACGGTCCAGCCGGCCGACGGCCTCGCGGATGCGGAGGATCTTCGCGTTCTGCTTGTCGGCGTGCCGTCGCCCCTCCCACCGTCCCACGACGACGAGCAGCCCCAGCAAGACGATCGCAACTGCGACCGCCACGCCCGCCCGAGCTCCGGGCCTCACGCAGCGCGCCCTTCAGACTGAAGCTCCGCTAGCAGGCGCCGGTACCGGTCGATTGCCACCGTCCGATCGGCCTCCTCGGTCACGTACTGCCGGGCCCGCTTGCCCATCTCCTCGAGCGGCAGCTCACCGTCGTACGCCTTGCGAATCGCCGCGGCGAGCAGCTCGGGGCGCCCGGGAGGAACCACGACCCCGCATTCCACACGCTCGACGAGCTGGGCGGTCTCGCTGTCGCGCTCGGCCGCGACGATCACGGGCCGGCCGACGGAGAGAATCCCGTAGAGCCGGCTCGGGACGACGTACCCCGAGAGCCCCCTGGCCAGCCCGACGACGTGGATGCTCGCCGCCGAGAGCGACTCCGACAGGGCCGATCGGGGCTGGTACGGAAGGAACCGCACCGCATCCGTCTCGAGCAGCTCGGCGAGCGCAACGAGCTCCGCGCGCCGCGAGCCCTCGCCGACGACGGCGACGCTCAGGCGATCGAGATCCCTGAGGAACGTCGTAGCCCGGACAAGCGCGTCGAGGTTCTGGGCGAAGCCAACGTTGCCCGAGTGCATGACGACGAACCGCCCGTCGAACCCGTGCTCGCGCGCCCAGTCGTTCTCGTGCGGCTGAGGCGTCAGCGCGGTCGAATCGACCCAGTTCGGGATCACGCGCAACCGGTCCGGAGTCGCGCCCTTGTCTTCGAGCCGGCGTCTCATCGTCTCGCCGATCGCGACAACGCGGTCGGCACGCTGGAGGTACAGGCGGATGAGGCCGCGCAGGATTTCGATCACGACCTTGTTCTCGAGGCGGTGCAACTCGATCGCAATCTCGGGGAAGACGTCCTGGCTCACGACCACGAGCGGAGCATCGAAGCGCCGTGCGACGACGAGCGCGACGTCCGCGATCACGGGCGGATCGGTCATGCAGAGGACGACGTCCGGCGGCGCAGCCGTCAGGCCGGTGCGCAGCGAGCCAAGGAGGTACGTCGCGTAGTTGACTGCCCGCAGCGGGAGCGAGCTGCGGTCGTAGGCGGTCGAGGCTACCCGGACGATCTCGACGCCTTCGTGCTCCTCACGGTGGACGCGGTCGGGCTGGCTGTGCAGCGTTCCGGTCACGACGGTGACGTCGAAGTCCGCGACGAGCGCCGCGCAGAGCTCGGAGAGGAGGTGCGCCGTCGCCTCGACGCCGGGCCAGTAGTACTGGTTGAACACGAGCAGGCGCGGCCGGCTCATGCGGCGGCTCTCTGTGCTCCGACGGCGCCGCTTGCGGTGCCGTCCATCAGGACGTCTGGCTTCGCCGGACGTCCGTCTGGGCCGACCGGTCGACCCGCCCGCCTATCCCGACTCGGTTGAAGCGCCGCGCCCAGGAACGCGCACATCCAGAAGGTGAGCGTCGCCGTGTTCCCGACGGCGTAGAGATAGGACTGGACGAGCGCTATTGCAAGGCCCGTGACCAGAGCCGCCGTGCACGCCGCCGCGGCGCGGCGCTCACTCCCGCGCAGCCGGCGAAACGCGCGGAGACACGCGGCGAGCAGAGCGAGGACGACCGCGCCGAGCAGCAGCACGCCGGTGAGCCCGAGCTGCAGGAAGATCCCGACGTACGAGTTCTCGGCCGAGCCGCCGAAGAACAAGGGGAAGCGGTCGACGAAGACGTGATCCTCCGTCCCGAAGCCGTAGCCGAGCAGCGGCCGCTCCTTTCCCTGGCGGATCGCACCGCTCCAGGCCTGCGTCCTTCCGGTCGACGCGAAGAAGGTTCGGTGACCGCCGCTGTCCCGGTTCCCGACCTCGTCGTCGAGCCGGAAGTACTGGTCGACGTTGTAGGGGTTGTGCTTGCAGTCGACGCAGGCCGTATTGGTCACGCCCGTCGCGTTCGGATTGGGGCTTGGGATGGCCGCGAGGCCGACACCGACGGCGAGCGCCGCGCCCACGGCGACTGCTGCGAGGACACGCCCGCGCGTCGTTGCCGCGCTTGCGACCGTGACGACCAGGGCCCCCACCGCGGCGGTGGCAAAGGCTCCACGCGACCCCGAGGCGACGATCGATCCGGCGAGCAGTGCGAGCGCAGACCACCACATCGAGCGGGGGCGACCGCCACTCGTCAACGCGAGCCAGGTCACGAGCGGCAGCGCGACGGCGAACAGCATGGCGGCCGTGTTCGGGTTCTCACCGATTCCGCGGAAGCGGGTCGGGATCGTCTGCGTCGCGTCCTGAAGGGCCCGGTGCGGACTCGCCGCGAGCACGACGAGACCGAGTAGCGCGACCGTCGTTGCGCCGGTGGCCAGGGCGACGAGCAGCCGCTCGACTCGCGGCGGGTCGCCCGCGGAAGCCAAGGCGAGGGCAGCGCCCGAGCCCAGGACGAGCGCGAAGGACGCACCGCGCTCGAATGTGAGCCGCGGGTCGGCGGACCACAGGGTCGAGACCGCGGCGACCGCGAGGAGCGCGGCTCCTGCCGCGAAGACAGCGGTGTGGGCGCGCTCCCAGAGCCGGCGACCGGACGCGCTCCGGATCGCATAGGCGACAGAGGCCGCGAAGAGCGCGGCGAGACTCAGGCGCCAAAGCGGCTGCGCGACGGAACGGACCTCGGTCGACCAGTTCGATCCGAGAGCGACGAGAACGATCGTGACGACGAGCAGGACGCGGATCGCGTCCTCCAGGGACATGCGGCGAGGAGCGAGGCGCACGGCGGCTGCAAGGATACGCAGGTGGCCTACCCAGAGCGGATCGTCCCGGACGAGACCGCGCCCGGAATCCTCGCGCTGCACCTGAAGCGCTACGAGTTCGCGCGCCCACATTGCGTCGACGCGCAGGTGCTCGATGCGGGCTGCGGCGTCGGCTACGGGAGTGCCTATCTGACCGAGGTCGCTGCTCGGGTCGTCGGCGTCGATGTGAGCGAGGAGGCGATCGCGTACGCGCGGCGCCGCTATCGCCGCCCGAATCTGGAGTTCGTCGTGGGCGACCTGTTGGCCCTCGAGCTCGCCGACGCATCGTTCGACGTCGTCTGCTCGTTCGAGACGATCGAGCACGTCGAGGACGTCGAGCGCTACCTGGTCGAGATCGCGCGCGTGCTCCGGCCCGACGGGATCTTCGTCGTCTCGACTCCGCGGGTCGATGCGACGACGCGCGCCCCCGAGAATCCGTTCCACCGGGTCGAGCTCTCTCGAGGTGGCGCTCGGGACGCGGTTCGAGGAGGTCGAGCTCTACGGACAGCGTCGTCTGCAGACCACCCGCCATCTGCTGCTTCAACGGGTCGACGCGCTCGGTCTTCGCAGGCGTCTGCCATTCCTGCGCCGCGCCTCGCGCCTCGTCGGCACGGCGCCGATGGCCGACGTCACGCTGGAGGGGATCGCGATCGAGCGCGAAGGCATCGACCGTGCGACCGAGCTGGTCGCCGTCTGCCGGCGGCCGCATCCATGAAGGTCGTCCAGCTCGTGACGAGCGGCGACGTCGCGGGCGGCCAGCTGGTCGCGGCGCAGATCGCGCGCGCGGCGCGAGACCGCGGCGACGACGTGTCCTTCGTCTCCCCCACACCTGGCCCGTTCCTCGACCAGCTCGTCGCCGAGGGGTTCAAGGTCACCCTGCTGGACGTGTCTCGTACCCACCGCGTCGGCGGCGCGGCGCGCTTCGCGGTGCTGCTGCGCGGCGCCGACGTCGTGCACACGCACACGCACATGGCCGCGCGCGTGCTCGCCAGGCTGGCGGGAACGTCCGCGCGCGTCGCGATCGTCGATCATCTGCACATCGAGAATCACTTCCGGCCGCAACGGCTGCCGGCCGCGGGCCTGCGAGCGCTCGACAACACGACCGCACGGCTGAGCGATCGGCTGCTCGCGGTCTCGGACGACACGCGGCGCGCCTTCGTGGCCCAGGGTTACCCGGCCGACCGCATCGAGACGGTGTCGAACGGGATCCAACTGCCCGTCGAGGACAGGTCGAACGGGCTGCGCGCCGAGCTGGGAGTTCCTGCCGAAGCCCCACTCGTGGGCGAGATCGCGCGACTCTGCGACGTCAAGGGCCAGCGGGAGCTGATCCAGGCGGCGGCGCGCGTCCCAGGGCTGCACGTCGTGCTCGCGGGCGAGGATCTCGAGGCCGGCGGCGCGTTCCGGGAGTCGCTCGTCGCGGAAGCCGAACGGGCCGGAGTCGCCGATCGCGTCAGGTTCGCAGGCTTCCGGCCGGCCGAATCGGTGCTCGGTGCACTGGACGTCTTCGTCCTGCCGTCCTGGATCGAGGGGATGCCGATCACCGTGCTCGAGGCGATGGCGCACCGCAAGCCCGTGGTGGCGACGCCGGTGGGCGGCACGCCGGAGCTCGTCGTCGACGGCGAGACGGGCCTGCTCGTGCCGCCGCGCGATCCCGAGGCACTCGCGGACGCGCTGGGCGCCCTCGTCGCGGATCCGCAGCGCGCCCGGCGGCTCGGCGAGGCGGGCTACGCGCGCGTGGCGGAGCGCTTCACAGTCGAGCGGATGACGACACGCGTGCTGGAGGTGTACGACGAGGTCGCCGGGCGCTAGCGACGTCTCCGTCGTCATCCCGACGCGCGGCGTCTCGCCGGATCTGCGGAAGGCGATCGCGAGCGTCGGCGCGCAGGAGCCGGGTGAGACGATTGTGGTCGAGAACGGCGCGACGACGCTCTCCGAGGGCGATCTCGGCGGGGCACGGCTCCTCCAGCTTCCCGACGCGAACCGTTCGCTCGCGCGGAACGCGGGGGTCGAGGCGGCGCGGCTCCCGTTCGTCGCCTTCCTCGACGACGACGACCTCGCGCTGCCGGAGCGACTCGCGCGGCAGCGCGACGCGATCGGGGAAGACGCGGTGCTCACCTTCGGTCGCGTGCGTGTGGTCGACGACGACGGGCGGCCACTCGACGACTGGAACACGCTGCTCGATCGGCGCTTCGCCCGTCTCGAGCGTCGAGGCGTATCGTACGAGGAGATCCTCGCAGCGCCCGCTCCGATCTACACCTCGGCGAGCATGGTGCGCCGCGAGGCCTTCCTCGCGGCCGGTGGCTACGACGCGCGGTTCGATGCCTACGAGGATCTCGACCTCTACCTGCGGCTCGCGCACGCCCGGCGATCCGGTCGCCTTGTATCGGCTGCACGGACAGAACACGCCCTCTCCGAGGCTCTACGAGGGCGCGCTCGGAGTGACGGAGAAGCATCTGCCACACGCCGCGGGTCGCGCGCACAGGCTTCTTCTGGAGCGCAGGCTCGACGCACTCTGGGGCCTGGGGCGATACGCCGAGGCGCGGCGCGCGGCCCTGCGGGGGGCGCTCGAGCAGCCCCTGCTGCTTGCCCACCCGCGCTTTGCGAAGCGCCTCGCCGGTTCGTTCGTGCGCCGATGAGGATCGCGCTGCTCACGGAGATCCCCGCGCCCTTCCGGATCCCGCTCTTCAACGCGCTCGCCGAATTGGACGGCATCGATCTGCAAGTGCTCTTCCTGAGCCGGAACGACCCGCGCCGGAACTACCCCGTCTACGAGTCCGAGTTCCGGTTCGGTTGGGAGGTCATTCCCGGCCGCGATCTCTCGGTGGGCGGCAGGTGGCTCGTGCTCAATGCCGATGTGCGGCGACGACTGCGCCGCGCGCGACCGGACGTCGTGATCGTCGGCGGGTGGAACCAGCCCGCGTTCTGGAGCGCGCTCACGCTCGGCCGGCCCACGCTCGTCTGGGTCGAGAGCACAGCCCGAGACGAGCGGCGCGGGCGAGGCCCGGCGGAGCCGGCGAAGCGCACCCTCGTCCGCCGAGCCGCGGGCTTCCTCGTGCCAGGCAAGGCAGCAGCCGAGTACGTACGCTCCCTCGGGGCGCCCGAAGACCGGATCGCGATCGCCCCGAACGCCGCGGACACATCGATCTTCCTGGCGCAACAGGGAGTTAGTGGCTCAGAGCCACAAAGTCCGAAAAGACGCGATTTCGGCCTCGATTCGTCCGCAAGGAGCGAAGAAAAGTGTGACGAAAGTCGCGATAGTGGCTCAGAGCCACAAAGTCCGGGGAAGCGCTGCGTCTTCATCTGCGTGAGCCGGCTGTCGCGGGAGAAGGGCGTCGACGTCCTCGTCCGCGCGATGGACGGGGTGGACGCGAGGCTCCTCGTCGTGGGGGACGGGCCGGAGGAGGAGCTCGTCCGCTCGCTCGCGCCGCCGAACGTCTCGTTCGCCGGGCGCGTTCCACGCGACGAGCTGCAGGCGCTCTACGCGCAGTCCGACGTCTTCGTCATGCCGTCGCGCTCCGAGACCTGGGGGATGGCGATGCAGGAGGCAGCGGCGGTCGGTCTGCCACTGATCGCCACCGACGCGCCTGGCGCCGCGTACGACCTGATCGAGGACGGCGTGAACGGCTATCGCGTTCCGGTGGAGGACGTCGGCGCGCTCCACGCCGCCCTCGTCAAGGCGGCGACCGACCCGGCGTGGCGCGACCGAGCCCGCGCCCGCACGCTCGAGCTCGCCCGGGGCTACACGCCGGAGGCCTGGGCCCAGGCCGTCGCTAACCTCGCCGTAAAGATCCTCCCGTAGGCTTTCCGAGGATGAAGAAGGCCATCGTCACGGGCTCGAGCGGCCTGATCGGCTCGGAGGCCGTGTCCTTCCTGGACGAGCGGGGCTGGGCGGTCCACGGGGTCGACAACAACATGCGCCGCGACTTCTTCGGCGAGCCCGGGGACACCGCGTGGAACCTCGAACGCCTGCGTGGGTCGACGAGCCACTTCGTCCACCACGACCTCGACATCCGCGACCGCGCGGCCATCCTCACGCTGTTCGAGACGGAACACCCCGACCTCGTCGTGCACGCGGCCGCGCAGCCATCGCACGACCTCGCCGCAACCCGGCCCTTCGACGACTTCGACGTGAACGCGGTCGGCACGCTCAACCTGCTCGAGGCGACGCGCCGCTCCGCGCCCGAGAGCCCCTTCGTCTTCCTCTCCACGAACAAGGTCTACGGCGACGCGCCGAACGAGCTCGAGCTCATCGAGCTGGAGACACGCTGGGACTACACGGACCGGCGCGAAGGCGTCGACGAGACCATGCGGATCGACATGACGATGCACTCGCTCTTCGGCGCGTCCAAGGTCGCGGCGGACGTGCTCGTGCAGGAGTACGGCCGCTACTTCGGTCTGCCGACCGTCTGCTTCCGCGGCGGCTGCCTGACCGGGCCGAACCACTCCGGCGCCGAGCTGCACGGCTTCCTCGCCTACCTCGCCCGCGCGGTGCGCGACGGCATTCCTTACCGGATCTACGGCCACAAGGGGAAGCAGGTGCGGGACAACATCCATTCGCACGATGTCTGCACCGCGATCATGGCCTTCGCCGAGCGGCCCACGCCGGGCGCCGTCTACAACCTGGGCGGTGGCCGCGCGAACAGCGTCTCGATGCTCGAGGCGATCGAGCGCTTCGAAGGCCTCTTCGGGCGCAAGCTCGAGTGGGAGTACCTCGAGGAGGCCCGGCGCGGGGATCACATCTGCTACATCAGCGACCTCGGCCGGCTGCGCTCGGACTACCCGGACTGGGAGATCACGATCTCCCTCGACGACCTGTTCGACGAGCTCGTGACCGCCAGTCAGCCGCGGCTGCGGTCGAAGACCGCGTAGTACTGGTCGTCCGTCAGCGACGACTCGTCGACGCCTTCGAGCTCCAGGACGCCCGCGACGTACGGGGTGCCCGAGACATAGTGCGCGACGAGCTTTACCCGCTCGTCCGTCTGCGGCTTCAGCTGCTTGTGGTACCCACACGTGTCCGCGAACACGATCGTGCCGGGCTTTCCCTCGAGGATCCGCCACTCGTTCTCGGGGACGATTCGTTCCATCTGCTCGTCGGTCGAGCGCCGGCTCTCGTCGTGCTCGGGGAGCTCGCGGCGGTTTCCGAGCGGATGCGTGTCGGGCGCGTACGTGAGCGGGCCGGCCGGGACACGGACGTCGGTGAAGTACAGAAAGAGCTTCACGTTCATCACGTCGTCGGCGTCGCGATGCCAGAGCTGCGTTTGGACAGCTGCTCCCGGCGTCGGCCGCGTGTGCCACAGGTCGAGCGCCCGCAGCGTGGATCGAAGCCTGAGGTAGCCGTTGGCGACGTTGAGCACGTTTGGGTGGAGAGCGATCCGAACAAAGGGGTCGTCGGCCGGGAAGTGGATCGTCGCGAGCTTCGTCAGGAACGACGCCTTGCTGCCCGCTTCGGCTTCCTCGGGCTTCCACGCCTCGTGCAGACGCCGCGCCTCCGCCGCTGCCGCGTCGAAGAGCGCCTGGTCGCCGATCAGCTCGTCGAAGCTCGTCACGACGACGCCGTCGCGGTGCAACGCCTCGATTAGCTCCCGCTGCTTCGCGTCGGAGACGTCGTCCGGCGAAAATGCGCGGTTGCGATTCTTCAGCCGCCAGTTGGCGCGAACCGCGGCCTCTTCCAGGCGCGGTGCATGCTTGGCAAGCTGCTGGCGGACGGCGGCTCCGACGCTCATGGCGCGCGAGTCTACCGAGGGTTCACGTAACCTCGCGCCGTGCTGCCGAACCTAGTCGTGATCGGCGCCGCAAAGTGCGGCACGACGAGTCTGCACGAGTATCTCGACCTTCACCCCGAGATCTCGATGTCCCGGGAGAAAGAGCTCAACTTCTTTGTCGCGGACAAGAATTGGAGCAAGGGACTCGACTGGTACCAGCAGCACTTCGGGGCCACTCATGTGCGAGGGGAATCGTCTCCTGCGTACACCGCCTACCCGCTCCTCCCCGGAGTCCCGGAGCGGATGGCCGCGACGATCCCCAACGCGCGGCTGGTGTATCTCGTGCGCGACCCGGTCGAGCGGATCGTCTCGCACTACGTGCACCGCACGGTCAACTGGCCCGAGATGGGGTCGCTCGAGGACGCGCTCGACGACGCGCACGTCCGCGAGTGGCTGGTCACCCCGAGTTACTACTGGCAGCAGCTCGAGCAGTACCTTCGCCACTTCTCAGAGGATCGGATCCTCGTCCTCGACAGCGACGAGTTGCGCGCGAACCGGGATGACGTGCTGCAACGGGTGTTCGATTTCCTAGGCGTCGACCCGTCGTTTCGGACGCCGGAGTTCAGGCGTGCTCACAATGCCGCGACGGGCCGCACGAGAAGGACCCCGACCGGCGATCTGGTTTCGACGATGCTCACGCGGACGCTTGGCACGCAGCGAGCGCGGGCATTGCGCGAGCGAGCCCCTTCGGCGTTGAAGTCGCCATTCCGCTCTCATACCGAGCCGCCGCTCATGCGGCAAGAGCAGCGAGACGAGCTCGTCGCCGAGTTGGCCCCGGAGGTGGAACGCCTTCGCGCGGAGACAGGCCTCGATTTCGCCGGCTGGACGCTCTAGCGCGGCTGATGCGAACTACGGTTCTCTCGACCGCGCTCCCGAACACGGAGTCGGGAAGTGGCGCCTCGATCACACTTGCCCTGATCGCCGAGGCGCTCCGGCAGCGCGGCCACGACGTCTCACTGTGCCCGATCGTGTATCCGGAGTACGTGACCCCGGACGGTGCCGACCACGAGCGACAGCTGGCCACCGCCGAAGCGCTCGGCTACGACATCGAGCCGGTCATCTCGGACGCGTGGCGCCAGTCTCCGCCGGCGCGCACGGCAAGGGCTCGTGCGCGGCGGGTCTGGCGCCCACCGGCGGTTGACCTCTACCCGACGCTGCGCGACGCCGACGCAACCAGGGCGGCGGTCGACCGGCTGAGGCCAGACGCCGTCCTCGTGTACGGGTTCGAGGCGCTCGCGGCGAGCGCCCAGCTCGCCTCACCCCGCTTCGCCGCCACGAGCGACCCGCCGCACCTCGCGCTCTGGGAGCGCACACGCCGTCGCTGGCGCGAACGTCCCAACCCGGTGACGATCATGCGTGAGGCGGTTGGAGTCCAGGCGAAGCTCCGCGCGCACCCGCCCCTCGCTCTCGAGCTCTTACGCGACTGCCAAGCCGTCGGCGCCTTCGGATACCACCACGCCGAGTGGTTGCGAAGCCTCGGGCTCGACTGCGGCTACTACCACACCCCGATCGCCGATCCCGGACCGCCGACTAAGCACGGCCAGAACGATCCGCCACGGATCCTCCTCATCGGACACTTGCGTGGAACTGCGACGCTCGACGGCTTGCGGTTCTTCCGAGAAATGCTGCCGCATCTGGAGGGCCAGCTTGGTGCTGAGGGCTTCGAGGCGCGGATCGTGGGCGGGTACGAGCCGCCGCCGGAACTTGCGGACCTGTTGGAGCACCCGGCGGTGCGATTCGTCGGCTTCGTCGACGACGTCGAAGCAGAGTTCCGGAACGCCGACGTCCTCCTCGTTCCGGTCTCGGTTCGACTCGGCGTCCGCGTGCGCGTCCTGACCGGCTTCTCCTACGGTGGCTGCGTGGTGACGCATGAGGCGAACGCCCAGGGCATTCCCGAGCTCGCCCATGGCGAGAACGCTCTGCTCGCCAACAGCCCGGACCGGCTCGCCAACGAGGTGGCCAGAGCGCTGGCCGATCCCAGCATGCGCGATCGGCTCGGCTCCGGCGCCCGCTCGACCTACGAGCGATTTTTCACGCCCGCGGTTGCCGGTGCCGAGCTCGGGACCACGCTAGAGCGAATTGCGGGGCAAGGCACTCGATGAGCACGCCGCTCCGGATCCTCCACTTCTCGACGGGCGACACGACCGGGGGCGCGGCGCAGGCCGCCTACCGGCTCCACCGGGCGCTCGCAGGGGCGGGGCACGACTCCTCGATGATCGTGCGACAGAAGACGTCGGGCAGCGCGGACGTCGAGGAGATTCAGCCGTACCTCCCGCGCTGGCGGAGTCGCCTGCGACGGCTGCGCCGTGCACTCCACATCCCGCAGGACGATCTGGGCTCGCCGCCGCCGGCATTCAATCTCGATGTCACGCCGGACATCCGCCGAGACCGCTTCTACGCCCGCGACGGAGTCGACGTGATCGTGTTGCATTCGATCACCCGGCTGCTGACGGTCGCCGAGATCAGGCAGATCCACGATCACTACGGCGTTCCGGTCGTCTGGCAGCTCGCGGATCAGGCGCCTCTGACCGGAGGCTGCCACTACTCCTACGATTGCGACGGCTATACGCGCAGCTGCGGGCGATGCCCGCAGCTCGCCAGCAGCCGTGAGGATGACCGGTCCCGGACGGTCTGGAACCGCAAAGACACCCAGCTCGCCGAGCTGCCGATCGTGTTCGTCGCCGCGTCGTCACCGGTTGTGGAATGGGTTCGGGCGAGCGCGCTGTTCGGAGACCACCAAGTCGAGCGCATCCCTGCCATCACCGACGCGAGGACCTTTCGGCCGACCGACCAGACCGCTGCCCGCGATCTGCTCGAAGTTCCGCTCGACGCGAAGGTCGTCCTGCTCGGTGCGGGGGCTCTGCTCCATCCCCGCAAGGGTGTCGTCACATTCGCACCGGCCGCGCTCACCGTTCTCCGCGACCTCGGGGAGAGGAACGTCTTCATTCTGGCCGTGGGCGGGGGTGGAGCGGAGCTCCTGTCTCAGCTCCCGTTTCCCGGCCGCGCGCTCGGAATGCTCCACGACGACCTGGCGATAGCCCTGGCCTACCAGGCGGCGGACGTGTATCTGTGTCCGTCGATCGCAGACGCCGGCCCGTTGATGGTTCCCGAGTCGCTGCTGTGTGGGACCCCCGTCGTCGCGTTCGACGTCGGCTACGCAGTGGATCTCGTTCGGAACGGCGAGACGGGGGTCCTCGTCCGGAGCCGTGTCTCCACGGACCTCGCTCTCGGCCTGCGCGAGGTGCTGGCACGCGCTCAGGGGAGCTGGCGGGACGCGTGCCGGAAGGTGGCGCTGCACCACGCGCCGGAGGCCGTCGCCGACGCGCACATCAGGCTCTACCGCGAGCTTGTCGCCGCCAGGCGGGGATAGCAGCCCGTGCGAGTCGCCTTCGCCATCGGCGGAATCCCGAGCCTCGGCCACTCGGGAAGCACGATCGCCTCCTGGATCATCGTCTCGGAGCTGCTCGCGGCCGGGCACGACGTCACGGCGGTCCTGCTTCCCGCGGGTTACCTCCTCGATGCGACCGCGCCGGAGCGCTTCGAGGCACTGGAGCGGTTGGGCGCCACCGTGCGCGTCGTCGACGTGCCCCCACCGGCGCCTGCCGGTCGGTGGCGGTCACGAGTGGCGTTCGCGCGCTCGATAGTCCACCCGCGAAACGACGAGCTCCTGCCGTCGGTGCGCGCGGCCGACGGCGTCCGGCGGGCGCTCGAGGGGTCGGATGCCGGAATCGCGTTCGGGATCGAGGCGATTGCGGCGACCGCCGGCAGCGACGTTCCCATTCTGGCCGCGCTCTCGCATCCTCCGGGCGTCGCGCGAGGCGTGCGTGCCCGCTATGCGCCCTCCGAGCGAAACCTGCTCGGGCGGGCGAGCGAGCGGTCGTTTCTCGCCTATGCGGACCGCCGCACCGCGGGGCTGCTCCGGCAGTTCCCGAGCGTCGCCGTCTTCAGCCGCCACCACGCCGAGTGGGCCGCGCGCCACGGTGCCAACGCCTGGTACGCGCACTACCCGATGCCGGACCTCGCCGGTCCGGACTGGCGAGAGCGCCGCGCGGCCGGCAAGCCCAACCCGAAGGCGCGGATCCTGATGATCGGCCACCTGCGCGGGATCGGGACGATCTCGGGCCTGCACCTGTTCGTTCCGTCGATCCTGCCGCTGCTGACCGAGGCGCTCGGCGAGGACGGCTTCGAAGTGCACGTGGTCGGCGGCCAGGAGCCACCGGACGAGTTCCGACGGGGCCTCGAGCACCCGGCCGTCCGCCTGCGCGGCCAGATCACGGACCCGGCGGCCGAGTTCTTCGCGGCGGACGTCCTCCTCGCGCCGAACCCAACCGTCACCGGCGCGAGCGCGCGCATCCTGAGCGGCCTCACGTTCGGCAACTGCATCGTCGCGCACACGGACAGCCTCGTGGGGATCCCGGAGCTCGGAGAGGGCCGGAACTCGCTCCTGGCGACGACCGGGCCGGAACATGCGAGGGCGGTCCTACGGGCGGTCGGCGACGCGGAGCTGCGAGATGTGCTCGGCGACGGTGCGCGCAGCCTCTTCGAGCAGGCATTCGACGCGCCCGTCGCAGCGGCCAGACTCATTCGTGAGGTGGAACGGCTCGGCGGCTAGGAGGGCTTGGTGGAACGTCGCTCGTCGTCGGGGTGCGATGGTCGTTCCGAGGCAAGGACGCAGGGAGTGCTCGTACCCGCAGGGTACGGGCGCGACTGAGGACACAGTCCTCGGGGCGAGCAGCGCGGCCCGACGGCACAGACGACGTTTCGCCAAGCCCTCCTACGAAGTCGCGGCCGAAGTCTCGGCGGGCCGTATCTCCTGGATCGGCTCGATCTCCGTCCAAGTCGAATCGACGCGGAGGACGCCGCTGGCCCGCCCGTAGCGAAAGTCCTCCTCGGCCGTCGTCACCGACTCGACCTCGAAGACGAGCGCATTCGGCACGATGTCCTCGTTCTCGGCGCCTCTCGCCACGAGCTCGACGATGTAGCTGCTCGGCAGCAGGTCGTTTTCCTCGAACTCGCAGACGACGCGGTAGAGGCCTGCGGCAACGAGATCCTCCTGCGGCTCGGAGAAGCTGCTGAACAAACGGACGCCGTCTCCCGTCTTCACGCGGCAGTACAGCTCGAGGAAGCGCAGCGGCTCGCTGACGCGGAACGTCACCTCGATCCGCAGCCGGCTGCCCTGCGGGATGCGCGAGACCGGCTGCCCGTCGGCCGTGACCAGCGCGGCGGACTCGAAACGGACCCGCTGGCCGGTCGGCTTCAGATTCGCGCGGCGGGGACGCTCGTCGCGGAGGTCCGCGACAGCCCCCCTCTCGCCACCGGCGACCGCCGACAGATACTCGGAGACGACGTCCGGTGTCGGGCCGTCGGCTGCGACAGAGCCGTGGTCGAGCCAGACCGCCCGATTCGTCAGGCTTCGAATCGCGGACATGTTGTGGCTCACGAACAGGACGGTGCGTCCCTCGGAACGCACGTCGCCGAGCTTGCCGAGGCACTTGCGCTGGAATGCCGCGTCGCCGACGGCAAGGACCTCGTCGACGATGAGGATGTCGGGCTCGAGGTGGGCGGCGACCGCAAAAGCGAGCCGCACGTACATTCCGCTCGAGTAGCGCTTGACGGGCGTCTCGATGAACCTTTCGATCCCGGCGAACTCGACGATCTCGTCGAACTTGCGCTGGATCTCCCGTCGCCGCATGCCGAGGATCGCGCCGTTGAGATAGACGTTGTCACGGCCCGTCAGCTCCGGATGGAAGCCGGTTCCGACCTCGAGCAGCGACGCGACATGGCCGGTGATCCGAATCTCTCCGGTAGTCGGCGGTGTGATGCGCGACAGCAGCTTCAACAGAGTGGTCTTGCCGGCGCCGTTGTGACCGATGATCCCCACGGCCTCCCCGCGCGCGATGTCGAAGCTCGTGTCGCGGAGGGCCCAGATCCTGTCCCGCCTCGCGGCCGTGCGTCGTTGCATGAGCGCGTCGCGGAGGGTGGGAAAGGTCTGACGCTCGCCGAGGACGTACTCCTTGCCGATACCCCGAATCTCGACCGCGTTCCTAGACAAGGTCGGCGAAGGTGCGCTCGGTCCGCGCGAAGTAGAGGATTCCGAAGGCCAGCAGGACGAGCGCAGTCCCGGCCGACACCAGCAGCTCGCCGGCATGAAGGTGCCCCGTCCCGAGCAAGGCCCAGCGGAACCCGTCGATCACGCCCGTCATCGGGTTGAGGCCGTAGACCGTCCGCCGCAGTCCCTGACCGACCGCGCTCGACGGATAGGCGACCGGGCTCGCGTAGAGCCAGATCTGCATCACGAACGGCACCGCATATCGAACGTCGCGGTAGCGCACGTTCAGCGACGAGAGGATGAGACCGATCCCGAGCGACGTCACGAGGGCAAGCGCGATGAATGCCGGCAGCAGCGCGAGGCGCCAGTCCGGAACAAAGCCGTAGTAGGCCATCGTTCCCGCCACGAGGACGAGGGCGAGCAGGAGATCGACGAGCCCGGCCAGCACGGGAGAGACGGCGACCGACAGCCGCGGGAAGTAGACCTTCGTGATCAGCGCGCTGTTGGCGACGAGGCTGCTGGACGCGACGTTGATCGAGTTCGCGAAGTAGAACCAGAGCGAGAGCCCCGAAAGCGCGAAGAGCGGATAGGGGATCGTCCCGGAATGGATCCTGCCCAGGTGGTTGAAGACGATCGTGAAGACGATCATCGTCATGAACGGTTGCAGCAGCGCCCATGACGCCCCCAGGAGCGTCTGCTTGTAGCGGACCTTGACGTCGCGCCAGGTCAGGAAGAAGACGAGCTCACGGAAACGCCAGAGCTCGCGCAGGCCGAAGCTCGACCATCGCTTGGGAGGCCTGATGACGAGTGTCTGCTCGCGCTCCTGTTCGTAGGTCGACATCGCGAAAGACTCTAGCCTCGGGACGTTTGGATCTTGTTCAGACGCGAAGCCAGAAGTCGGGCTCGCGCTGAAGCTCCGAGTAGATCCGGTCCGAGAGCTCCTTGTTTCGCCGTAACGTCTCCCTTTCCCGCCGCACGACGGGACGCTTGTCGATCCACGCCCACTTGCGCGCTCGTACGTGCCAGGCAGCGCGTTTCACGAGACTCGCGCCCGGCGCCGGATCAGCGGGCGGCTCGGGAACCCGGCCGATCGCCTCGCGGTCGCGCCGGCACAGGCCCCCGCGAAAGCCCGCTCCGTGGTGGTACGCGAGGTCGCCGTAGACGCCGAACCAGAGCGGGCGCAGGTTCACCCGGTTCGTGCGCAGGAGCGGCTGCCACTCGTCCCCGCGCTCGCGCAGGAGTCCCAGCAGGTTCCCGCCGGCGTCGGTGACGTCCTTGCCGGCCGCGTTCTTCCACGTGTACCCGGGGTTCCAGTCGCCGCGCAGCTCGGTCCAGTAGCCGACGGTCGTAGCGCAGAAGGACGGGTGCGGCTGCTCGTCGTCCAGGTTCTCGTCGCGGCGGACGGCCATGAGCGGGACGCGCGCGAGCCCCTCGGCCAGGCGGGCGTCGACGGGTGCGATCGGGAAAGCATCGCCGTCCAGGAACAGGAGGACGTCGTCCGGTGCGGCCTCGGCAGCGATCGCCGTTGCGAGCGCGTTCAGCTTCTCGGTGTGGCTGAAGATCCCGTTCTCGAACGTCTTCGCCGCCGCGAGGTCCTGCACGTGGTGGAAGGCGCCCGGGGGCGCCTCGACGTCCTCGAGGTCGGCCCAGATGCGGAACGGCTGCTCGACGTGGCGGTCGAGGTAGGCGCGCTGCGGCGCGATCCAGCGGTCGTCACGCCAGTGGACAGTCGCTACGTGGATCAAGTCTTTGTGGCCACGCAGTGGAGCTTGTAGCCGAGCTCGAGTTGCTCGACCAGCGGCTCGAGCTCCGCACGAAGTTGGCCGAGCACCGGGTCCTGTGAAAGACCTGCATCCGAGTAGGGCTGCTCGTAGCCGAGGTACTCGAGGATCGGATCGAGCGAGCTCACCTTCGTCCAGATCCGGGTCGGCTCGAAGCCGCAGCGCCGCAGCATGTCCGCGAGCGTCGAAGGCGAGAAATAGATCAGGTGGTTGCGGCCGTCGAACGTACGCGCCTGCTCGTGGAGAACGCGGCAAGCCAGGCTTTCCACGTTCGGGACGACGATCGCGATCGCGCCCCCCGGCCGCAGAACGCGGGCGCAGTCGCCGAGCATCCGGCGCGGCTCGTTCGCGTGCTCCAGCACCGAGAGCAACCCGACGGCGTCGAAGCTCTCCGGTTCGAAGCCGGCGTCCTCGAGCGGCACGTCGAGCACCTCGAGCCCGTAGGTCTCGCGCGCATAGGCGAGGGCGCGCGGCGCGAGCTCGAGCCCGAGCCCGTCCCAGCCGCGCTCGCGCGCGAGGTCGAGGAAGAGGCCGATCGAGCAGCCCACGTCGAGCAGGAGCCCGCGCTCCCCGCGCGAGGGCTCGAGCTCGTCTAGGAACTCCGCGAACTTGGCCCGATCCATCGCCAGCTGACGCTCCGAGGTGAGGACGTCGAGCCAGAGATCGTTCGTCTCGGCGGTCCGGTACTCGTCCTGGACGACGTCCTCGCGGACCTGCGGATTGACGAACACGAGCCGACAGTCCGTGCAGCGCACGAACGTAAAGCCCTGCTTCTCGAACAGCGAGACGTGATCGCCCGCGCCACAGTTGGGACAGTCGATCGTGCGCGCGAGGCGCTCGGCCAGCCGGCCGGTCGCGGGGTCGACGAGCGCCGCCAGCTCCTTGTCCCGCGCCTCGAAGTAGCGGTCGCGGCCGGTCTCCTGGTTCAGGCTCATCGTTTCCTCGTCACGCCCATGGTGCCAATGTGCCGGAACGGGACCCGGTGCAGGCGGGTGAAGAGGAGGAACGCCGCGTTCCAGAACACGTCGTCGCTGACGAGGAGGCCGCCCGAGCGCAGGTGCGGCCAGGCCGCGCGGAACTCGAACAGCATGTGGCGCGCCGTGTGCAGCGAGTCGTGGAAGAAGAGGTCGATCTCGCCGAGGCGGCTCAGCGCGGGCCCGAGCGTCTTGCGCGTGTCGCCGAGCGTGACGTCGAAGCGGTGGCGTAGCTCATCCGGAACGAGCCAGCCCGGCTCTCGTCCTGCGGGGTGGCCGAGCGCGTCCCGCGCCTCGGGGAGGTCGAACGAATGCAGCCGCCCCTCCCCGTTGTCCTCCAGGGCCCGCAGGATGAATGCGGAGCTCGCGCCGTTGTACGGCCCGGTCTCGACGACGGTGCGCGGACGGGTGACGCGCGTCGAGAGGTAGAGCAGCTTCTTCCCTTCCGCGCTCGACTCGGAGTGCGCCGCCGCGCGCGAAGCGGCCAGCTCGTCGCCGCCCGCGCGGGCACGTTCGGCGAGCTGCTCGTACAGGCCCGGTGCGAGCTCTTCGAAGCCCCGCTCGTACCGGCGCAGCTCCTCGTGGTCGAAGCCAAGCGCGGCCAGCGCCTCGACGGCGACCTGCTCGCCACGTGCCTGGATCCTCAGCACCGGATAACGCCAGCCGTCCCGCGCGACGGTCGGCAGGCGGGCAGCCTTCTGAAGGATCGCGGCCAGCGTCATCTCCGGGAGAGCAGGAACTCTGCCAGCTCGAGGTCGAACGGCTCGTCGACGTCCACGGAGTCGGCTGCGTTCATGACGTACGCGCGCAGGTCGCCCGCGTACAGATCGTCTCCGATCCGGTCCGCGGCCAGCGCCAGGATCGCCGGCCCGTTGCGTGCGTAGAACACCGGCTTGTCGGCGCGACCGGCGTACGGCGTGTCGTCGACGCGGACGAGCCGTTCGCCGTCGAGGCGCATCAGCGAGGCGGTGCCATACCGGTGGGGAACCTCGACGACGCTCACGACTGCGTCAGCGCCGCTCGCAAGCAGGAGCTCGACCGCCTCGTCGACGTGGCGCGAGGTCCGGAGCGGCGACGTCGGCTGGAGCAGGACGAGAGCCCTCTCGGGCGCGAGCTCGCGCAGCGCGTGCGCGACCACGTCGCTCATCGGCGTCCCGTCGCCCGCAAGCTCGGGCGGCCGGTCGAGCACCTCAGCGCCGAGGCTGCGCGACACGTCGGCGATCTCCGCGTCCTCCGTCGTCACGACCGTCCGCCCCACCGTGTCGCTCGCGAGCGCGGCCTCGATCGTCCAGGCGATCAGCGGCTTGCCGCCGAGCTGGGCGAGGTTCTTCCGGCCGATCCCGAGCGAGCCGCCTCGCGCCGGGACCAACGCAGTGACCAGGTTGTCGATGCTTGCGGGCAGGCGCCTATTGTGCAGCGCGTGCAGCTCGGGCGGGCACGTGCGGGCGCAACGGCCAACGCCAGGCGGAAAGAGCGGTCACGAGCGTCCCCGCGCCGAGATACACGAACAGCATCCAGTTGAGGTACTCGTCGACCGGCCTCGGCAGCGACCAGAGTCGATCGAACGGAGCCGGCAGCACGGGCAGCAGCGTGCCGAGCCACAGCGTGGCGAGCATGATCGCCACGGCCACGCCCGGGAAAGGCAGCGGCGAGGAGCCGAGGCGGCTCCAACGCAGGAGCTCGGGCAGCGTCAGGAGCAGGAAGATCAGCCGGTAGTCGAAGCTTTGAAAGGTGAGATAGCTGCCGCAGTAGATGGCGCTCCCCGCGCAGAACGCGTCAGTGGAGAGGTCGCTGGACGGCACGGGAACACGGCGCCGGAGCCGCGCGAGCGCCGCGATCGCCGCGAGCCCGAGCACGACGAAGATCGCCTCCCGAGCCGTCGCTCCGAGGAGCCCGCCGGCACCTTGCTCGTCCGCGAGGACGCCGACGCCGTACGAATAGGCGGACACCTGGGGAGCCACCCGCTCGATTGGGCGCACGTTGTCCAGGGTGACCAGGAAATACGTCGCGAAGGCGAGCGCCACCGCGCCGATTCCCACCAGCGCCCACGAGCGGCGCTGGCGTAACAGCACGACAAAGGCAAAAGCGGGGTAGAGCTTCAACATCGCCGCGAACAGCAGCAGGCCGTGCCCGACGGCGCGACCGAGGGCCGAACGCCGGAAGGCCGCGAGCGCGATCGTCACGATGCAGAAGACGACCAGGTCGTTGTTCCCACGCTCGACCGCGAGCATCACCGCGGGAGAGCAGAGGGCGAAGGCGTACACGAGGCCCTCGATCAGCGTGAGCCGCCGCGCCAGCCAAAAAACCGCCGCCAGGAAGCTGAGCCCGGCCGCGACACCCAGGAGCACCGTCGCGCCCTGACCGAACCCGAGCCCGGCAGGAGCCATCCAGAGCCGCGGATAGTTGACCGGCCGGTGCCACGGATCGCAAGGATTGTGCGCGATGACCGCGAGGCCTTTCCGAGTGCACTCCCACCCCGCGGTGATCGTGCGCGTGTCCGCGAAGCTCGGCGACATTCCCGGCACGCCTGCATGACGCCAGAAGCTTGTGGAGCCGACCAGGGCCAACGTCGCGAAGTAGCAGCCAACGACCGCGAGGGTCGCAAAGCGGCCGTCGATCCTTCGGCGGAGCATTTCTAGTACGTGATGCGCTTGTGGATGTCGATCTCCGCGGTCGAGAGGATGTCCGCGATCCGCTCGCCGGCGTGGCCGTCGCCGTAGATCGGTTCGGGCTCGTACGGCCCGTGCTCGACCTGCGCGCGAATCGCCTGCGCGATCCGGCCTCCGTCGTGGTCGACGTCGACGATGTTCGATCCACGCTCGCGGCCTTCCTGGCGCGTGCCGATGTTCACGGCCGGCGTGCCGATGAACGAGCCTTCGCGGATCGCCGAGCTGGAGTTGCCGACGAGGCACGCGGTCTTGCCCATCAGCCGGATGTAGTCGTCGGTCGGCAGGTTCTTGAAGAAGTGGAGCTTCGAGTCGTCCTCGAACTCGCGGAACTTGCGGATCCCGCGCGCAACGTCCTCCGAGCCGGCATCGGCGTTCGGCCAGAGCACCACGGCCGGCAGCCCGATCTCCTTCACCGCCTGCAGCGTCTCGGCAATCTGGTCCTCGCCGTCCCCGTACTCGGTCGTGACCGGATGCTGCGACACGAGCAGAAACGGCCGGTCGAGGTCGAAGCTGCCGCCGACGCCGAACTGGAACAGCTCGCTCAGCTCGTGGCCGTTTTGCGCGAGGGTCTCCGCGACGAGATCCATCCGCGGGCAGCCGACCGTGTGCACCGTCGCCGGATCCTCGCCCATGCGCACGATCCGGTCCGCCGCCCCTTTCGACGACGGAAAGTGGATGTGTGCGAACTTCGTCACGGCGTGACGGATCGACTCGTCGATGTTGCCCGAGACCTCACCGCCCATGGTGTGCGCGAGCGGGAGGTTCATGTACGTCGCCGCGAGCGCCGTCGCCATCGTCTCGAACCGGTCGCCGACCGTGATGACGACGTCGGGCTGGAGCCGCTCGAACGCGGTCGGCAGCTCGAGGAGTCCGAGCCCGGTCGACTTCGCCATCGTCCCGGGCGTCTCTCCCTCGATCAGCATGAACACGCGCTCATCGGGCTCGAAGCCGTCGCGCTCGATCACGTCGATCACGGTGCCGTACCGGTCGAGCAGCGCCGACGCGCCGACGACGAGCTGGAGCTGGGTCTCGGGATGGTCGCGGATCGCCCGCATTGCCGACTTGATCGAGGAGTAATTCGCCCGCGAGCCGACGACGACGCAGACGCGCTTACTCAACGTGTGCCTCCGTGAGAACCGTGTCGGCGGCGATGTCGGCGGCGGCGCGGCGCCCGACGAGCTCCGGGAGCCGTCTCGCGGGGATTCCCGTGCCGGGCTTCTTCGCCGCGAGCATCTCGCGCTCGAAAGTCGCGCCCGCCGGGATGTCGGTGACGGCGACGACGCTCTTCTCGAAGATGCGCTTCATCTCGCCGAGCCCGCCGGCCGCGGCGTCCTTGTCCACCGGGGCGGCGAGGATCGCGGCGATCTCGCGCACGCCGTCGACGAGCTCCTCGAGCTCATAGGGCTCCAGCCCGAGCGCCGCGTCGGGGCCGTACATGTCCTTCGAGAGCGTGAAGTGCTTCTCGACCACCGTCGCTCCCAGCGCCACAGCCGCGAAGGCGGCGTATGGGCCCACGGAGTGGTCGGAGAGGCCGACCGGCTTGCCGTAGCGCTCCCGCAGCTCGGCGAGCAGGTTCAGCCCGACGCGCTCGGGCGGTGTCGGGTACTCGGAGGTGCACTGCAGGACGGTGACCTGGTCGCCCGCGGCGTCGACCGCGGCGTCCAGCTCCTCCCAGGTGCTCATCCCGGAGGAGAGCAGCACCGGCTTTCCGATCGCGGCCGCGGCACGGATCAGATCCAGGTTCGTGACCTCCCCGGAGCCGATCTTGTAGCGCTCGACGCCGAGCGACTCGAGCCGCTGGAGCGCCTCCAGCGAGAACGGCGCGCAGAGGAACTCGATTCCCCCGGCGTCGCATGCGCCCTTGAGCGTTCGCCATTCGTCGTCGGTGAACGCCGTGCGCTCGAAGTACTCCCAGCGCGTCTCGTGCTGGAAGTACGGCGGCGACGGCGCATCGCGCGTTGTCTCGGCCTCGGCGTCGTGCAGCTGGAACTTCACCGCGTCGGCGCCCGCCTCGGCCGCGACCTCGGCGAGCCGGATCGCGTTCCCGAGGCTGCCGTCGTGGTTCATGCCTGCTTCGGCAATGACGAAGACGTCGCTCATCTGCGGGACGATGCTATCCCGCGCGCCTCGCCTAGACTTGCACGGATGCGCGGGGGAGCCGGACTCGTTCGCCGGCTTGTTCGCCGGACTCGTCGGAGCGCCTCAGGTGGTTCCGCCGTCGCCGCCCGCGGCGTGAGCGTTCGACGGTCGGACACGTTCGTGGTCTCGTATCCGCGCTCGGGGAACACATGGATGCGTTTTCTGATCGCCAACGCCCTGCGACCCGAGTCGTCAGTGACCTTCGCGAACTTCGGCGACCTCGTGCCCGACATCTACGACGAGACCGACTCGTCACTCGCGGCACGCCCGGACCCGCGAGTCCTCAAGAGCCACGAGCCCTACGACAAGCGGTATCCGCGGGTGATCTACCTCGTGCGTCACCCCGCGGACGTCGCCGTCTCGTACTACCACTACCTCGTCAAGATGCGGACGATCGAGAGCGACTTCGAGCTCGCGCGCTTCGTCGACAGCTTCGTCGGCGGGCACCTGGACGAATTCGGCACGTGGGGCGACCACGTCCTCGGCTGGCTGGACGCTCGCGACGGCGACGAGCGCTTCGTCTTCGTCCGCTACGAAGACCTGCTTGTGGAGCCGGAGGAAGGGCTCCGCGCGGCCCTGGCGGTCGCGGCCGCCGATGTGGCCGAGGCGGACGTGGCCGCAGCGGTCCAGCGAAGCAGCGCCGAGGAGCTCCGCCGGCTGGAGCGCGACACCGCCCACGAGCTACCGACCTTTCGTGGCAGCCGACCCGATGTCCCATTCGTCCGCCGAGCCGGCGCCGGTGCCGGACGCGAAGAGCTGACGGCGGAGCTCTACGAGCAGGTTCTCGCGGCGTGGCCGGAGGCGCTGGAACGCGCCGGCTACTCGTCGCGGGCGAGGTAGTCGAGCTCGCGCGACTCGGTCAGCCAGCGGCCGATCTGGCGCAAGTCCTCGCTCACCAGAAGCCCTTCCGGCGTCCACACCCGGATCTCGACGTCGTGATCGAGCGGATGGCCCATCTCTTCGAGCGGGCGGATCGTGGCGAGGAAGCTCGAGAACCGCGTCGGGCGCAGTCGGAAGAGTGCCCAGGCATGGCGCCGGGCCAACTCGACCAGATCGGGCGGCAGGGCCGGAATCTCCTCGATGTGCCGGAGGTGCTCGAGGTACTCCGCGGCCGTCGCCGAGTCGACCGTGAAGCCGCGACCCGAGTAGAAGCCCGTCCCGGCGGTCAGCACCGGCACGCCGAAGCAGGGCAGCTCGAACCCGACCGAACCACGAATCGTGATTCCGTAGTCGGTCAGCCGGAAGATCGAGCGCGTCGAGATCTTGCTCTCCGGCCGCACGACGGCAAGGTGTGGGGGAAGCCCGCCGAGCGTCTCGCGGATCGTCGCCTCCTCGCCGCGGGCGCCCTCGATCCCTTCGCGCTTCAGCTTCCAGACGTTCGCGGGATGGAGCTTGACGATCCAGTTCACCCGCGGGTTGGCCGCCGCTGCGCGAACCGTCTCGACGAACCACGCCTCCTGGTCCGCGAACAGATCCTCGCCGTAGAACATGTTCGCGTCCCAGAGGATGTGGGAGTACAGGACGGCGGTCTTCTTGGCCGGGTCGAGGCCGAGCTGCTCGATCACGTCCTCGCGGGAGCGATCCTCCGTCCACCCCTGGATCCGCCGGGAGAGCGCCCAGGCGTTTCCGTAGCGCTTGGCGAACTCCTCGTCGAGCTCCGCGTCCCGCTCGGGCGTCCAGGCGAGCTCGCGTACTCGTCGCCACGAGTCCTCCGAGAGCGAGCGGGGATGATCGCGGCGCGTCTCGGGCGTGAAGCGCTTGAAGATCAGCGTGTCGTCCTGCGGGCCGGACACGTACTGGACGACGTCGATGCCCTGGACGAGCGCGACGTCCGAGATCGGCGCCTCCGCCGCGTAGTTCCGCTCGAGGAACAGGACGAGCTCGGGCTCGAGGTCGGCGAGCAGCCGCTCGGCCGCGATGGTTGCCTCGAGCGTGCGCGGCAGGAGGCGCTCCAGCTCGGCGCGGGCGCGGGGATCTGCGAGATCGACCGCTCCTTCGTGGAGAGCACGCGAGACGGTCGCCAGCACGTTGCGACCGATCCGCGCGCCGTGGAAGGTGAGATCGCGCACGTCCGCGAGCGCAGGCTCTGCCCCGATGATCTCCCGGGCGGCGGCCTCAGCCTCCTCTCGTGCTGCGTCGTCGAGGTAGGGCGCCAGCGTGACGAAGCTCTCGACTCCGAAGGCCGACAGGTACTTCCTCGGGACCCAAGACTCGTCCTGGACGAGCACGACCGGCTTCCACCCGGCGAGCTGGAGCGCCTTGCCGAGCATTCCCTCGAGCTTCAGCTGGTAGACGAACTCGGTCAGGCTCACGAAGAGCGCGAGCGGGCCGTCGCCGTCGCGGACGGAGCGAAGAGCCTCTCCGTGGTCGCGGCGCAGGCGCGCGATGTCGCGTTCGAGGATCGCGCGGCGGCGGACTCGCCCGGTGAGCGCCGTCACGCCGCCTCGTCGAAGTAGCGCGTGCGAGCAGCCGGGACGTCTTCGAGCGGCCGCTTTCCACCGGGTGCGTCGTTCGCGTCGAGCCGGCCGAGCAGGAGAGGCTCTTCGAGGCTGCGGTTGAGAGCGCGCTCCATCGTGAAGGCGGCCGCGAAGCCGTGAGCTTCGAGTGCCCGTGCAACGCGAACGTCGACGGTGCCGGGCGTGCCGTGCGGATAGCTGAAGGTGCGGATCGGCTCGCTCGCGACGTCCTCGAGCAGCGCGGTGAGGCGTGCAAGGTCGCGGTCGAGCTCGCCCGGCGAAAGCATCGTCAGCGGCTCGTGGCCGTATGAGTGGGCCCCGATCGAGCCACGCAGGGCGGCCACGTCCTCGCGGCCCATGTAGAGCTCGCGGCAGAACTCCGCCTCGTCGGGAATCTCCGCAGCGAACAGCGCGTCGACGGCGGCGTCCCGCTCGGCGGGCTTCAGCGCCATGTTGAGCAGGTACTTGACCCGCGCCGCCTCCGGCGTGTCGTAGCGGTAATGGGCCTCGGCGACCGCCGGGTCGATCGCGTCGGCGGAGACATCGAGCCGTTCCATCAGCTCGGCGTCGTCCAACCGCTCGCGGAGCGCATGGGTCTTGTGCACGCTGAGCGCGCGCCCTTCGGCCAGCGGCTTTCCGGGAACGAAGAAGATCGCGGGGATGCCGAGCCCGTCGAGCACGGGCACGGCGAGCTCCGCCTGACAGCGGAGCCCGTCGTCGAAGGTGACGACGCAGCTGCGCTCCGGCAGGGCGCGCTCGCCGGCGACAGCGCCGAGCAGGTCGTCGCGCGAGACGAACTCGTATGTCCGCCCGAGCAGCTCGAGCTGCGCGGCCAGCCCATCGACCGTGACGGGAAAGATGGCGCGCGGCTTCGGCGCCAGGTCAGCTGAGACGTAGTGATAACCGACGGCGAGGAGGATGAGGCCCGATGATAGAGCCCTGCCCAGGGGCAGTATGTTTCGAGCAGTGGCGGCCTTGAAGGATCGCGCCGGGGTCGGCCTCACCCTGTTCTTCTGTCGACGGGGGTCGCTCCAGGCCTGGAACTCCGACGGGTTGCTCGAGCGCGAGCTCGCCCTCTACCGCCTGCTCGCGGCAGAGTTGGAGCGCGTCACATTCGTGACCTACGGATACGAAGGCGACGAAGCGTTCCTGCCGACGCTGGGGCCGATCAGGCTCGTGTGCAACCGCCACCGGCTGCCCCGGCAAGCCTTCGAGCGAGTCGTCTCGGATCTCCATCCCCTGCTGGTCCGAGGCTCTACCGTCCTCAAGAGCAATCAGATGGAGGGCGCCGACGTCGCGCTCCGCGCGGCCCGTCGCTGGCGGAAGAAGTTCATCGCCCGTTGCGGATACCTCCTCTCGGACTTCAGCCAACGGCGCTACGGGGCCGACTCGCCCGAGGCCGAGCGCGCGCGAGCTCTCGAGCGCACCGTGTTCACGCACGCCGACCGCGGCGTCGTCACGACAGACGCCATGCGTGAGTTCGTCCTCGAGCACTACGGCGTCGCCGAGGACCGGATCCGCGTCATCCCCAACTACGTGGACACCGAGGCGTTTCAGCCCGGTCCGGGCGGTGCCCGCAGCTCGCCGCGAGTCGTCTTCATCGGTCGCCTGGATCAGCAGAAGAACCCGCTGGCACTCGTCGAGGCGATGAGCGGGCTGGATGCGGAGCTCGTCATGGTCGGAGCCGGCAGGCTTCAGGGGGAGGTCGAACAGCTCGCGAAGGAGCTCGGCGTCCGCCTGACCCTCCGCGGCAGGCTTCCGCACCCCGAGCTTCCAGGCTTGCTCGCTGCGTCCGACCTCTTCGTGCTGCCCTCCCACTACGAGGGGCATCCGAAAGTCTTGCTCGAGGCGATGGCGGCCGGCGTGCCGGTCGTCGGCACCGACGTCGACGGGATCCGCAACCTGCTCCGACACGGGGAGAACGGTTACGTCTGCGGCACATCCGCCCCGGAGCTGCACGAGGCGATCCGAGAGCTGCTCGATGCGCCGGCCCTGCGACAGCGCCTGGGCCAAGCCGGACGGCAATTCGTGGTGGACAACTACTCGTTGAAGCGCATCGCACCACTCGAGCTCGAAGTCGTTCGCGAGCTCGCAGGTTGAGGCTTGCCTGTCATCGCCTCAACGAGACCGTTGCGCGCGTCGCCAGCCGACGCACGCGCCGGCGCACGCGGGAGCGAACGAACCGATCGCGCCGGTTGGCGTAGAGCGTCTTGAAGGTCTCCTGCGCAGCCGCGTAAGCGGGCAGGTGCCGCTGGGCGCGCACGCCGATGTCGTGCCTCACCCAGGGGTCGCCCTGGCGCGCGACGACGACCTCGTAGCCACGCAGCAGGAACCTCGTCGCCTGGGCGACGTCGTAGAAATGAAAGCCGGGGATCCTCTCGTCCCACGGCACGTCGTATTGCGTCGCGAGGAACACGCCGTCGAGGCACTCGACAGGCGCGCACTCGCCGGGCGGGTCGCCGAAGTCGAGGAGCTCGGGCCCGGCGCCGCGGTCCTCGATTACCCGCCCGAACAGTCCGCTTCCGTCCCACCAGACGCAGGACGGAGGCAAGAAGCGGCAGCCTGCAACTCCGACCAGGCCGATGGTCCGGTGGCGGAACAATCCGACGAGATCCGCGACCAGCCGGCGATTGAGCAGGACGACATCCTGGTGGACGTAGACCTTGTACCGCCAGCCGGCAGCGTCACGAAGGAGCCGGTTGTACGCGTGCCCGAGGCTCGCCTGCTCGCGGACGGTGAACATGTCGACGTCGATTCCGTCGCAAGGCTCGAGCGCGCGGATCGAGCGCTCGAGCCGTTCCGCCTTGCCGTCGTCGTCGACGCAGCACAGGAACGCGACTCCCTCGCGGAGACGCTTCACTCAGGCCGGCCGATCGAGGTCGCTGTCCGCGCGCGTCACGTAGAGGTCGTCCGACCCGAAGTCGGCGCCGAGTCGCGGAGCCGCCCAGAAGCACGAGACGATCGGCCGGTCGGAGAAGTCGAGCGGCTGGAAGCGGCCGGGCAGCTCGGCCGGAAGCCGATCCTCGCGCTGGAACCCTGCGCTTTCGAGCGGTCGCCCGAATCGGTCCGACGTGCACGAGAAGTCGGCGAAGGCGACGCCGGCTGCCTGCGCCGCGCCCGCGACCGTTGCGGCGAGCTCCGATCCGCCCACGAAGTCGACGATGCGCATCACGCTCACCGCGGTGTCGCGCACCTGCTCGATGCGGTAAGCCGCGAAGCCGGACGCGTCCCGAAGCACCTCGTACCGAAAGACTGGGTGCTCGGCGTACCGCCACTGGAGAAACGCCGCGTCGCGGCAGGCAGCCACGCCCAGGACGGGCACTGTCGAAGTTTGTGGCTCTGAGCCACTTTCTGTGGAAAAGCGCTGTGTTTGTCCCCAAGCGGCCCAGGCTGCGTCGGGCACCGATCGGCCTTCCAGCAGGCCGCGCAGGGCCTCCACGTCGAACACCCGCACCCAGCGATGCATCCCGCGCGTCGAGAAGCCGTTGCGCCCGAGGATGTGCTCGGTCGCAGAGTTCGCCGCCAGGGCGCCGATGAACTCGTATTCCGCCCCCAGCGCCGCCTCGACCAAGGCGAGACCGAGCCGCCGCCCACGCGCCTCCGGCACGACGAGCCAGTTCGTCATCCATCCGCCTCCCACTCGCTCTTCGTGGACGCAAGCGTCGAACTCGACGAAGCCGAGCATGCCGAGGAGCTTTCCCGCGTCCTCGGCGACGAGGAGGGCAAGGCGCTCGGGATCTTCGCGCCGTCGGTGCTGCCAAGCGAGCAGCTCTGCGTCGCGCGCGAGGACATGGCCGCCGCGCCACTCGGCTTCGATGAAGCGCTGCAGCTCGGAGATCCGACTGCGCTCGAGCCACTCGATCCGCATGGGCAGGCTTACCGCGCCAGTCGGCGACGAAGCCGTGTCCCCGGCGCGGTCCGGTAGCGCAGGCCGGCGACCGGAGTCGTGATCCGCTTGCGCAGCCGGCCGAGCGGCCGCCGATCCGACCGGATGTGCGCCACGATCTCCTCGCGGAAGATCGGCTCGCCCTGCAACTCGGCCGTCTGGCGGACGAACTCGTAATCCGCGATCCGCTCGTACTCCGGGCTCTCCCAGCGGCCGAGCTTCCCCGGGACGTTGGGGACGCAGAGCATCTGCGAGCTGACGTTGCGGAGCCGCAGCACCGGCTCGGTCCAGAGGACGCGTCCGTCGAGGTAGCGCATGCGGAAGATCCCGATCCGCCCGGGATTCTCGGCCGCGAACCTGCGCATCGTCGCGAGCGCGTCGGCCGCGAACTGGTCGTCATCGTCCATGAAGACGAGATGCGTGCCCTTCGCGCGTTCGATCATCGACTGGCGCGCCTTGTTCCCGAAGTCCTCGTCTCGGCTGCAGCGCACGACCGCCTCGTCGCCGGGCTCGAGCTGCTCGGTAATGCTCGCGAGCGTTCCGCGCAACGTCGAGCGGCCGCGCGTGGGCAGGATGACGGAGAACGTGACCCGGTCGGGCATCCCGGCATTATCGTGCTCGCCGCATGCCCGACCGGCGCCTCTTCGAGCTCGACTACTCGCCCGACTGGGGCTACGACCGGCGCTTCTTCCTCGACAACGAGCATCGCTACACGAAGATGCACCGGGTCCTCAGCGAGCGCTACGGCGACCTCGCCGGCAAGCGTGTGCTCGACCTCGGCTCCAGCCGCGGCCTGCTGCTCGCGCGCTTTCCCGACAGCGAGCGCCTCGGGATCGAGATCGACCCGGAGGAGCGCGAGCGGGGGTCGGCACAGGTCGACGCCGTCGAGCACTTCATCAACGCCTTCGACGGCAACCGGATGGTCGCACGGCTGCCGTTCGACGACGATTCGATCGACGTCGTGCTCGCCGGGGAGATCATCGAGCACATCGTCGACACCGAGGGCTTCCTGCGGGACATCGCCCGCGTGCTGCGGCCCGGCGGCGCGCTCGTTCTGACCACCCCGAACATCCTGTGGTGGAAGCACCGGCTGGCGCTCCTCGCCGGCCGCTACCCCGATGCGCTCGACTACCGACTGCGCTACGGCGACGACTTCGGACACGTCCGCGCGTTCTCGCCCGACAAGATCCGGGAACTGCTCGCCGACGCCGGCTTCGTCGCCGTGGAGATCCTCGGCAAGCGCCTTGGCCCGATCGCGAGCCTGGCCTCGACGCCTGCCCCGGTCGCACGGACGCTCGACCGGCTCGCCGACCGCCTGCCGAACCTCAGTGACCACGTCGTCGCGTTCGCACGTCACCCGTAGAGCGCAAGCGTGTCGTCGATCATGCGCTGCAGGGAATAGCGCTCGACCGCCCGTCGCCGGGCCTCGTCCGCGAGCCGGCCGGCCTCGATCGGATGCTCGAGAAGCCAACGGATGGCCGCGGCGAGGGCCTCAGGATCGCGCGCCGGCACGAGGAGTCCCGTCTCGCCGTCGACCACGGTCTCCTTGATCCCGCCGACGGCCGTCGCGACGACCGGCACGCCGGCCGCTTGGGCTTCGATCACGGCGAGGCAGAGGCCCTCGTACAGCGACGGGAACGCGAAGACGTCGAGCGAGGCGAGCACGTCGGGGACATCCGAACGCCTACCGAGGAGACGGACGTTCGGCCCTGCGGCTCGTTCGAGCTCGTCGCGCAGCTCCCCCTCGCCCGCGATCGCGAAGTCGGCTTCTGGCATGAGCGCAGCCGCGCCGAGGAGCGTCCGGTGATCCTTTTGCGCCGCGAGGCGCGCGACGTTGCCGACGAGCGGCCGGCCCTCTTGCTTCGGCAGCGCTGCGCGGCCGGACGCGAAGCGTTCCACGTCGATCCCGAGGTTCACGACGTGGCTCGGGGAGCGCCCGTCGCGCTCGCGGTCGGCCTCTGACGTGTAGATCACCTCCGGCCGCGCCGCCCAGCCGAGACGCTGCCAGACCCGCCCGGCGACGTTGTCGCGCCGCGGGAGCTCTGGGGTGTGATGGGTGACGAGGACGCGCGGGACACGGGCCAGACGCGCCGCGACGAGCGCCTGGGGCCAGACGTCGGTCACGTGCGCGAGGCGTGGGCGCGCGGAGCGAAGGAGCCGGACCAGCGCCGTCACGGATGGGTCGACCTGCACTGTTTGCACCGGGAGCGACTCGAACTCTTCGACACCCGGATGCAGGAGCAGTGTCTCCTCGCGGACCGCGCGCGCAATGGCCTCCACGTAGCGCTCGACGGCGCCGTAGGCAGGCGCCGGGTGCAGCAGCACGATCACAAGCCCTCGATCAGGTCGAGCAGCGCGCCCGCGGTGCGCTCCCACGTGAACGCGCGGGCGCGCTCGAGCCCCTTCTGCCGGAGGTCCTGCGCCAGCGCCGGCTCCCCGAGGACTTGCACCAGCGCAGCTGCGAGTGCATCCGCGTCCAACGGGTCGACCAGGATCGCCGCGTCGCCGACGACCTCCGGGCTGGAGGTCGCGTTCGAGGCGACGACGGGCGCGCCGCAGGCCATCGCCTCCAGGGGCTGGTAGCCGAAACCCTCGTACAGCGTCGCGTCCACGTAGGCGCCGGCGCCGCGGTAGAGCGCCACGAGCTCCTCGTCGGAAACGCGGCCGAGGAACTCCACGCCGTCCGCGCCCGGCCCGCTCGCCCCACCGGCGACGAACAGTCGCAGCGGCCCAGACGCCTGGCCGCGCGCGGCCGCGAACGCGCGCACGACCGTGGCGGTATTGTCGCGCGGGTCGTCCGAGCCCAGGTGGAGCACGTAACGGTCGCCGCCGCGTCCCTCTCCCGGGGAGAAGCGCTCGTCGAGCCCCGGGTAGACGACCTGTACTTCGGTGCCCGGCAGAGCGGCACGAAGCTCCTGCGCCGTCGCGTTGGAGCCTGCTGCGAGGCGCCACGCGCGGCGTAGGCTGCGCTTCCACAGGGCCTGGGTGACGAGATCCGAGCCTCGTTGGTACGGACCGGCCCCGCGGTTTTGCTCGATGCGGCGGGAAGGGAGCTCGTAGAGCCACACGACGAAGCGACCGCGCGAGCCGATCGGCAGCCGCTCGCTGAAGGTCAGCACGGCGTCGTGCTTCGCAGCGGCGCGCCGGAGGCCCAGCTGCTCCCAGAGAACAGCGGGCCGAGCGTGCACCACGCTGGACGGCGCCGCGACCGCCGCGCCCGGCTGAACGAGCGCGACGACGTCCGCGCCGCGGGCCGCGAGAGCCTCCACCGTGCCCTTCGCGACTCGCCCGATCCCCTTCGCGTGCGGGACGATTGCCGTTGCGTCGATTGCGAGCCGCGCCATCGTGCCAATCTAGGCGATGCTGTCGTTGTGACCGATCCCCTTCGCATTTGCATCGAAGCGCGGGTCGACCCGGGCAAGGCCGGCGGCGTCGTCCAGGGCGTTCTCGGACTCGCGCACGGCCTCGCCCAGCTCGAGGACGGCACGGAGGAGTACCGCTTCCTCGTCCGTCCGGGCCGCGGCGACTGGCTGCAGCCGTACCTCGGGCCGCGGTCGGAGCTCCTCGAGGCGGTGCGTCCGGCCGAGCCCCTGCCTGCGCCCCGGCTCCGCACGCGCGTCGCGCGAGGGCTGCGCCGGCGCCTCGACCGGGGCGCTCCGGACGCGGGCGACCTCGTCGCTCCCACGAAAGGGGTCGCCGAGCTCTGGGGCGCCCGGGTGGTCCATTTCCCGACGCAGCAGGGCTTCACCACGACGATCCCGACGATCTACCACCCATGGGACCTTCAGCACGTCCATCTGCCCGAGTTCTTCGACGATCGGGACCGCCGCGACCGCGACCTGATCTACCGCAGCCTGTGCCACCAGGCGCGAGTGGTCGTGACGCCGACCCGCTGGGGCGCCGAGGACATGGTCGCGAACCTGGATGTGCCGCGTCGGAAGCTGGCGGTGATCCCGCCGGCCGCGCCCCTGGCGGCGTATCCAGAGCCGACGCCGGATACTTTCGCCCGCGTGCGTGCGGAGTACGACCTCCCAAACGAGTTCGTCCTCTATCCAGCGCAGACCTGGCCGCACAAGAACCACCTGGCGCTCATCGACGCCGTCGCGTTGCTCGCGCGCGCAGGCACTGCGATTCGCGTCGTTTGCCCCGGTTGGAAGACCGAGCACTATGCCGCGATTCAGGAACGGCTGGCGCAGGCCGGCGTCGGCGGCTCGTTCACTTTCCCGGACTACGTCGCCGGGCCGGACGTCGCGATCATGTTGCGACTGACCCGTGCGCTTGTCTTCCCGTCGCTCTTCGAAGGCTGGGGATTTCCGGTGCTCGAGGCGTTCGCGGCCGGAGCACCGGTCGCGTGCTCGTCGATCCCTCCGCTACTCGAAGTCGCGGGCCCCGCAGCGCTGACGTTCGATCCGCGCCGGCCCGGCGACCTCGCTGACGCCCTCCGCAGGGTCTGGACCGATGACGGATTGCGCCGGGAGCTCGTCGAGCGCGGCCGCTCCCGTGGCCGGGACTTCACCTGGGAGCGAACGGCGCGTATGTCGCGCGCGCAGTACCGTCAGCTCGCGGGATCGCGGCTTGGCGAGGAAGACCGGACGCTGATTGCGGAGGCCGCGCTGTGAGGCGCCGGCGGCCGTCCTCGGTCCCACCCGCGTTGAACCCACGGCTCCTCCAGGAGCAGCTCGACGACCTCTCCGTCCTCGCGGGCAAAAACCTGGCCTCACAGATCGCAGCGCAGCGGGTGACGGACCTCCGCCAGGCGGAGTTCAAGGTCTTCTCGCAGTTCGGCGACGATGGGATCGTCGAGTGGCTTGCCAGCCGACTGGGACTTCCCGCGGAGCAACAACGATTCGTGGAGATCGGCGTCGAGGACTACCGCGAGGCGAACACTCGGTTCCTGCTCGTGAACCGCAACTGGAGCGGCCTGATCGTCGACAGCGGCGACGCGCACGTGCGCCGCCTTGCGCAGAGCTCGCTGCTCTGGCGCCATGAGATCCACGCCGTCACGGCGCTCGTCGACCGCGAAAACGTCAATGGCGTCCTCCGCGAGCAGGGCTTCGACCACGACCTGGGCCTGTTCTCGCTCGACGTCGACGGCAACGACTACTGGATCTGGGAGGCGATCGAGGCGCAGCCCGCGGTCGTCGCGGTCGAATACAACAGCATCTTCGGGCCCACTCGCGCCGTCACGGTCCCGTACGACGCGTCCTTCGACCGGACGCAGGCCCATTTCTCCAACCTGTACTTCGGCGCGTCGCTCGCCGCCCTCGCCAGGCTCGCCGACCGCAAGGGGTACCAGCTCGTCGGCTCCAACAGCGCGGGGAACAACGCGTACTTCGTCCGCCGCGATCTCGCGAGCGGGCTACCGGCTCCGTCTGTCGCGGAGGCCTACGTCGCGTCCAGGTACCGCGAGTCGCGAGACGAGGTCGGCAACCTCACGTACCTGGCCGGCCGGGACCGCGTCGCACAGATCGAGCACATGTCCGTCCTCGATCTGGAGCGACAGGACCTCGTCCCGATCGCGGATCTATAAGCGACGAGTCCGCCACGCGGTCAGCCGACCTGCGAGGCGCGGCGGGAGGGCATTCTTGATCGACCTCCTCGTCAAGACGCGAGGCGCGAGGAGCCCCGCTCGTGCGTAGCAGCGGCGAGCCTGCCAGAGCTGTCCGGCCGCCGAGTACAGGTCGCCGGCGCGGCGGTAGAACGTCGCGCGCCCCTCTCGTGCGTACGGGCGAAGCTCGGCCGGAACAAGCGCGCTCGTCATGAACTCGTCGGCGCAGCGGATCGCATCTACTGCCTTCGGCACGGGCTGCCCGGTGGACTTGCCGGCTGGGTGGATGCGATAGGTCGCGAGCGCTTCCGGCACGTGCACGCCGCGCCCGATTCCCGTGAGCCGCACGGTGAGCTGATAGTCCAGGTAGTACCACGCGTCCTCGTCGAGCGGGCCGGCAGCCTCGTACGCACGTCGCGTGTAGAGCGTGGCGGGCTGCTGATTCGGGACCTGCGCCGTTCGGACCATCAGCTCCGGATCCCACGGCCGGGAGAGCGCTTCGTCGTGCAAGGTCGAGACGCCGTCCGTGTAGCGCGCGTTGCCGTACGCCAGCGCAGCGTCGGCCGCCTCCTCGAGCGCTTCGACGAGGCGCGAGATGGCCGAAGGGAAAAGAGTGTCGTCAGAGCAGAGCCAGCCGACGTACTTGCCCTGCGCTCGCGCGAAGCCTTTGTTGAGCGCGTGCGCTTGGCCCCGATCCGGCTCGGTGATCCACCACGCGAGCCGGTCCTCGTGGCGCCGGATGATGTCGACGCTCCCGTCGGTGGAGCCCCCGTCGATCACGATGTACTCGATCGGCTCGTAGTCCTGACCGAGCACGGACTGGATCGTCTCTTCCAGGAACGCCGCCTGGTTGAACGAGGGCGTGACGATGCTGACGAGCGGTTGCGTCATCCCGGCCGGCCGGCCCGGGCTCGGCGCCGTCGCATGACCGCACTCGGGAGCAAGGTCACGCCCAAGCGCCGCAGCTGCTTCGCTCGGATCCCACGGGGAGAGAGCAACAGCGACCGGAGGAACAAGCGCCGCGCCCTCGTGGTCTGCCCCGCCGCCTGGAAGGCGAGAGCCGCACGGCGGTACTGACCTGCGCGTCCGGCGCGCGCGTGGCGGCGGAGCTCACGGGGAAGGTCGCCGCCCCAGAACTCGTCGGCGAACCGGATCGACTCCTGCGCCATCTGCTCGTGCCGCGACATCTGCTTCGACTCCGCGTGCAACCGGAACGCCGCGAGCGGCGCGTCGATCCGCGCCACGCCACCCACGGTCGAGAGGCGGAAGTAGAGCTCGGCGTCGAACCACGACCAGGCACGCTCGTTGAACGGCCCCACCAGCTCCCAACCACGACGGCTCCAGAGCGAGGCGGGCTGCGGGACGACGAGACGTGCCGTGCGCGCCATGTAACCGACGTCCCAGTCTGCAGACCAGGCAGTCCGGAACGGCCTGGACTCCGCGTCGATGTTCACCGCGCCGCCGTAGGCGAGCACGAGCTCAGGGTCGCGCTCGAACTGCGCAACCAACCGCGACGTCGCACCCGGAAGCAGGACGTCGTCGGAGCTCAGAAAGCCGAGGAGGTCGCCGCGGGCATGCTCGAAGCCCACGTTGAGCGCGCGCGCCTGACCCGCGTTTTCCTGCGCCGTCCACCAAGCGAGCCGGTCGGCGTAGCGGCGGATGATCTCGACGCTGTCGTCGCTCGAGCCGTCGTCGACGACGATGTACTCGAGGGGCTCGTAGTCCTGCTCCAGCACCGAACGGATCGTCTCCTCGAGGAACCGGCCCTGGTTGTAGGACGACGTCACGATGGTGACGAGCGGCTTGCTCATCGGCGCCGACGCGCGCGCAGGCCTCGAACCGCCCGTCGCGGCAGCAGGCTCTTCGCAGCGAGCGAGAGCCACCGCGGCGAGGCGTGGCGCGGGTGGAGCCGCAGGCCGGTCAGGGCGTACCGCCGCGCGCGTCCCAGGTCGAGTCCTTCGTAGGCGAACTCCGCGCCGAGGAGATACGCGCTCGACCGCCCCTCGCGCGCGTAGCGGCGTGCGGTCGCGGGCAAGCGCTCGCTCGCCAAGAACCCGTCCGCGAGCCTGGCGTGATCGCGGGCGAGCCGCGTCGCGTAGGCACCCGTCGACTTCGCGGCGGGATGGATCCGGTAGGTCGAGAGCGGCTCGGGGATCCGTCGCACGCGGTCCGGTGGGAACTGGAGGAAGAACTCGAAGTCGAAGAAGTACCAGCCGCGCTCGTCGAAGGGCCCGAAGCGCTCCCAGGCCTCGCGACGCCACATCGTCGACGGCTGGACGACGTGGTTGTCGGCGCCCCGCACCATCGCCGCCACGTCGAACTCGCGCGAGGACAGGTATCCGGTGACCTGCGAGCTCTCGTCCGTGTAGCGGGCGTCTCCGTAGACGAGCAGCAGGTCCGGATCGGACTCGAGCTCGCCGGCCATTCGCGCGACCGCGCCGGGCAGCAGCGTGTCGTCCGAGTTCAGGTAGGCCATGTACTCGCCGGTCGTGTGCGTGAACCCGAGGTTGATGGCGGGAACCTGGCCGCGGTTCTCCTGCGCGGTCCACCAGGCGAGCCGATCGGCATAGCGGCGGACGATCTCGACGCTGCCGTCCGTGGAGCCGTCGTCGACGACGACGTACTCGACCGGCTCGTAGTCCTGCTCGAGCACCGAGCGAATCGTCTCCTCCAGGAAGGACGCCTGGTTGAACGAAGGCGTCACGATGCTGACGAGAGCAGTACTCACCGCACTGAGATTCGCGTTGCCCGCCGCCGTCGGACAACCGGCTCGGGAACGAGCGACTTCCCGGATTGCAGCGCGTACGATGCGTTATACGCGCGGGGATCGAGCGACAGCGCACGAGCGAACGCCTGTCGCGCGCGGCGGATCTCGCCCGCTTGGTAGAAGACGGACGCCGCGCGGAGGTACAGGCTTGCTCGGCCGCGGCGAACGCGGCCGCGCAACTCGGGCGGCACCCCTGGGCCGGTTAGAAAGCGGTCAGCGACGCGAATGAAGTCGTCCGCCTTTGCCAGGTCGTAGCCAGGGGTCTTCGACGACTCGTGAAGGCGGAACCGCGCCAGCGGGAGCCCGATGCGGTGGCCCCGGCCGAAACGCGACAGACGAACGAGGAACTCGTACTCGAAATAGAAGAAGGACTCCTCGTCGAAGGGCCCTGCGAGCTCCCACGCCCTGCGACGCCACATGGACGATTGCTGTGGGACCGGGTTCTCACCCCGTGTGACCATGCGCGAAGGATCCCAGTCGCCTGCGCGAAGGGTTCCGATCACCCGGCCGTCCTGAACCGTCAGCGCATCACCGAAGACGAGTAGGAGGCTGTCGTCTCCTCCGAACGCTTCGACCATCGTCGAGACTGCATTGGGGAGAAGCGCGTCGTCGGAGTTGAGAAACGCGAGGAAGGCGCCGGTCGAGCGCGCGAACCCGCGGTTGAGGGCGGACGCCTGGCCCGAATTCTGCTGAGCCGTCCACCATGTGATGCGGTCGCCATAACGCTTGATCATCTCGACGCTCTCGTCGGTCGACCCGTCGTCGACGATCAGGTACTCGATCGGCTCATAGTCCTGGCCGAGTACCGAGAGAATCGTCTCCTCGAGAAAAGCCGCCTGGTTGTACGACGGCGTGACGATGCTGACAAGGGCGCTCATAGTCCGGTGACGCGCGCGTAGAGCTCTACGTACCGCTGCACCTGGAGGTCGACGCTGAACTCCTCCTCGGCGACCTCGCGGCAGCGGGCCGCAAAGCGGTCGTGATCCTCGAGGACGACGCGCAGCCCGCGGGCCAGGTCGTCGACGTCGCCGAACCGCGCCTGGTAGCCGGTCTCCTCGGTGACGACGTCGGTGACCCCGCCCCGGTCGAACGCGACGCAAGGCGTGCCGCACGCGATCGACTCGATCGCGGTCTGGGTCAGCGCGTCCGCGATCGTGGGGACGGCGAGCACGTCGGCCGCCGAGTACGCCTGCGCCAGCACCTCGTCGTCGGAGATCGAGCCGAGCCACGCCGTCTCGACCCGCTTCGGGATCTCCCCCGCCCCGGCGAGGGCGAGCAACGGCGGATCGTCCATGCGCGAGAGCGCCTCCTCCAGGAGATGAAGCCCCTTGCGCGGCTCGTTCAGGTCGGACGCGGAGAAGAGCACGAGCGGGCGGCCCTCGGGCAGGCCGAGCCGGCGCCTGGCCTCGTCCTTCGGGAGCGGGCGGAAGACGTCGGTCTCGACACCGTGCGGGATCCGGTGCATCTCGAACCGCGAGAGCAGTGGGCTTGCGCGCGCAAGCTCGAGCATCCAGCGCGAGGGGACGATGATCGTGAGCCGCGAGCGCGCGTAGACGGCGCGCTTCATCCGCCAGAGCAGGGCCGTCGTGTCGCGGTTCAGGCGCGGATACTCGGAGAGGTACGGGCACGACCCGCAGCCGTGCCGCCAGCGCTCGCAGTCGAAGGAGTAGGCGACGTGGCCGGTGTACGCCCACTGGTCCTGGAGCAGCCAGACGACCGGGCGGCGCTTGGTGAGCGTCGGCAGCGCCGTGTAGCTGAAGTAGCTCCCGTGCAGATTGTGGAGCTGGACGACGTCCGCCTCGCGAAACCAAGGGTCGCGGGCCACGCCGAACGACGACGGATAGAACGCGTACTGCAGGTCGAGACGGTCGAAGACGGCGCCGGCGGCGCGATCGACGGCCCGCCACGCATCGTTCCGCTTGATCCGCCGGATCGCCGGGTCGTCCGTCACCTTCCGGCCGACGAGCATCCGGGAGGTGTGCCCGCCGGCATTGAGCCCTCGGTGGACCTTGTACGCCGTGCGAGCAGCACCACCGGCCGCGTCGGACTCGCTGATGTGCAGGACCTTCAAAGACACGCCGCTAGCATAGGTAGGCGCCGCGCCGCGGCGGTCTCATGCCCGAGCGTCCACGCACCCCCGTCCTCTTCGTCCACCACCGCAGCGAGCTGGGCGGTGCTCCGGCGTCCCTTTCGTACCTGATCCGGGAGCTCGACCACGAGCAGTTCGAGGCACACATCTATTGCCCGCCCGGGCCCGCGGCCGAGCTCTTCCGCCAGGCCGGCGCGAAGGTGCACACCGGGCCGGTGGCGGGCTTCACGCACATCTGGGCCTCGACCTATCGCGGACGCCGCTGGCTCCTCTTCCTTCGCGAGCTCGGCCTGCTTCCGCAGCACGTGTACCGCTTCCGCAGCACGCTGCGCCGCAACCGCTTCGAGCTCGTCCACTTCAACGACTCCCCCCTGATTCCCGCCGCGATGCTGGCGCGGCACGAGGGCCTGCCGGTGGTCTGGCATCTGCGTTCGGCCCTGCCCGACGGCGGGCGCGACCGGCGCTCGGAGCTCGTGCGGACGGCGATCCGCGACCTCGCCACGACCTCGATCGCGATCAATCACGACGTGGCGGGCGTCTTCGGCGTCGGCTCGACCGTGGTGCCGAACTCGGTCGACCTCGACCGCTTCCATCCCGGGGACCACGAGGCCGCGAAGCGCGCGCTCGGGCTGCCGGAGGGCCGCCCGGTCGTCTCGTACTTCGGCTTCATCTACCCGTCGAAGGGCTTCCGGGAGTTCATCGAGGCCGCGGCCAGGCTGCGCGACGAGGGGCTCGACGCGAGCTACCTGATCGTCGGCGGCGCAGTCCGCGGCGAGGAGTTCTTCCAGACCGTCGTCGGCCGCACGCTGCAGCTCGCCGACCTGACCCGGAACTACGAGTCGGAGGCGAACGAGCTCGTCGCCGAGCTCGGCCTGACCGACGACGTCCGCTTCATCCCGTTCACGCAGGACACGGCCAACCTGTACCAGGCCTCCGACGTCGTCGTCGCGCCTTCGCAGGGCCCCGAGCTTGGGCGCCCCGTGATCGAGGCGGCGGCGAGCGGCGTCCCCGTGGTTGCCTCGGGCTCGCGCACGGGCGGGGGCGTGGTCGTGCCCGGAGAGACCGGATTGCTCGTCGAGGACTTCGGTCCGGAGACGCTCGCGGAAGCCGTCTCGAGCCTGTTGCGCGACGACGAGACGCGAACGCGCCTCGGGCGCGCGGCGCGCCAGCACGCGGAGCGGAACTTCGATCCCGCGAAGAACGCCCGCCGGATCGAGTCGATCTACCGGCGCATCCTCCCGACGCGCGATCGGATCCCGATCCTCTACGTCCACCACAGGCCGCAGCTCGGCGGTGCGCCGTCCTCGCTCGCGCAGCTGATCGCGAACCTCGACGAGCGCTTCGAGCCACACGTCTTCTGCCCGGAGGGCCCGGCGGCTGAGCTCTTCGCCGCGGCCGGAGCGACCGTCCACACCGGCGACGTCTCGATCTTCGCCCATGCCTGGGACAGCCCCTACGAGGGCCTGCGCTGGCTCGTGCTCGGTCGCGAGGTCGCCGCGCTGCCGCCGCATCTGCGCCAGCTCGAGCGGCTGATGCGCGAGCACCGCTTCCCGCTCGTCCACCTCAACGACTCGCCCCTGATCGCCGCCGCGTGGATCGCGCACCGTCACGGCGCCAAGGTCGTCTGGCACCTGCGCTCGGCGCTCGCCGGCGAAGGGCGCGACAAGCGCAGCCGCGTGATCGGCGCGCTGATGGAGCGCTGGGGCGACGCGGCAATCGCAATCGATCGGGACGTGGCGGCGCGCTTCCCGATCCGGCTGCCGCTCACGATCGTGCACAACAGCGTCACGCCCGCCGCGACCCCGAACGGCAGCGGCAAGGCGGCGCTCGGCCTACCCGAGGACCGTGTGCTGGTCGGCTTCGCCGGGTTCGTCCGCCGCCAGAAGGGCTGGCCCGAGCTCGTCTCGGCGGCCGAGCTCCTCGTCGAGCAGGGCGCGCCGGCGCACTTCGTGATCATGGGCGGCGGCGTCCGTCCCCCTGAGTACTTCCGCACCGTCCGCGGCCGCGCGCTAGCCGCGGCGAACCTGCTCACTGACGAGGAGTCCGCGATCAAGGAGCTCGTCGCCGAGAAGCAGCTCGACGAGCACTTCTCCTTCCTGCCGTTCACGGCCGAGACCGGCGAGATCTACAGCGCGCTCGACATCGTCACCTTCCCGAACCAGGGCGTCGGGCTCGGCCGTCCCGTGCTCGAGGCCGCCACGTACGCCAAGCCGGTCGTCGCGTCGGGGTCGAGCGACGGCGCCGGCGTCCTCCTCCCCGGGAAGACGGGGCTGCTCCTCGACGACGCCAGCCCGCGCGAGATCGCATCGGCTCTGCGCCTGCTGATCGAAGACCCGGCCCTGCGCCTGCGGCTCGGGGAGGCGGCCAGCGAGCACGCCCGCGAGCGCTTCGATCCGCGTCGCAACGCGCGCGCCGTCGAGGCCGTCTACGACTCGCTGCTCGGCATCAGCCGGCCGGAGCCCGCGCACGACTCGGCGACGGGCCTGCGGCTCGAAGCCGTCCCGACGTAGCGGCTTGCGCCTCCTGATCCTCACGCCCGCGGAGCTGAGCCGCGATCCTCGGGCGCGACGCGCGGCGCTTACGGCGCACGCGCGCGGGATCGAGGTCGTGGGCTTGTGCGGACACGTCTCCGGGCTCGCGCCGATTCCGCTCGAGGGGATCCAGATCGTGCGCGTAGGCGGCGAGCGGCTCGCCGCGGGCCTGCGGAGCGCCGGGCTCGGCGGGATGGCGAGGGACGACGCAGCGCTCTTCCGCGAGGCGCGCGGGCTCTACCGGCTGGGGCGCCTCGGCCGCCTGACCGCGGGACTCGTCAGGGCAGGCCGGAAGCTCGGGCGCTTCGACGTCGTGCACGCGAACGACCTCGACACGCTGCCCGCGGCGGCGCTGCTCGCGCGGCGATTCGGCGCGCGACTCGTCTACGACGCGCACGAGCTCTACACGACGCAGGAGCCCGATCCGCCGCGCGCGCACCGCCGCGTGTCCGCTTCGCTGGAAGGCTCCCTCGCGCGCCGGGCCGACGTCGTCTCGACGGTGAGCGCGCCGATCGCCGACGAGCTCCGTCGGCGCCTCAGGTTGGACGAGACCCCGCGTGTCGTCCTGAACTGCCCGCCGCTCGTCGACGTCTCCGTCGAGCCGCCGGCCGAGGGAACGCCGCTGGCGGTCGTCTATCAGGGTGCCATGGGGCCGGGCCGGCCGCTGGAGGACCTGCTCGTCGCGGCGGAGCACGCGCCGGGGGCTCACTTCACGCTGCGCATCGCGAGCGCCGATCCGGCGCTCCTCCGGCAAGAGCTCGGGCGCCGCGGGGTCGCCAACGTCGAGGTCGTCGATCCCGTCGCGCCAGACGGCCTGGTCGAGGCGCTGGTCGATTTCGAGGTCGGGCTCGTGATCAACCGCCCGGTGACCCAGAACGACGAGCTCGTCCTCCCCAACAAGCTGTTCGAATACCTGATGGCCGGCCTTGCCGTCGCGGCGCCGCGGCTTCCCGGCCTCGCTCCGATCGTCGACGGAGAAGGCGCGGGCGTGACTGTCGACCCCGGACGGCCCGACCTCCTCGGCACTGCCCTGCAGGAGCTCGCGGGCGACCCCGAGCGAGTCCTGGCCCTTCGCCGAAGCGCACGACGGCTGGCGCTGGAGCGCTACAACGCCGAAGCGCAGGCGGACGCGCTCACCTCCCTCTGGTCGCCGTGATCGGGACTTTGTGGCTCTGAGCCACTAACTCCGAGTCGCCAGTCGAAGCCGCTGCGCCACGCGCCGCGCGAGTCGCCGGGCCTTGGCTGCCGCGGAGGCGTCCCAGTGACACGGATGCGTGAGGACGATCGCTCGTCTGTCCGGCTCGAGGCGGAAGTCGACCGGATGCGAGCGCCGTCCGCCGTCGAAGCGCGAGTCCGAGAAGTACGCGTCCTCGCCGAGTGAGTACGCGTCATATTCGAAGCCGAAGTCGGCCAGGGTCCCGATCGGCTCGAACCGCGTCGGGAAGCCGGGGATCGGCTGCGGCAGGTCGGAGAAGGCATAGTCGTTGTGGAAGCCGAGCCGGTGGCACCAGGGTGAGCCGTGCGCCGCGACGCCCACGACGTCCATCCCCGCGCTTCGCAGCCGATCGAGCTCCCGCCGCAGGTATTCGGACGGGTCGCCACCGTGCACGAGCGCGAGCGTGACGAGGTCGTTGTGCCAGCCCACCTCGTGGCCGAGCCCCTGCAGCTCGCGCAACCGCTCGAGGAGATCGTCCCGCTCCCAGTACGGCGCCGTGTGCAGCACGAAGTAGGTCGCGCGCAGACCTCGGGCGTGCTCCCTTCGTGCGAGCTCGAGCGCCGACTCGAGCCGGTCGTCGACGTCGTGGCGGAGAGCCGTGTCGCCGCGCCCCTCCGCGAACTCGCGTAAGGGCACGACGTCCCGGCCGGCGAGTCGATCGAGGAAGCGTTCGTACTCGGCATACGTGAAGCGCCGCTCGGTGAGCGGAAAGAGGACGCGGCTGGCGAGCGGCTCCTTCACAGAACGCGAACGTACCAACGGCATCATTCACCGCATGTGCGGGATCTGCGGGATCGTCCGGCTCGGAGCCCCGCCGGAGACGGCGGCGGTGGAGGCGATGGCGTCGGAGCTCGACCATCGCGGCCCGGATGGCAAGGGCTCATTTGCCGCCGACGGGGTCGCGCTCGCCTTCCGGAGGCTCGCGATCATCGATCTGAGCGACGCGGGCAACCAGCCGTTCGCGAACGAGGACGGCTCGCTCCAGCTTCTCCACAACGGCGAGGTCTACAACTACCGCGAGCTGCGACGAGAGCTCGAGGCCAAGGGACGCCGCTTCCGCAGCGCGACCGACACCGAGGTGATCCTGGCCGCCTACGAGGAGTGGGGCGATGCCTGCGTCGAGCGGTTCAACGGCATGTGGGCGCTCGCGATCTGGGACACGCGCAAGCGGCGGCTCTTCTGCTCCCGCGACCGCTTCGGCGTCAAGCCTTTCTACTACCGGCTCGCCGGCGACCGGTTCGCATTCGCCAGCGAGCCGCGCGCGTTCCGGGCCGATCCGGGAACGCGGCTCGAGCCGAACGGCCGGGCCGTCCGCGACTACCTCGAGCAGGCCTACCTCGACCACACGGACGAGACCTTCTTCGCCGGAATCGAGCGCCTGCCGCCCGCGCACTCGCTCGTCTTCGACGACCGCGGCCTCCGGCTCTCCCGGTACTGGAGCCTCGAGCCTCAGGATCCACCCGGCGCAGACGCGGCCGAAGCTGTCCGCGAGCTCTTCCTGGACTCCGTGCGGCTGCGGCTGCGGAGCGACGTCCCGGTCGGGACGTGCCTGTCCGGCGGGATCGACTCGTCCTCGATCGTCGTGACCGTCGACCGGCTGCTGCGCGAGGAGCACGAGAACGCGCTCGCAGTCGGAGAGCGGCAGCGCACGTTCACGGTCTTCTTCGAGGATCCAGCCTACGACGAGCGGCCGTACGCGCGGGCGGTGGTCGACCTCACGCAGTCGGATGCGCACTGGGTCACGTTCGGGGCCTCCGACCTCGTCGCCGACCTGCCGCGGATCGTCGAGGCGCAGGGGGAGCCGTTCGGCTCGACGTCGATCGCAGCGGGTTGGTACGTCCTGCGCGCGGCCAAGCAGGCGGGCCTGACCGTGATGCTGGACGGGCAGGGCGGAGACGAGGTGCTCGCCGGCTATCGCGCGCACCTCGGCTTCCGGCTTGCCGACCTCCTGGCCGCGGGTCAGCTTCGCGAGCTCGGTGCGGAGCTCGCGGGGGCACGTGCGCAGCACGGCGCCGGTGCCCTCCTGACCTCGCTCTCACGACCGTTTGCGCCGGAGGCCCTGACGCGCGCCGTTCGCGCGCGCTCCCGCGGGTCGGCCACGCTGGCACACCCGGACCTGCGCGGCGGCTCGGCGCCCGCGGTCGCGAACGGCTCCCCGTTCCCCGATCGGCTCCGCCGCCACCAGCAGCTGATCCTCACCCAGCGCGGGCTCCCGGAGTTGCTGCGATACGAGGACCGCAACTCGATGGCGCACTCGCTCGAGGCCCGCGTCCCATTCCTCGACTATCGCCTCGTCGAGCTTTGCTTCTCACTCCCCGGCGACGAGCTCATCCGCCGCGGGCGGACGAAGGACGTGCTCCGGCGCGCCCTTGCTGACCTGCTTCCGCCGCAGGTGCGCGAGCGTCGCGACAAGCTCGGCTTCGTCACTCCGGAGAAACACTGGTTCCGCGGCGAGCTCGGCGACCTTGCCGGGGACGTCTTCGCGTCGCGGGAGTTCGCCGACCGTGGGCTCGTCGACGCAGTGGCAGCCCGCAGCCGGCTGGAGCGGCACCGCCGGGGCGAGGTCGACGCCGGCATGGAGCTCTGGCGCGCGCTGAACGTCGAGCTCTGGGCGCGCGCGTTTCTCGATTGAACGTCCTCTTCGTCAGCACGAACTGGCCTCGCCCGGATCTTCCGATCGACGGGATCTTCGTGCGCGAGCATGCGCGCGCCGCCGCGCTTCACGCCGACGTGCGCGTGCTGCACCTCGAGCGCTCGGCCGGTCGCACCGGCCTGGCCGAGATCGAGCCGGTCGACGAGGAGGACCCGCCGACGCTGCGGATCCGGTACCGGCGCTTCGGCAAGCCGGTCAGCCTCGCCGCATTCGTCAGCGGGCCGCTCGCGGCGTACCGGCGGCTGCGCCGGGAGGGCTTCGAGCCCGACGTGCTGCATGCGAACTCGCATCTCTCCGCGCTGCCCGCGCTCGTGCTCGGCCGCCTGCACCGCAAGCCCGTCGTGTACTCGGAGCACTGGAGCGCGTTCCTGCCGGACAACCCCGCCGGGCTCGCGGGCGGGATGAGCGCATTGACACGCATCGCTCTCCGCGGAGCAGACATCGTCCTGCCGGTCAGCGAGGCGATGCGCACGGCGCTCACGGTCGCGGGCTCCCCGAAGCGCACGGTCGTCGTCCCGAACGTCGTCGACGACCGGCTCTTCCATCCGGGAGGAGAGCGCGAGCCCGGCCTGCTCCTGACCGCGGGCATGCTCGGCGAGAACGAGGCCAAGGGCGTCGACTACCTGATCCGCGCCGTCGCGCTGGTCGACGGAGTTCGGCTGGAGATCGTCGGCGACGGGCCGCTGCGCGGCGACTACGAGCGCTTGGCGCACGAGCTCGGGATCGCGGATCGCGTCGACTTCAGAGGCTTCCTGCCGAAGCCGGAGCTCGCCGAGCGCATGCGCCGAGCCGACCTGTTCGCCCTTGCGAGCCGCTTCGAGAACAACCCGTGCGTCGTGCTCGAGGCGCAGGCGAGCGGACTGCCGGTCGTTGCGACGCGCGTCGGCGGGCTGCCCGAGCTCGTCGACGAGACGAGCGGGATCCTCGCCGACCCGCGCGATCCCGACGACATCGCCCGTGGGATCCGCGCCGCGCTCCAAGGCCGGTTCGACCGCGAGGCGCTGGCCAAACGGGCGGTCGACCGCTGGGGACGCGAGGCGATCGGCCGGCAGCTCGCGGAGATCTACGGCAGCGTCGCCCGCAGCGCGGCCACGTAGCGCCTACGCCTCAGGGCCTCGTGCACTAGTGCACGACGCTCCGCGCGATCGCGCTCGCCGCGCAGCGCGCGGAGGAGCGCGGGCTCGCGCCAGAGCTCGTCACGCAGCCGCTCGCGGTCCTCCACCCTCTCGTCCACGCCCGACTTCGTCACCGCATCCGCATGCTCGCGGTAGCGGTAGAGCACCTCCGGCACGGCGGCAAGCCGCCACCCGCGCGCGATGCGGCGCCAGAGGTCGTAATCCTCGTTCGAGCCGTAGTCCCCGTTGTAGCCGCCCGCGGCCAGGAGCGCGGCACGGCGGATCGCCACAGACCCGTGCGCGAACGGGTTTCTCAAGAGCAGCCGCTGCCGGAGTCCGGCGTCC